>Ga0213875_10000287_pt1 | contig 48929 bp, 45 predicted proteins | sample BarmaccomBMRX_R8_FD_160105 | JGI IMG/M metagenome (GOLD analysis project Ga0213875, IMG submission 160105) | Root-associated microbial communities from Barbacenia macrantha in rupestrian grasslands, the National Park of Serra do Cipo, Brazil - RX_R8 | ecosystem: Host-associated > Plants > Roots...
AGCAGATCATCTGGTCGTTCATCGCCGCGAACGTCGGCGTGTGGATAATCTCCGCCTTGTACTACCTGTTCGTCCAGCTCAGATGGCACGCCGGCGGTCACACGATCCTGTACCTGAAGCCCAACTGGGATCACCTGTTCGGCTTCCACGGCTGGGCGGCCGACCGGCACGACATCCGCAACGTGTACGAGGCGCTGCTGGCCACCTTGTTCGTCCGGTCGCTGCTCGCGAACTGGCGAAAGAAGGACCGGCGCGCTCCTGCCTGGTACGTGGCGATCTCGCCCATCCTGATCGTGGTGGTCGCCTTTCCGGTCGTCGCCGCGGGCATCCTGCTGATCAACTACGGCCTGCCCGATCTGTGGCATGCGCTGTTCAGCCACCACGCGCTGCACAACCCGGTGCACATGCCGCAGCAGTGGGCCTGGTTCGGCACCTATCTTTCCGGCTTCCCATGGCAGCCGGTGGTGATCGGCATCATCGCCGGCCTGGTCGTGCACCGCGTCTACGCCCCCGCGGGTAACACCGTCCAGCTGTACTTCGTCGGCCGGTCGGTCGACAGGACCAGGGACGCGGTCGCCGCCGGGGAGGAGAACCCGCACCGGCACCTGCCCCGCTGGCCGTGGCCGCCGGTGGTACGGGAACGTGCCGCCTGGATCATGGACAGCGGCCAGCCTGTGCCGGACCGGACCTTCAACATCACCTGGGCTGTGCGCATCGTGACGGCCGTCCTCACCGCCCTGGCGATCTACGGCGCGTATGTCCGCTACGTGATCGCGAAGGGACACGGGTAGCGCGGCCCGTCACGCCGCTCCGGGCGCGGGCCCGAGAAGCCCGGAAAGGACCCGGGTGATGAGGTGGGCATACCTGCCCACAGGATCGGCGGGGACGCCACCGTCCGCGCAAACGCCATCACCGGCGGGATGCCCACCCTCGGCGGGTGCCGGCGGCCCCTGCGACAGAAGCTCAGCCAGCCGGGGGTGCTCGCCCGAGCTCACCGCGTGCTGAAGGTACGCGACGTTGCGTTCCTGCAGCGCCGCCCCGCCGCCCAGCTCGTACTGAACGAAGGCCGCCGTGACGCCGTTGAGCATGGCGAACGCCTCGAGTTTCGTGGCGACGTCCGCGGGATGGCGCTCGAGCACCGCCAGGACGTGCTCGAGCAGGGCGATGCCGTTGGGCCCGATCACCGGGCGCGCGATGACCAGGCCGGGCAGCCACGGGTGGCGCCGCAGGATCGTTCGTGACTGCTCGCCGATCGCCACGAGGTCGGCGAGCCAGTCGCCGCTCGGCCCGGGAAGCTGGTGCTCCCCGCCCACCGCGTCGATCATGAGGTCGAGCAGCTCGTCGCGGGTTTCGACATACCGGTACAGCGAGGCCGCGCCGGTCCCCAGTTCCGCCGCGACCCGCCGCATCGACACCGTGTCCAGTCCCTCGCGGTCGGCGATGCCCACCGCGGCGCAGGTGATCTCCGCCCGGCTGCGCTGCGCCGGCCGTCCCACAGCGGACCGCTCGGGGCGCATCCAGATGCTCGGAGCTGACTGTCCGGCCGTCATGCCGTCTCCCGGGAGCGTATTGCGATCGCTGTACCCAAACTAGTGCGCCGCCCGCCACTACACCGTTCAGTTTACAAACATGAACTACTCGGTGTAGTGCAATCGCTGCGGGCCCGTCACGGGTTCGGCGCCCCTCCGGCGAGCCACGCGACCAGGTAAAAGACACCGAACGGGTCGCCGGCGTACAGGACCTCCGCGGCCCGTGCCCGGCCGGGCATCGCCCCGGCGAGCACCTGCCACGCGGGCCGCCCGGTCGCGAGAAGCTCGTAGGCCAGGCCCGCGTCCATGTCCCGCAGCGCGCCGGGGTCGCCATCGCGCACCGCCCGCTCGATCGCCGCGTCGAAGCCGGCCGCCCGCGGGTCCAGGTAGCCGGGGGCCCGGAGGCTGCGGCGCGCGCTCCCGTCGGCCATGAGGAGCAGGCCGACCCGCTCGCCGCACCGGCTGAGGTCCGCGCCCAGCCGAAGGCAGGCCGCCGCTTGCTCTTTCTGGTTTACCGAACGGAAGGTGCGCTCCCCCCGGTACCCGCCCTCGTCGAGCAGCCGGGCGGCGAGGCCGAGCGGCAGCGGAAGCGCAGGGCCATCTTTCTCCTCCCGGATCGCCGGCCCCGGGGCGAACGCGGTCAGGTCGAGCCGCCCGTCCGCGGGCCAGGTCTCGGTACTGCGCGCCGCGCCCACCACGGCGATCACGTCGGGGCCGGAGCGGATCAGCCGCCCGACCGCCGCCGCGCACGCCTGGCGGAGCTCAGTGACGACCGGATCGCGCCCGGTCAGCTCCCGTGCCAGCAGCGGCGCCGGCGGGCAGACCGCGGCGCCGGTGACAGGGGGATCGCTGTTATGCAAGTCCGCGGACCGCACGGGAGGGCGGGAGGTCGCCGCGGATGGCGGAGATCATGTCCAGGACATGCCGGGTCTGCGTCACCTGGTGCGCGCGGAAGACGCGGGCACCCAGCCACGCGCATACCGCCGTGGTGGCGAGAGTCCCTGCCAGCCGCTCATCGCGCGCCGCGTTCAGTGTCTCTCCAATGAAATCCTTGTGTGACAGCGAGACCAGCACCGGCCAGCCGGCGGCGACCATGTCGCCGAGCCGCCTGGTGACTTCCAGCGAGTGCCAGGTGTTCTTGCCGAAGTCGTGCGCCGGGTCGAGGAGTATCCGCGACGGGTCCACGCCCAGGGTAACGGCCCGCTTCGCCTGCGCGAGCGTCCGCTCGAGCACGTCCGCCATCAGGTCGCCGTATTCCACCCGGAACGGGCGGGTCCGCGGCGGCAGGCCGCCGGCGTGGCTGCACACCAGGCCCGCGCCGAACTCGGCGGCCACCTCCGGCAGCCGGCCGTCCCAGCCTCCCCAGGTGTCGTTGATCAGGTCCGCGCCCGCGGCGCACAGCTCGCGCGCCGTCTCGTGCCGGAAGGTGTCGGCGCTGATCACCTGGCCGGGATAGGCGGCCCGCACCGCGGCGACGAAGGGCGCGGTCCGCCGGATCTCCTCCGCGATCGTGACCTCGCTGCCGGGCGCGGCCGGCACGCCGCCGATGTCGACGATGTCCGCACCCTCCGCGACGACCGCGTGCACGCGTTCCATCGCGGCGCTGGAGTCCCAGGTGGCGCCCCGGTCGTAGAACGAGTCGGGAGTGCGGTTGACGATCGCCATGACAAGTAGCTCTGCCGGCCCGAAGGACCGTCCCCGAAGCCGGAGAACGCCCTCCGTCATGGCCGCCTTCCAGCCGCGGGCGGCCGCTCGCGTGCCGGAACAGGCCGGTCGACGGGGCGGACCCGGCCGTTCTCGCGGGCGAACTGCACCAGGCGCGGGCTGGCGGGCACCTCCGTGGCGGAGGATGGCGGGCGCCTGCGCTCGGCCACGAGGAGCAGTTCCGCGGCCATCAGGGCGAGGTCGTGATCGCTCTGGTGCTTGTGGGCACGGGAGTCCAGGTCGACCTGCGCGATGCCGTCCAGGCCGCACTTGGCGAAGGTGTCGAGCAGCGTGGACAGTTCCACCCCGTATCCCACCGGGATGCTCACCGACTCCATGAGGTCGCGCCGCGCCGCCCATTCCCCGGCAAGCGGCTGCACGACGCCCGACAGCTCGGGCCACCACAGGTTCAGCAGGGGACGCGCCACCAGTTCCGTGACCCGGCCGCCCTCGGTCGAGACGGAGGTGTCCGTTCCGTCTGCGCCGACGGTGGCCCTGGCGTAGAAGCCCTTGACGAGCAGCACGCCCGGGTCGGCGAAAAGCGGCCCGAGCAGGCCCGTGACGAAATGCGGCCCCCAGTCCGTGAGGTCGGCGTCGATGAAGACGAGCAGGTCGCCCCCGGTGACGAGCAGCGACTTCCAGAGCGCCTCACCCTTGCCCGGATAGCCGCCGAGCCCGGGGGCGATGTCGCGGGCCCGGTGCACGGTCGCGCCGGCGCTCGCGGCCCCCGCCGCGGTCCCGTCGGCGGAGTCCGAGTCGATGACCACCACCTCGTCGATCAGCGGTATGCGCTCCACCAGAGCCGCGCGAAGCGCGGCGACGACCCCGGCGACGGTGCGCTCCTCGTCGCGTGCGGGGATCACCACGCTGATCCGGGCGCCGGACCGCAGCTTCTGCTCCAGCAGTACCTCGGCCGGCCAGTCCCGCCAGTGCCAGGTCCGCCGCTTGTACCACGCCCGCGCGCGGCTGTGCACGCTGATCACTCCTCAGCCTTCTCCTGCGCCTCGCGGGCGCACCGCGGGAACCCGGCGAGCGATCCGGGCGCCCGGATACCAACCGTATGTGACGTCCTTCCCGGCAAACGAGGAGCCGCATGCAGGCTCTGCGTACGGGCTCCTCGTCGCCGGTTCGGGGCGGTGTTCCTAGCCGGAACAGTCCACAAAACCGTCGAATTCTCCATTCCGTGCTCCATGAAGGAATGCCTTGAACTCGCCGGGCGTGTAGACCAGGATGGGCCCGCCGGGATCCTTTGAGTCACGTATGGCTATCTTGCCCGCGGCCGAAGCGATCTCGACGCACTGCCCGTTGGAGCCGCTGTACTGGGACTTGACCCAGGTGAGACCCTCGCGCTCCGTATCGCTCAGGACTATTCTCCCCATATTTACAGTGCTCATTATAATCAGTACCCTTTCATTCTATACGCTTGTGAACAGCGTGAAAGGCGGTCGCCCTCTGGTGGCGGCTCTGCTGGTTACTGTCTCTTCCTGACTGTCCGAGGATCCTCAGTGCCCTCGTAGGTCTGAGCTATCCTCGCGGCCATTGCAACTGAGCCTTCTGGGTCCAGTGCGATGGATTGCAGCTGGGAAAGTATCCGCTTGTATTTCGTGAGGTCAGCGGGGCTTTCCAGGTAGATATTCCCTACGGCGCCTTCGACGTACACGAGGTCGTTCACCTCGGGCCTATTGAATTCGAGGATCACGAAGTTGCTCTGCAGTCCCGGATGCGCGCCGACGGAAAGCGGGATGATCCGGAAGTTGACTTTCGGCATACCGGCAACCTCGATGATCCGCGCGAGCTGAGCCCGCATCACGACGGTGCCGCCGACCGGACGGCGCAGGGCTCCCTCATCGACGATCACGTTGTAGCGGGACAGGGGGGCGTCATCGCGGGTCAGCAGCGCCTGCCGCCTCATCCTGGCTTCGGTGCGCTGCTCTATCGCGGCTTGATCAAGCGGCGGGTCGCCGGCCTCGAAGATCGCGCGAGCGTAGGGTTCGACCTGGAGCGGCCCTGGCACTATGTCGGTGTTGTAGTCGCTGATCGTCGTGGCCTCGCTCTCCAGGCCGATGTAGGTCGCGTAGGGCAGGTCGTACCGCTGCCACCAGGCGCGCTGCTTCCCCTCTCTGGCAAGGGCCATGAGCCGTTCGCGTTCGGCCGTGTCGGTGATCCCATAGATGAGGCAGAGATCGCGGATGTCCCGCGGGCTGGCGCCGACCCGGCCCGTTTCCAGCCGACTGAGCTTCGTCGCGGAGAACATCGCGCGTTCGGTGACCTCCTCGATGCTCAGCCCCCGCTCGGTACGGAGGCGGCGGAGCAGGAACCCCAACTCCCGTCTCCGGAGTGTCGGGTTGCTCTCATTGGCCACTTGAGCCCCGGAACGCGTGCGATTGTATCGGATGACACATATCAGCCGGTGCATTTTGCACAGACGGATCGCAAAACCAAACCGAACTTGCGGAACGCGATTTCATAGCTGACTATGAAAGCAGAGCATGGCCTCGGGACGCAAGCTGCAATTGCAGTGAAATTTTCAGCCAGGTGCGCCGGCTTCGAAGGGAGGTGCCCGTTGTCCAGCTTGATCACGCTAAGCTACATCACTATCACTAGTAGTGATCTGACTGGATCAAGCTCGGGCGCTCTCGGGCTGTCCACCCGCTGGGGAAAGCGCGCTGGGCTGATGAGGCGACACGGGTCCCAGTACTGCCTCAACCCCGAGGTCTGCCAGCACTATGGACGTGGCGGGACATACCGATGGGGCCGACGTGACGAGTGAGCCGCCACCTGATGAGGTCGGTGGCTCCGAGGCTGGACCTTCTGCGCGTACGCAGCCAGCCGACAGAACTCACCTCGTCGCAAGAAACGGGGCTCGGCCGGCGAAGAAGACCGCGCCCGCGGACAAGCCCGCAAAAACGACGGGCGAGGAAAGCGGGACGCTGGTCCTGCGCTCCGCGACACCCCCTGTCGATCAGCTTGACTTCGATGATCGGCATGACACCCGGGCTACTGAGAGTGACGAGTTGGCGCGGCGCTACGGCGACCTGCGCAAGGACCGCAGAAGGGATGACTGGCACAAGTTGGCCATGGGCCTCGCCGGGTTCGCGGTTTTGGCGGCGGTGTACCTAGCCGGTTTCATCGTGGTGTCGCGGCTGCTTCCGCATCTCGGTCCGTGGCTGGCCGCCAAAATCGTCGGACTGGCCTTCGTCGCGGCGGGCGGCGGGGTGGCCGCCCGGTCGGCCGGGCGGGCACTCAAGCAGCGAACCGCTCGCCCGCGAGACCGAGGCTCCAAGCCGGCCTGACCACTGCGGCGGAGCCGTACGTTTCCGTACCCTGGCCCGTGGTGATAAGCAGCGCATGCCCCAGGTGATCAGGACGGCGATCCGGGTCGAGGGGATCGTCCAGGGAGTCGGCTTCCGGCCGTTCGTGTACTCGCTGGCGACCGGCCTTGGCCTCAGCGGGCTTGTGGGCAACGATGTCGACGGCGTGTTCGTCGAGGTCGAGGGGCCGTCCTCGGCTGTCTCGGCATTCCTGCGCTCGCTGGAGCGGGACGCGCCCCCGCTGGCCAGGATCGAGCGGGTCGTCGCGACGGCCATCGCCCCCACGGGCTCGGCGTCCTTCGCGATCGCCGCCAGCGGGCCTGCCGGGCAGCGCAGGACGCTGGTAGCGGCGGACACCGCGACGTGCGCTGATTGCCTGCGCGAGCTCTCTGACCCGGCCGGCCGGCGGTTCGGGTACCCGTTCATCAACTGCACCAACTGCGGGCCCCGGTTCACGATCGTCCGGGACGTGCCGTACGACCGGCCGCTGACGACCATGGCGGAATTCGCGATGTGCGGGCTGTGCGCCGCCGAATACCACGACCCCGCCGACCGCCGCTTTCACGCCCAGCCGACCTGCTGCCCCGCCTGCGGGCCCCGGCTTTCCCTGCTCGGCCCGGCGGGAACGCCGCTGGGCCGTGAGCTGCTGGGCCGTGAGCCGCTGGCGGCCGCCGCCGAACTGCTTCGCCAGGGCGGGGTCCTCGCCGTGAAGGGCCTGGGCGGCTACCACCTGGCGGCCGACGCCGCGTCCGAGGAGGCCGTCGCCGCGCTGCGCGCCCGCAAGCACCGCGAGGACAAGCCGTTCGCCGTGCTGGCCGCGGACCTGGCGGCGGCGCGCGAGCTGTGCGAGGTCGATGACGCCGCCGCCAGCCTGCTGGCCAGCCAGGCCAGGCCGATCGTGCTGCTGCCGCGGCTGCCGCGGGCGGCCGTCGCCGCTGCGGCCGCGCCGGGGAACCGCCATCTCGGGATCATGCTGCCCTACACACCGCTGCACCACCTGCTGCTCAGGCAGGTGGGCCACCCGATCGTGCTGACGAGCGGAAACGTCTCCGACGAGCCGATCGCGTACCGCGACGCGGACGCGCTGGACAAGCTGGGCGGCATCGCGGACGCGTTCCTCGCCCACGACCGGGCGATCCACATCAGGACGGACGACTCGGTGACCCGCGCCTTCGGGGGGCGGCCGATGCTCATCAGGCGGTCACGCGGCTACGTCCCGCAGCCCATCGCCGTACCCGGCGGGTTCCCCCGCCCCGTGCTCGCCTGCGGCGCGGAGCTGAAGAACACGTTCTGCCTGGCCAAGGGGGAGCACGCCTTCGTCTCGCAGCACATCGGGGACCTGGAGAACGCCGAGACGCTGCGCTCCTTCACCGAAGGCATCGAGCATTTCCGCCGGCTGTTCGACATCGACCCGCAGGTGGTGGCGTACGACCTGCACCCGGAGTACCTGTCCACCAAGTACGCGCTCGAGCTGGACGGGGCTGAGCTTCAGGGAGTCCAGCACCATCACGCGCACATCGTCTCCTGCCTCGCCGATAACGGCTGCCTGGCAGCCAGCGGCCGCACAGCGGGCGACGGCGCGGGCGGCCGCGTCATCGGCGTCGCCTTCGACGGAACCGGCTACGGCACAGACGGCACCATCTGGGGCGGAGAGTTCCTGGTCGCCGACCCCGCGGGCTTCGAGCGCGGCGGCCACCTGGAGCCGGTGCCGATGCCCGGCGGCACGGCCGCCGTCAGGCAGCCGTGGCGGATGGCCGCGGCCTACCTCGACGCCGCCTTCGCCGGCACGCCCCCGGATGGCCTCGGTGTCATCCGGCGCAACGAGCAGCGCTGGGGGACCGTCCTCGCCATGGCGCGGCGGGAGGTGAACTCGCCGCTCACCTCGAGCGCCGGGCGGCTGTTCGATGCCGTCGCGTCGGTCCTCGGGGTGCGGGACGCGATCAACTATGAGGGCCAGGCCGCCGTCGAGCTCGAACAGCTCGCCGCCCCCGACGAGGCGGCCTGGTACCCGGCGCGGATGGGGAACCACCGTCCGTTCCGTATAAATGCTTGTGATCTCGTGGGCGCGGTCGTCGACGACGTCGCGGCCGGGACCCCTGGCGGCATCGTCGCGGCCCGTTTCCACAACGGCGTGGCCGCGCTCATCGAGGCGGGCTGCCTGCTGCTGCGCGAGCGGCACGGGCTGGGCACGGTGGCGCTGTCCGGCGGGGTGTTCCAGAACACGCTGCTGCTGCGCGAAACGGTCCGCCGCCTGGAGACCAGCGGCTTCCGTGTCCTGACCCACTCCCGCGTCCCGTGCAACGACGGCGGCATCAGCCTCGGCCAGGCCGTCATCGCGGCCGCCCGGGACCAGGCCGCGAACGGCGAGTAGCGCGGCACAGCCGCGCTGCTACGGCGGGAAGCGCAGCAGGCTACGTAGGGTGGCGCGGAGTGAGCCGCGATCGCGGCTCACTTTCCGCGATCGCGCGGCCCGCGGGAGGCCCTCGTGGCCTCTCCGGCCGCGTGATGATACGGCGGGCACCGCAGCGGGCGGGGGGTATCGGGGGGCTTCGCCCCCCGGCTAGCAGATGCGGGGGAGGGGGTCGCCGACGAGCAGGTCGACGATTCGGGTGCCGCCGAACGCGGTCTTCAGCTGGACGATGCCGGGCTGCCCGGCTGTCACATGGCCGATGACGGACGCCTCCGCGCCGAGCGCATGAGCGCGGAGCGCGGCGACGGCGCGGCCGGAGTCCTCGCCGGGCACGACGGCGACCAGGCGCCCCTCGCACGCAACGTACATGGGGTCGATCCCCAGCAGTTCGCAGGCCCCGCGGACTTCCGGGCGCACCGGGATGGCGTCCTCGCTGACCAGCACGCCGGCGTCGGCCGCCCTGGCGATCTCGTTGAGTATGGTCGCCACCCCGCCACGGGTCGCGTCCCGCATCGCGCGCACGCCGGGCACCGCGTCCAGCAGGGCGCCAGCCAGCCCGTTCAGCGGCGCCGTGTCGGACTGCACGTCCGCCTCGATGTCGAGTTCGCCGCGGGCCAGCATGATCGTGACGCCGTGATCGCCGATCGGCCCGGACACGATGATGGCGTCACCCGGCCGTGCCCGCGCGACGCCGAGGTTCACGTCGCGCTCGATCAGCCCTATCCCGGCCGTGTTGATGTAGCAGCCGTCGGCCTTGCCCCTCTGCACCACCTTGGTGTCGCCGGTGACGACGTGCACCCCCGCCGCGGTGGCCGCGTCCCGCATGGACTCGGTGACCCGGTTCAGGTCGGCGACGGGGAAGCCTTCCTCGAGGATGAACCCGGCCGACAGGTACAGCGGCGTGGCGCCGGCCACGGACAGGTCGTTGACCGTGCCGTTGACCGCCAGGTCGCCGATGTCACCGCCGGGGAAGAACAGCGGGGAGACCACGTACGAATCGGTCGTGAGCGCCACCCGGGAACCGTTGAAGCTCAGCTGCGCGGAGTCCTCGAGCGGCTCGAGCAGCGGGTTGCGGAAGGCATCGAGGAAGATCGCCTCGATGAGCGTGTGGGTGGCCTTGCCGCCGGACCCGTGCGCCATCGTGATGCGCTCTTCCCTGACCTTCGGCCGCCGCCTGCGCGCGCGGTCGATCCGGTCCAGGACCTGCTGCTCACGGGAATCCACATCACCCGCGGTCATGACCTGCTCACCTGCGTGATCTCCAGGACCCGGTTGCGGTGCATCCTGCCGTAGTTGTAGTACGCGGCGCAGGCGCCCTCGGGGGACACCATGCAGGTGCCGATCGGCGTCTCCGGGGTGCAGGCCGTGCCGAACACCTTGCACTCCCACGGCTTCAGCACGCCCTTGAGCACCTCACCACACTGGCATGCCTTGGGGTCCGCCACCCGCACGCCGGGAACCTCGAAGAGCAGCTCCGCGTCCAGGGCCGCGTATTTCTCCCGCACCCGCAGCGCCGACTGCGAGATGAACCCGAGCCCGCGCCATTCGAAGTACGGCCGCAGTTCCATCGTCTCGGCGATGGCCGCCAGGGCCACCATGTTGCCGTTCCACGGCACCACCCGCGAGTACTGGTTTTCCACCTCCGACCTGCCCTGCGACAGCTGGAGCATGAGCATGTAGATGGACTGCAGGATGTCCAGCGGCTCGAACCCGGCGACGACGACCGGCTTGCCGTAGTCCCGCGCGATGAACTCATACGGCCGGCAGCCGATCACCGTGGACACGTGCCCGGGGCCGAGGAAGCCGTCGAGCCGCAGGTCCGGCGAGTCCAGGATCGCCTTGATCGCCGGGACGATCGTGACATGGTTGCAGAACACCGAGAAGTTCGTCAGCCCCTCGGCCGCGGCGCGCAGCATCGTCATCGCGGTGGACGGCGCGGTCGTCTCGAACCCGATCGCCATGAACACCACCCGCTTGTCCGGGTTCTGCCGGGCGATCTTCAGCGAGTCCAGCGGCGAGTACACCATGCGTATGTCGGTGCCCTGTGCCTTGGCGTCGAAGAACGACCCCTTGCTCCCCGGAACCCGCATCATGTCGCCGAACGAGGTCATGATCACATCGGGCTGCGATGCCAGGTGCATGGCATCGTCCACGCGTCCCATCGGGATCACGCATACCGGGCAGCCGGGGCCGTGCACCAGGGTGATGGACTCCGGCAGGTAGTCCTCGAGGCCGTGCTTGTAGATCGTGTGGGTGTGGCCGCCGCACACCTCCATGAGCTTGTACTGACGCCCGGGCTCACACAGCGCCGCGATTCTGGCGGCCAGCGCATGGGCCTTGTCGGCGTCCCGGAACTCGTCAACGAACCGCATCGCGCCGCTCCTCACCCGATTCACCCGATTACCCGATTCACCCGATTTACTCGATCAGTGATTCCCGGAACGCCGCGATCTCGTCCTCGTAGGCCTGCCCGATGCCCTCGAGGAACTCCATGGCCGCGGCCGCCTCGTGCTCGTCGATCTTGGACAGCGCGAAGCCGACGTGGATCAGCACCCACTCACCGGGAGCGGGCGGGTCGTCGCAGAGCAGGCCGATGTTGACCATCCGCCGGACGCCGCTCACGTTCACCTTGGCCAGATCGCGTTGCTCCGGATGGATCTCGATGACCTCACCCGGTATGCCGAGGCACATCTGACACCTCCTGACTCGTGGCGGGGCCACGGTTTCCGCCTCGCTGGCTTCCGGTCGCGCCCAGCGCGGCGAGGGTGAGCTCCCAGAGCACCTGGTAGATCGTCGTCTGCGCCTCCTGTATCCGGTGAACGGACACCGATGGCGCCACGAACAGGTAGTCGATGCTGTCCAGCTCGGCCATCTTGCCGCCGTCGTAGCCGGCCAGGCCGATGGTGAGCATCCCGCGCCGCGCCGCCTCGCCGAAAGCCCTCAGCAGGTTGGCCGAGCTGCCGCTCGTGGACAGCCCGACGGCGATGTCACCGCGGCCGCCGAACGCGGCCAGCTGCCGCGCGAACACCACCTCGACGCCGATGTCGTTGCAGAGCGCGGTGACCACCGACGTGTCGTTCGCCAGCGCGAACGCGGGAAGCGCGCGGGCGCCGCCGGCCGGGTGGAGGAACAGGGTGGCGAGCTGCTGGGCATCGGTGGCGCTGCCGCCGTTGCCGAAGGCGAACAGCCGGCCGCCGGCGCCGAACCTGGCCGCGGCCCGCCGGGCGCAGTCGGCCAGCCGGGCCCCGTCCCGCGCGGCGATAACCCGCCGCAGCTCCAGAATCTCTGTGGCCTTGGCCACCGTCGAGGCGCGGACCTGCTCCAGCACGGCCGGCAGGTCCGCCGCGCCGGAGTAGAGGAACGGGTAGAGCGACTCCATCGCCCCGGCGCCGCCGCCATTTCGCTCCTGGCTGTCCCCTTGCGGCATCACCGGTCATCTCCCACGACGGCGATGGCTTCCCTGGCGTGCACCAGGATCGTGTCTCCCAAACCGGCGCTCACCAGGGCGACGCTGACCTCCTCTTCGCCCCGGCCGGTGTCCACCACGGCCATCTCGCCGCCCAGCAGCCGCAGCACCCGGACCTCGACGGCGGTGTCCGAGCAGGTGATGCAGACGCCGTCATCGCAGTGGCGTCCCGTGTCCGCCGCCGCGCCGGATGGCCGCTCGCCCGTCATGCGACCACGCCCGGAGCCAGCACCCCGGGCTGCTCGAAGAACACGTGCACCAGCTCCCACAGCACGTGGTAGATGGTCACGTGCAGTTCCTTGACCACCCGGGGATCCGCTGACGCGGCCGCCAGCAGGTGATCGACCGCCGGGCTGGCCGCGATCCGGCCGCCGTCCCCGCCGGTCAGGGCGATCGTCAGCAGGCCCAGCTCCCTGGCGGCCTCGAGGCCGGCCAGCACGCTGTCGCTGTCGCCGTCGGCGGAGATGCCAAGCGCGATGTCGGCGGGACCGGCGAGGACGCGGATCTGGTGAGCGAAGATCGCGGCGACGCCTTCTTGTTCGGCTATGCCGGTGACCGTGGCCACGTCGGTGGTCAGCGAGATGGCGGGCAGCGCGCGCTTGCCGACGATGACGGGGTGAACGAACTCCACCGCGACGTGCTGCGCGTCCGTGCTGGGGCCCCCGGCGCCGAACACCACCAGCTTGCCGCCCCGGTGGAACCGGATGGCCATGGCATGGCAGGCCTCGGCCACCGCGCCCGCCTGCCCGGCCAGGTCCCGCGTGGGACCGCTCCGCAGCTCGAACAGGCGGCTGGCCTCCGTATGGCCTGCGGCCCGCGGTTCCGTCACGGGGCGTGATCCGTGCGGGTACCAGGCGTCTTCGTTGATGCCATAGCAGCACCGTAGGACAGTTGTGGGGGGCAGTCCAGTCTGCAGGGGTCGCGTGGGCCGCGTGACCCCGGCGGGCCGCAGGGCAATCATTCGATCAATCATTCATCCGGAACGGATGCGGGCCGGGACAAATGCCGGGAAAGTACTGACTGAAATAGTGGCTGCACGAATTGCGGCAACGTAGTTGATTGTTTGATCAGCGGCAGCTCCGGCTGGTCTCGCCTGCTGGCCCGCCTGTTGTCGGCAAATTGTTGATTAACGGCATATCTTCCTTCCGCCCAGGCGAGAACTGAGTAGCTTCGTTGCCGAGAGAAATTCTCACCGTGACCCGGAATCGCGCCGGGACGGCAGCATCGAGATGACAGGAGAAACGGTCTCATGAGGAAACTCGGGAAGGTAGCGGTTATCCCCACGGTCGCGTCGGGGCTTATCGCTGGCGGCGTGACCGCGTACGGCGCCGTCGCAAACGGCCCGGCGCATCACGCCGCAACCGGGATGAAGGCGGACCTTACCGCGAGCAGCAGCGGTCAGGCCTCGCCGACCCCAACGGTCACGCCCGCTGTTCCGTGCAGCACGATAACTAGTATCCCGAGGGCCACGGGAATCTTCCCGCACGCGGGCGGCGGAACCGCGATAGGGCAAGCGGCTGCGGGCGATGCCGCCACCTGCCACAGCTTTTTGGAGATAGGAAATCCCGCCAATCCAAATGTCTGGTACAGCATCACCGACAACGCTAATGGCGTAACCGGATGGGTTCCGGGAACGCCCTGGGGCGAGAACTGAACAGAGCCGCGTGATACCGGGCAGCGGCCGTCCAGCAGCCGCCACCTGGCGGCTGCTGGACGGCCCCGACGACTTGCCCGTGACCGGCGCCCGCGGGCAGCAGAGCTCGTTTCAGGCCTGCCTTCGCCTGGCTTTCTCTCTGCGGCGGGCTACGCTCGATCCCGACTCCCGCCGCGCCATCCGCCGCAGAACGGCGGGTGCCAGCAGGAACCCGATGACCGCCCACCCGCCGAGAACGAAGATCATCTCTGGCTGGCGCCAGGATCCTCCGATCTCGGCAGCTGACATAGCGTTCGGCAGCAATACCGAACGCATGCCAAGCCCGAGCCAGTAGACCGGGAATTCCTGGGCGGCTCGCTGGAGCCAGCCAGGGAGCGCGGTGATCGGGTAGAAGATGCCAGAGATTGCCACCAGTCCCATCATGGGCAGCGAGATGATCCCTATGCTCTGAGCATTGCTGAACAGCGCGCCGAGAATCGCGCCGATCGGCAGAGTGGCCATTAGACCCAGCAGCAGTATTCCGGCCAGCTTCAGCCACGAGAGAAAATCGCGCAAGTGAAGACCGTGGAACAGAAAAGCGGCGGGAATCAAGATGATGAGCAGGCCCGCAATAGTCATGGCGGCCCGGCTTGTCACCCGGCCGATCAGGTAGCCGAGCATCCCGTTCGGTGTCGCCTTCGCGCGCAGGAGGGTGCCGTCCTCCCTGTCCATCGTCAGTGCGATGGCAACCCCCAGCAGCCCGGTGAACACCACGTTCATGCCAAGAATGCCGGGGATGGACTGGACGCTAAGGGAGAAGTGCGTACCTGGGACTGGTCTCTTGCGCAGTACATAGAGCACAGCCAGCGAGATGCCCCACGGAGACAGCATGCTCCACATCTCCTGCACGTCAGTGACGCTTTGCCGGAACTCGATCCAGCCGCGCTGTACGCCAATGCGGACTACAGTCGCCCGGGGACTCATGCCGTCACCTTGGTGACCGGCTTCGCGTGCCGGCGGCGGCCGTTAGGGCGGGCGTGCCTGCCGGGAGTTCGCTTGACATTCCTGGATTCAAACTCTTGTACGATTTTGGTGTAAACGTCCTCCAGGCTCGCCCTGCGTACCTCCAGGTTATGGATTCCCCGCCCGTATTGCCCGAGAAGCGCGCGCACGTAACTGGTAGCGTCCTCGGCGGAGTGCACGTAGTGCAGGCCGTCCTTGCTGAACCGGATCTCCGATCTGCTCGAGACCTGCCGGGCCAGCGTAACCGGGCTGCCGTCCGCTACGACCCTCCCTCCTGCAAGAATCAGGATCCGGCTGGAAAGCTTCTCCGCCTCGTTCAGGTCGTGCGTAGTGAGCAGGATTGTGGTCTCTCCCCGGTCAGACAGCCGGCGCAGGACACCGTGAAAATCCTGTCTGGCCTGTGGGTCGAAGCCAACCGTCGGCTCGTCGAGGAAGAGGATCTCCGGCCTGCCGACCAGGCCGATGGCCACGTCCAGCCTCCGCCGCTGTCCACCGGACAACTTGGCGATCTTGTCATTCGCCTGTTTGGTCAGCCCCACCAGGGAAATCAACTCATCCGTATTGTAAGGCCTGGTGTGCTCCGGCGTGCTGTACGAAGCGTAGTAACGACCAAGGTGGGCCAGCAGCTCACCAATTCGCCACTTACCATGATCGCGCCAGGACTGCAATACGATGCCAAGTCGTGCCCGCCAGCCCTCGTCGCCCTGTTCGGGGTCGGTACCCAGCACCCGCACCTCACCGGCTGAGCGCTTCCGGAAGCCTTCCAGAATCTCGATGGTGGTTGTTTTGCCTGCCCCGTTCGGGCCGAGCAGGGCCACCACTTCGCCACGGTAGACGCAAAGATTTACTCCGCGCAGCACGTCAACCGGGCCGTAGCGCATTCGCAGGCCGGTAGTTTTGATTACCGGCTCGCTCCCGTTTTGATCGGCATCACCGTACTCCGCTGGCAGTGGTGCCGCCAACGCTACCATCTCCCTTCCGCCAGTCCAGGCAAGCGAGATTATCGCGCTCACCGGCATTCTTTGCGGCCGCAGCACAATGCTACACTGTGGATGCGTGCCGAATTAGCGCTTTTTGGTTCTGACATTTTGATTTGCCCAGCACATGGCAAGCGAAATAAAAGAACGCGGCTGGACAATATTGAAAACATATGGTCAAAAATGTGACCGGGGTGGTTGCTTGACATCCTTGACGCGACCGCGGGGGGATGCCTCTATTGTATTGAGCGCTGAAAGGAGGTGGAAACGTGAAGATGGCTTACGAACCGCCAAGGTTGCGGGAAATGGGTTCGTTCCGCAAGGTCACCAGATTCGGTCTTCTCGGCAAGGCTGACTGGCTGGGCTGGCGGGTCTGGTGGCAGTAATCCGCTTCTCTTCAGGCGGCGGCCGGCGGAAATCGTCGGCTGCCGCCCTCAGTAGCTCATGCCGAGACACGTCGTGGGAGGTAGCTGTGCGGCAACGGAAGCCGTATTCTCTGGATGCCCGGCGGCAATGGTTTGCGGTCGTTCCTGATACAGACAACGGCCGGATAGCGATTGAGCGAATCACTGGCCAGGCCGCGCATATAATCCCCTACAGCTCGGGTCGCCCCTGGATTGCTGGCGAATGGCCCGATGAGACTGTACAGGTGATTTCAGGGCCTGCCGGGCGTGTGGCGGTCATCGGCCAGTATGCGGCCCAGTCCGAAGCCTTGCGCAACTGGTCTGCGCGACTGCGCAGCACGGAGGATCTTGATTCTGCCACAGGCTCGCTGCCAGGCAGTTACCATGTAGTCGCGGACTTTTCGGGCCGGATAAGGATCCGGGGAACTATTTCCGGTCTGCGTCGCGTGCACTATTGCCGCCATGATGGGGCTACGATCGCCTCTGACCGGGCCGACGTGCTGGCGGATCTCACCGGCCGTCAGATCAATGAGCGTGAACTCGCTCTCCGCCTGGTTGATCCGGTCGTGCCGCATCCGCTGGGCGACAACAGTGTATGGCGCGGAGTCCGCACAGTTCCGGCCGACCACGATCTCGAAATCGACGCAGCGGGTACGCACCGGGAACTCCGGCGATGGCGTCCGCCCGAGCCTCACCTCCCCCTTACCGAGGCTGCGGTCCGAGTCCGTTCCGCGCTCGCCGGAGCGGTCGCAGCCAGGACAGCGGACGGCGGCATAATCGGCTGTGACCTGTCAGGGGGCCTGGACTCCACATCGCTGTGCTTCCTCGCTGCCGCCAGTGAGGCCAAGGTCCTGGCCTATACCGGACTTTCCTCGGATCCAGCCGACGACGATATCCAGTGGGCAAGGCTCGCCGCGGCCAGAATGCCGGGCATCGAGCACGAAATCGTACCAGCGGATGAAATCGCTCCGCACTATTCCGGTCTGACTGAGCCCGCGGAACCGTTCGACGAGCCCTGCCTGCCGATCGCTGAGCGGGCAAGGCTGCGGGCGATGCTGCGTCGGCCGTGTGAGCGGGGGGTGCGGATCTATCTGGCGGGTTTCGGCGGCGACGAACTGGCCAGCGGATCGTCGTGTCACCTGAGCGGATTGCTGTGGCGCCGTCCCTGGACGGCCGCCACTCAGATGTGCGCCTACCGGGCGATGTTCCGCTGGTCCTGGAGGGCAAGTCTCCGCACGATTACCCGGAGCCGATCGTACGCGTCATGGTTCCGCACGCTGACTCTGCATCCCGCGCAGCCGGCCGACCCGCGTGAGACTGTGCTGGTCGAGTGGGGATATCCGGCGGCCTTGCCGCCATGGATGCCCCCGGACGCGGTCGCGCTTGTCAGGGAAACGGTGCGGGCTGCGGCGCGCGACGCTGCCCCGCTCGCTCCGGACCGGAGCCAGCACTACCACCTGACCTGCCTGCGCGCGGGTGCCCGGATAGTCGCCCAGTTCGGGCAGATAGCTTCCCAAGCCGGCACGGTACTGGCCGCTCCGTTCTACGACGATGCCGTGGTGGAGGCGTTCCTCTCAGCTCTTCCGCACGAACGCGCGACGCCATGGCACTACAAACCGCTCCTCACCTCCGCCATGCGGGGAATCGTGCCGGCCGAGAGCCTCGCCCGCGTTACCAAGGGCGGAAGCCCGGTACATGAGATCACCGGCCGCAGAACTCACTGGAGAGCGCTGTCGGCTCTGTGGGAAGACCCGTGGCTGGCGCGGCTCGGCCTCGTCGACGCCGCTCAGCTTCGCGCGGCATTCAATGACTCCCAACGGCTCGATGACCTGCAAGGCACCTTCCACCGCACCCTGTCGGCCGAGTTGTGGCTGCGCGATGTGGCGGCGCGGAGTGGCCAGTGATGATCAACCTGGCCGGCAGCGTCGCCTTCACCGAGACCGAGTATGGCGGGGTCCTGCTCGACGAGCGGGCGGGCCGGTACTGGCAGCTCAATGGCGTCGGGACTCTGGCGCTGAAAACAATGCTCAGCGGCGGTGACACGAGCACCGCCACCGCGGCGGTGTGCGAGCGTTATGACGCCGCACCGGAAACCGCCCGGATGGACATCGCCGCACTGGTGGCTGAGCTGCGGGAAGCAAGGCTAATCATCGAGGTGTGATGGCATCGATCCAGCGTGTTCCCCGGCCCGGTCTACGGCTTGGAGTACGGCGACGGGCCGCCGCCACGGCGGCAGTGCTGGTAGCTCGCCTGCTGTCGCGCATGCCGCCACGCACCCTGCGGCGCGTACTGGGCCGGCTGAGCCGGTCGGCCCGGCCCGCCACCCGCGCCGAAGCCACCGCGGCCCGCGACGCCGTCAACACGGTTAGCCTGGCCTGCCGAGCCGTGGAAGGCTGTCTGCTCCGGTCACTCGCAACCGCTGTGCTATGCCGGATCTGGGGTGCCTGGCCAACCTGGAGAACGGGCGTCCGCCGGCTCCCGCCCTTCGACGCACATGCCTGGGTTGAGGTGGGCGGGAACATGATCGGTGAGCCGTACCCGGCGGACTACTTTAAGCCGCTCATCACGATCGACGTCCCGGGGCGATGCTCCCGGCGGTCGCGGTCGTGACGTCCTGACCGGAATTCCCGCTGACCTGATGTTCGCGCGAACGCTGCTCTGCTGAACAAGGATTCTTGAATAAACACCCGGCGTTCGGTCGTATAGTTGATCAGCTTGGTAACCGCCGATTGCCTGCTAATGATTTCAAACCGCAGATATCAGCCCGGGCCGAGCGGGTAACTGAGTAGTGTCGTGGCCGAAAGGCTCCCGGCCGTCGCCTAAGCCCGTCACCTAAGCCCGTCACCTAAGCCCGTCACCTAAGCCCGGCGCATCAGTCGGATATAAGCGACGGCCGCCTTTCAGATCTAATTCCGCCTCGGCATGCAGAATTTCGTATGCGTGAAAGGAGTGCCATGTCAGCTCAGTCTTCTACTTCTGTATCAGAACCCGCTATCACAGTGGCGAGTGACGCTGGTGAGAGAGCCGGCGGCCTGGTCCTTGATGAGCCGGTTGTGATTCTCACTGCCGCGCGTTCGGGGTCGACCCTGCTGCGGTTCCTCCTTGACGCGCATCCGGTGCTGGCCTGCCCGCCGGAGACGAATCTGGTGAAAACGACCGTCCAGCTCGCCGCCACCTGGCGGCTGCTGGACGGCCCCGCCGAGCTGCCCGCGGCTGAGGATCAGGCGCAGGGCCAGTTCCCTGCCGAGGCGATAGCGGCAGCCCGCTCGATGCTGGACGGGATGTTCGCGCGGTACCTGACCCGGCGCGGCAAGCTCCGCTGGTGTGAGAAGTCGCTGGGCACAGCCATCGTCGCCGAGGCGTTCCGCGCGATCTACCCGAAAACCAGGTTCGTGTGCCTTTACCGGCACTGCATGGACATGGTCGCCTCCGGCGTGGAGGCCTGTCCCTGGGGAGTAGCCGGATACGGCTTCGACCCGTATGTGAGCAACAGCCCGGGCAACAATGCCGCCGCGCTTGTGCACTACTGGGCCGACCACACCGCAGCGATGCTGGAGTTCGAGGAAGCCAACCCGGATGCCTGCCTGCGGGTGCACTACGAGGATCTGGTCGCCGACCCGGGGACGGCCGCCGCGAGAATCTTCTCCTTTGCCGGAGTGCCTGAGGTGCCCGACATCGGCAAACTGTGCTTCGCCGTCGGTCATGAGCGGAACGGGCCAGGGGACTACAAGATCTGGGCAACGGGCCGGGTCAGCGCAAATTCTGTTGGCCGGGGTGTGCACGTGCCGGTGGGCGTGATCCCCGCGCCGCTGCTTGGCGTGGTCAACGAACTGCTGGGCAAGCTGGGTTACGCCACCGTGGGGGAGGGCTGGAACCAGCAGGGCGCCAGGTCCGTGCCGCGACCACACCGGCCTGCGGCGGACGAGGGCGCCGCCGGTGCTGGCGCGCCCGCCGGGACGGCGGATGCGTGCGAGCGCGCCGGGACGGCGGGCGGCGGGGGAACAGCCGGGTCCGGCGATGCGCGGCCCGCGGCACCCGATCCGGAGCTCGATGCCCTGGATACGCTGCTGACCGCACGGATCGAGGCGAGCATGAGCACGCACGTCACGAACCGGCCGAGGCAGCCGGGAAGTATCGTGTTCATCGCGCATTCGGCGAACGGGACGGCACATGAACGCACCTGGCACCTCGACCTGGAGGAAGGCGTCCTGACGAGGCGAGCCGATACAGCCGCCGAAGACGCGTGGCGGATCATCGGCGACAGTCAGGCGTGGCGGTCGGTGCTGGACGGCGAGATCAACCTGGGCGTGGCGCTACGCCGGGGTGAACTCCGCTGCGGGAAGGTTCCCGAGGCCAATGGCCTGCGCGAGGACACGTGCCTGACGATCCTCACCCATGCCCTCGGGCTGACCCATCTGCCGGCTGCCGGATAGCGGATAACGGGAGCTCTCATGGCCAAGATCACTTCCACGGGCCGGGCGCTCGCGCGGACATCCGCCGAGGCGACGACCACCCCGTCGCGGTGGCGCGTGGGTGACCCGGTGCTCGTGCTGACCTACGCCCATTCCGGGGTGGCGCGCCTGCGCCGGCTTCTCGGCGCACACCCTGACCTGGCTTGCCTGTCCGGAGTGGGAATAGCGCACCTGTGTGATCAGGTGCTGAATTCCCTGGGCCGGCTGGGGCCTTCGGTAGGCCGGTCCGCTGATGGCGTTCCGTCCGCCCTGGCGGTGGCCGCGACCAAATCTATGATCAATACCGTGGTGGGCGCCGACTTGGTGCGCAGCGGTAAGACTCGCTGGTGCGACACTACCCCAGGGGCGGCACCTGCCGTGGACGCGTTCTTGCGCTGCTATCCCGAAACGACGTTCATCAGCCTCCACCGGCATTGTGCCTCGATGATCTCCGCCGCCCTGAGCGCCAGCCCGTGGGGTCTGAGCAACCCGGGATTCGCCCCGTTCGCGGCCACTCACCCCGCCAACAACGTGGCAGCCCTGGCCATGTACTGGGCGGCACACACCGAGGCCATACTGACCGAAGAAGCCGCCCACCCCGACGACTGCCACCGCCTGCGCTACGAGGATCTCACCGCACGCCCCGGCAAGACAGCCAGCGAGATCTACGCCTTCCTCGGCCTGGATCAGATGAGCCACATCTTTCCGGCCCATGGCCTGTTTCCGGCCCATGGCCCGGGGGAGAACGGCGCGGACGCAACCGGCACGGTCGCTGAGGCCACTGACGATGGCAGGCAAGTTCCCGCTGACATGCTGGGACCCGGTCTGCTCACGATGGTCAATGACCTGCTCAGCGAGCTCGGGTATCCGCCGATACAGCCCGCCGAATGAGCTAACGGCGGACGGGCCCGCGGCGAAGTGGAGCACGCAAGCGCCAGAGCAATCCTGGCTCGAATAGTTGATTGTGCTGGGCTGGCTAATTGTCGCCCGTTGTTCCTGGGCGGCGTTTAACGCTGCCGGACAATTCCAGAGCCGATAGTGTTATTGCCGAGAAAATCTGATCCGCAACCGGAATCAGGCTGCATTGTCGACATCGAGGACGTCTGGAGGAACCGTGTCATGAGAAAACTCGGAAAAGTAATCGTCATCCCCACGGTCGCGTCGGGCCTGATCGCTGGTGGCGTCGCCGCATATGATGCCGCTGCGACCGGAACGCCATATCATGGCGGCGCCAAAGCCACCGTGCATATGGCCGCTGACAGTTCATCTTCATCCTCGTGCACGGGGGCAGCCGCGACACCGACGGCGGCCGCCGCCGCGCCCGCGACATCGGCTACGCCTGCGGCTGGTGCTGGGGCTGGGGCTGGTGCCGGGGCTTCGGCTACGCCTGCGGCTGGTGCCGGGGCTTCGGCTACGCCTGCGGCTGGTGCCGCGACATCGGCTACGCCTACGGCTGCGGCTGGTGCCGGGGCTGCCGCCCCGAGTGCGGCCCCTAGTGCCGCCGCAACAGCCGCAGCACCGGCGGGAGGCAATGGTGGCTGCACTTCAGCGAACGACGATCAAGACGATCAGCCCTAGGCAAAGAACGCATCCGGTCAGGCACGCCCAGGCCGGTTATGCCGGTTGATATCCCGGCATGGCCTTGATGGTGAGGTGGCCTCTGCGAGAGACAAGAGGTTGTCGAAGGCCCCTTCCGCAGAGGCCACACCTCATGTCGCCATGGACGGGCCGGGCCGCCGGCCGTTGCAGGCCTCCGGCCGATCGGAGACTATGACGCGGTGGCGGCTGACTACGACCGCACCGACGCATTTCGCGGCGCCAGCTTCACGGGCGCGGACTTCACGGGCGCGGACTTCCGGGACCGCGACCTGCGCTAGGTCAAGACTTCGCCACCGGCGCCTGGATCGGCCGCACGATCCTCGACGAGCCGACGCCGTACCACCCGCCCGGCCTCCCTCATACCAGCTATCCGCCCGATACCAGCTATCCGCCCGCGGACGCGGCGGCGCTCGGCATCGACCTCGGCGCGCGCCCGTCGGTGGCAGACGTGATGGAGGTACGCGACAACCGCATGGCGCTCGTGTGCGGCATCGTCGACGGGCTCACGGACGCCGACCTGGAACGAGTATGCTCGCGGCTGCCCGCACCCGGTTACCCGGAGGAAATGCGCCCGGTCGGCCGCTTCCTGGGCGTGGTCATGAAGGAGGAGTGCGAGCCCGCCGCTACGCGGTACGCGACGTCACTGTGGCCCCAGGACGCTCGGCCCAAATCCAGCGGCAGCAAACAATCAATCAATTAGCCGGAGGCGCTGCCGCTCTGCGAGATCCAGCTGGCCGGATGGCGATACGGTAAGCGGGACAGCTCCCCGCGCTTGCTCCCGGGCTGAGCGCAGCGCATACCGCGAGGTACGGGCCGGTCCCCTGACGGCGTCGGCCGGAAATCAGGAACGATTTTGCGGCCTGAGGTCATGAATATCATACTGGCCTGGGCTGCAATATCCGGTTTTCCGCCTCTCGCTGGCAGTAGCGAACAAGAAGCAGACAATTCGCAGCCAGGACACCAATATCTGCGCGCTGGACTACTGTCCGCTCACCTGCCGTGTTGTCAAGCAACGTGAATCACCAGCTGGACAATAAACTACGTACAAACACCGTCGGGCAGTTGCCCGCGATCACTCTTGAGTCGCTGTTTGCTGCACTACGCGCAGACCGCGTGAGCTGCCTGGACAATAAAAATTGTGTTGTTTTCTTTACGCGCGCCCGGTTCAGGGTAGCGACGACTCGCACCGTACTGCTACTATTCCTAACCAAAATAGCGCGTCGTTAATAATGGTATTAGCCATTAATTGATGGTGGCTGTTATAAGCCGCCGGCATGTAGGGCTGGCAGCGCCCAGGCAGCCGGAGCAGCGCCGTTCAGCCGTGAAACAGCGGCTGAAGTTCCTCGTGCGAGAGGTGAGGATTGATGGGCAGGCGTGAACGTCCGCTCGAGCCGGGCCCGGTAAGCGAGTTTGCGAATGACTTGAGGCAATTGCGCGCGACCGCAGGTCTTACCTACCGGGCGTTGGCGCGAAGGGCCATGTATTCGGCATCGGCGCTGTCCTCGGCCGCGAGCGGCCGGATCTTCCCTAGTCTGGCCGTGACCCGGGCGTATGTGGAAGCGTGCGGTGCGGATGTTGAGGGGTGGAACGAACGCTGGCACACCCTCGCAGCCTGGCTTCGCGATAATCCGTCAGAGAGCGCAATTTCTGAGGCTGGATACGCTGAGACGTCCAGAGTCGGCAGGGCCGAGTTCACACCATCCAGTTCACCGGTGCGCGCTCCTGATCCGCTCATGCCTGAGTCCCCGCAAGCACCGCCGCCATCGCAAGCATCCCAGCCCCTGCAAGCACCGCCGCCGCCACAAGCATCTCAGCCACTAAGGCGCGCGCCCGAGCAGCTACCGCGGCGGCCCGAATCACCACATGCCCCTCAGCCAGCGCATATGCCCTGGACACCACCCAGGGTTCAGCGGACGCCTGCGCCGCGGACGCCTGCGCCGCAGCCGGGCTGCTGGCCCCCTGAAGTGCTGTCGGCACCCCCGGGACGCGATGCCTTGACGGGCCGGCACAGGGGCCCGGTAACGAGGCACGGAACACAACGGCCGCAGCCCCATGATGCGCTAGGTCGCCAGCCGGGCCGCCCGCATGCCGCCCACGGCGGACCGCTTGTGGGTGGTGACTGGCACGCGCCGTCAGAGCATGCGCCGTCAGAGCATGCGCCGTCAGAGCATCCGCCCGGAGGGCACCAGCCCCGGTGGCCGGGCGCCCCAGCCGGCCTGCCGCGCGGCTGGCCTCCCGCGACCCGCGCTCAGCCGCCGCAGGGCCGCCCGGCCAGCCCAGGTATTCCCATGGCAGTTCGCCCAGCCGGCACGGGAACCCAGCCGGGGGCGACCGCTCTTTCCGCGGTGAGACCGCTGCGCGATGACGATCCCTACGAGGCCGGTCCGGTAACGCTGGCGGCGTGGCTGGGGGAGGGCCCGGTCGGGTGCCTGTATCTGGGCAGGGATGGCGAAGGGCGGACGCTGGCCGTCAAGGTCATACACCCCGGCCTGGCGCGAGACCGCTTCTTCCGCATCAGGCTCGCGCGTGAGCTCGAGAGACTGCGCACGGTCTCCGGACCCTATTTGTCGCAGGTGACAGGAGGTGACGCGGACGGCAGCCCGGCCTGGCTGGCCACCGCATACGTCCCGGCGATCTCGCTACGGGAAGCCGTGACAGCGCTGGGCCCGATGGGCGCAGGGGCAGTCCGGCGGCTGGCCGTGGGGATCGCGCGGGCGCTGCAGGCGATTCACGCCGCGAACGTCCTGCACCTTCGCCTGACGCCCGCCAACGTGCTGCTCACGGAAAGCGGTCCTCTCGTGACCGACTTCGGCATAGCCCTTGTGATGAACGGCAGCACGCTGACGGCGTCGGGCGCGCGCCCGCAATGGCCCGCGTTCCTTGCCCCCGAACAGGTTGCGGGCGGCCCTGTCGGGACGGCGGCCGACGTGTTCGCCCTCGGCGGCCTGCTCGCTTATGCCCTGACCGGCTCGCCCCCGTTCGGAGATGACGGCACCGAGGCCGTCATGGCCCGGATAATCCGCGGTGCTCCCGACCTGACGGCGGCATGCGCGCTTGACGGCTACCTTGCCGCGCTCATCAACGCCTGTCTGGACAAAGATCCGCTCGCGCGTCCTCGCCTTGCCCATATTCAGGCACGAACCGGAGCGGCGGATCCCTCCGATGGGTGGCTGCCCGCGCCGCTAGCGGCTCTTGTCCGGCGTCGCGCTGCCGAGGCCGCCGCGGCGCTCGACTGCCTTCCCCCGGAGCCTGGCGCCAGGAGGCACGTGAGGCCGCGCAACGGCCGGCGCCGCCGCGAGTCCGCCGGACCCGCGGCGGCGCTGGCCGCGGCTGTCCACAGCGCAACCGAGACACGGCCGCGCGGGACCGGCCGGACCATCGGCGGCACCACGCCGATGAGAAGCGGGCCACGGTCAAACAATGGACCACCATCAAACAGCGGGCCGATAGCAAGCAGGGGACGAAAGCGTCACCGCCGCATAAGCAATCCTCCGCAGACGCGCTTCTGGCTGGTTCCGCTGATTCTGTTTGCCGCGGTCGTCGCGGCATCCACATTCGTGACCCTTAACGGGTCCACCCTGATCTTTGGCCCTACTCCAGGGTCCCCGAGGCCGCACAGCCCCGCTGCCGCCCCGCCACCCGGCCGGGGACAGCCCGGCGGCACTCCCTTCGGGAGCGGCCATCAAGGCGGCGCGAACGACCGTCAAGGCGGGGCCAACGGGCAGCCTCAGCACTCTCCGCCACCCCAGCCCCGCCGGTCGCAACAGCCGAACCAGCGACACCAGCCGCAGCACGGTAACCGGATGCAACAGGCCCGCGAGCCACAACACCCACTGGCGTACGTGGCCACGGCGGGCCCATTCTGCCCGCCCACACGCTCTGCCGGCATTGATGCTGATAACAGCCTCAGCGGTATCGGATGGTATACCGCGGCCGCGGCCAGGGCCGCCAACGATGGGTGCGGCAACAAGTTCCTGTTCAGCCCGCTGGCCGAATACGGCAGCGGCACGCGCGATGATAACTTCGACTGGGTGTTCCACACCGGGCTGCCCGCGCCTCACTGCACGCTGAGCTTTTTCGTCCCGTTCTCCGCGCGTGCCAACTCCAACGCCGTCATCTGGATCAGCAACGGATCCCACCAGGCCCTGCACAACCCGGCTGTCCGCATCGCCAGCTTCACCATTAACCAGGCCGATAGCCGAGGGCAGTGGCTCAGCGTGGGACCCTTCGTTTTCAACGGCGGGACCGTCTTCGCCGAGCTCACCAATGCCGGGAACGGTCCCTACGGCGGAACCGTGGTCGCGTCAGCCGTGCGCGTCGCCTGCCCATGACCGGCCCGGCCGGCAAGGGGGAGCGCGGGTCGGCGATGGATCTCGCCGGTCGGCGCGGTCGCTCACCAGGTGACGGTCAGCAGGTGACGGTCAGTGGGCCGGCGACCGCGTCGTCAGTACACCCGCTCCCGAACCCCCGGTGGCAAACCCTCGAACTATGAAAGGCCGCACACAGCGATCATGAACCACCGCGCCGCTCGCCGTAGCGGCGGCGCCGCATCTCCGCCGTGACCTCGGCGAGCTCGGCGGCCGACAGGGTCGCGGGCTCCCCGTATGACAGGGCCAGCCGGTACGTGCGGGCCAGCCACTCCAGGAGCAGGGCCCGGTCGTAGGCCTCCGCGAGGTCGCGGCCGTAGCTGAGTGCCCCGTGGTTGCGCAGGATGACGGCGGTGCGGCCGTCCAGGGCCCCGGCGGCGGCAGCGGCCAGGGCCGCCGACCCGAAGCGAACGTAGGGGGCGACGCGGACGGGACCGCCGAGCGCGGTGATCGCGTAGTGGATGGCCGGCAGTTCGGGGCGCGACGCGGACAGGGCGATGACCTCCGGCGAATGCGTGTGCACGACCGCCGCCGCGCCGGTCGCCGCGTAGACCGCCAGGTGCATCGGCGTCTCCGAGGACGGCCCGCCGTCGTCCAGGCGCCCGGTGTCATCCGCGGCCGGAGTCCCGGCCAGCGTGACGAGGCAGATGTCACCCGGCCGCATGTCCCGGTAGCCGGCCCCCGACGGGGTGATCGCCACGATGTCGCCCACCCGCACGCTGAGGTTCCCCGCGCTGCCGACGGCCAGCCCGTCGTCGAGCAGCCGCACGCCGTAGCTGACGAGCTGCGCCCGGGCCGCCCGAAGCGCCCCGAAATCCCCGCGGTCCATGACCCAATGGTCGCCCGAACTGCGCCTCAATGACATCGGCTGAGCTCGGCGGCCCGCGGGCGGCCGTGATGATCACATGCCAAATATGCTACTCAGACTTGACGGATCGTCAGTTAAACGTAGAACATAGTGGGTAGGTGCACAGCCGGAGGGACGATCATGACCAGCCAGGCCACCGAAACGCGCTCCGCCGCCGACGCCCGCGGGCCGGCTGAGGCCGGCCGCGGCCTGCCGCGCGCCGACTTCCGCACCGAACCCGCGCGCTACAAGCACTGGCGGCTGTCATTCGACGGGCCGGTGGCGACGATCACCATGGACGTCGACGAGAACGCGGGCCTGGTGCCGGGGTATGAGCTGAAGCTGAACTCCTACGACCTGGGCGTGGACATCGAGCTGTACGACGCGGTGCAGCGGCTGCGGTTCGAGCACCCCGAGGTACGCGCGGTCGTGCTGACCAGCGGGAAGGACAAGATCTTCTGCGCCGGGGCGAACATCCGGATGCTCGCCGCCTCGCCGCACCCGTGGAAGGTGAACTTCTGCAAGTTCACCAACGAGACCCGCAACGGCATCGAGGACGCGACCGAGAACTCGGGCCAGGTGTACCTGGCCGCCGTCAACGGGACCGCGTCCGGCGGCGGGTACGAGCTGGCATTGGCGTGCGAGCACATCATGCTGATCGACGACCGCTCCTCGGCCGTGTCGCTGCCGGAGCTGCCGCTGCTCGCGGTCCTGCCGGGGACGGGCGGGCTGACCCGGGTCACGGACAAGCGCCACGTTCGCCGCGACCTGGCGGACCACTTCGCCACCAAGGCGGAGGGGATCGGCGGAAAGAAGGCCGTGCAATGGCGGCTGGTGGACGAGACTGTCCCGCGTGCTTATTGGAGAGAAAGGGTTACCGAACGGGCGCGGGAGCTCGCCGCCGGCTCGTCTCGCCCGCAGGCTGGCACGGCCGGGATCGCGCTGGCGCCGCTGGAGAAGACGCGCTCGGATACCTCGGTCTCCTACCGGCACGTGGCGGCCACGCTGGACCGTTCCCGTGGCGTGGCGGAGATAACGGTCAGCGGCCCGGACGCGGACCCGCCGGACGGCATGGCGGGCGTGCGCGCCCAGGGCGCCGGCTTCTGGACGCTGGCGGTGACCCGGGAGCTGGACGACCTGATCCTGGACCTGCGCACGAACGAGCTGGAGCTGGGCACCTGGGTGCTGCGGACACGCGGTTCCGCGGAACGGGTGCTGGCCTGCGACCAGCTGCTGCTGCACCATCAGGATGACTGGCTGGCAAACGAGATCGTTCACTACCTGAAGCGAACGCTGAAGCGGCTGGACGTGACCAGCCGGAGCCTGATCGCGCTGATCGAGCCCGGAAGCTGCTTCGCGGGCTCGCTGCTGGAGCTGGCGCTTGCGGCGGATCGCTCCTACCAGCTTTCCGGCGTCTTCGAAGACGCCGAGCCCGGCGCCTCGCCTGGTGAGATAACCGTTGGGGAGATGAACCTCGGGCCGCTGCGGATGGGAAACGGCCTGACCCGGCTGGCGACGAGGTTCTACGGCGACGCCGATGGGCTTACCGCCGCGGTGAAGCGGGCCGGCGAGCCGCTGCCGGCCGAGGACGCCGAGGCGCTCGGCCTGGTCACCTTCGCCCCCGACGACATCGACTGGGACGAGGAGGTCCGGATCGCCATCGAGGAGCGGGCCAGCTTCAGCCCGGACGCGCTGACCGGGATGGAGGCCAGTTACCGGTTCCCGGGCCCGGAGACGATGGAGACCAAGATCTTCGGCCGTCTGTCGGCGTGGCAGAACTGGATCTTCAACCGCCCGAACGCCTCGGGCCCGGATGGGGCGCTGCGCCGGTACGGCACCGGGCAGCGCGCCAGCTTCGACCGAAAGCGAGTCTGAACCCCCTCATGACGATCGCATCCGACTACACCGAGAAGATCCCCAACAACGTCGGCCTGGCCGGGGACCGCCGGCTGCAGCGCGCCCTGGAGTCGTGGCAGCCGGACTTCTTGTCCTGGTGGGAGTCGATGGGCCCGGCGCTGCCGACCCGGGACGTGTACCTGCGCACCGCGGTCAACGTCGGCCGCGAGGGCTGGGCGCACTTCGATTTCGTCCCGATGAGGGACTACCGGTGGGGCATCTTCCTCGCGGAGCGGGATCCGGGCCGGCGGATCGGCTTCGGGGCCCACAAGGGCGAGCCGGCCTGGCAGAAGGTGCCGGGGGAGTACCGGGCCGACCTGCAGCGGCTGATCGTGATCCAGGGTGACACCGAGCCCGCGTCGGTGGAGCAGCAGCGCAACCTCGGCGCGTGCGCGCCGTCCCTGTACGACCTGCGGAACCTGTTCCAGGTGAACGTGGAGGAAGGCCGGCACCTGTGGGCGATGGTGTACCTGCTGCACGCCTACTTCGGCCGGGAGGGCCGGGAGGAAGCCGAGGAACTGCTGCACCGCAACTCCGGCAGCGCGGAGGCGCCGCGCATCCTCGGGGCGTTCAACGAGGAAACCCCGGACTGGCTGTCGTTCTACATGTTCACGTACTTCACCGACCGGGACGGCAAGTACCAGCTCGGCACGCTGAAGGAGTCCGCGTTCGACCCGCTGAGCCGTACCTGTGAGTTCATGCTCAAGGAGGAGGCCCACCACATGATGGTCGGCACCACCGGGGTGGACCGGGTGGTGGAGCGCACCGCGCAGGTAATGGCCGAAAACGACACCGACGACGTGGCCGCGCTGGGCGCGATCCCGCTGCCGGTGATCCAGAAGTACCTGAACTTCCACTACAGCGTCTCGCTCGACCTGTTCGGCGGGGAGACCTCGACCAACGTGGCGAACTACTACACCGCGGGCCTGAAGGGCCGGTGGATGGAGGACCGGCGCAAGGACGACCACCGCCTCGCCGACGACTCGATCATGGTGGACGCGCTGGTCGACGGCAAGATCGACTATCTGGAGGTGGCCGCCCTGACGGGGCTGAACACCGACCTGCGCCGCGAGTACATCGCCGACTGCCGCGGCGGCGTGAGCCGGTGGAACAAGATCCTGGACAGCGCCGGGCTGCCGCACCGGCTGAAGCTGCCGCACGCGGCGTTCAACCGCAAGGTCGGCGCGTTCGCCGGCATCGAGGCCGCCCCCGACGGGGAAATGATCAGCGCCGCGGAATGGGAGCGGCGCAAGGGGGAGTGGCTGCCCACCGACGTGGACAAGACGTTCGTGCGCTCGCTGATGCGGCCGGTGCACGAGCGGGGCAAGATCGCGGCGTGGATCGCGCCGCCGCGCAACGGCATCAACGGCAAGCCGTTCGACTACGACTACGTCCACCTCGCCTAGCGCGGCGTTCCCCGCCGCATGATCGCGGAAGTCTAGGTGCCGCCCACGACCCGCCGTTTCCGCGATCATGACGGCTGTCCGTTTTGCCCGGTTGCGGTGCCGGCGCGTTGGCGCGCGAAGGCGCGGCGGCCGCCCCACGGCATGCGGGCTGTGCACGACGACGGAAACTGGGGCCGGGGATCGCCGGGCCGCGCGGCGCGGGCGCTGGCTGCCGCGGTCAGTTGATGTCGAACTCGTTACCCTCCGGGTCCTTCATCCCGACCGCATAGTGGTCGAGTCCTTCCTGGTGCAAGACGCAGGTAATGGTGGCGCCCAGGCCGGCCAGCCGGCTGGCCTCGGCGTCGACTCGCTGCCTGCGGGTCTCGATCGGGTCCGTCCGCTGGCCGCTGGCGTGGATGTCGAGGTGCAGCCGGTTCTTGACCGTCTTGGTATCCGTGACTACGTGGAACCAGATGGCCGGCCCCTGACCCTGCGGATCGCTGATCCTGTCCGCGCCGACCCCCAGCTCTTCCTCGGGTATCCCGAGGTCGCGGTAGTAGTCGTCCCAGGTAGAGAAACCAGCCGGGGGCGGCGCAAGCTCATAGCCCAGCGCGGCGGCCCAGAAGCGGGCAAGCCGGTCCGGGTCGGCGCAGTCGATGACCAGCTGGAAGCGGACAGGCATCGATTCCTCCCGGGCCGCACGGTTTTCCGCCATCTTGCCAGATGGCACGTCCCGCCAGGCTCACCGCCACGCCGCCATCGCGTCCTGCGCCAGGGGCGCTAGCCCGCCTTAGCCACGTGCCGCTCGTCGGGCCCGGTGTAGGCCGCCAGCGGGCGGATCAGGCTGTTGGCCGCGAGCTGCTCGGCGATGTGGGCGGTCCACCCGGTGATGCGGGCGATCACGAAGATCGGCGTGAACGTGGGTGTGTCGAAACCCATCAGGTGGTACGCGGGCCCGGCTGGGTAGTCGACGTTGGGCTTCAGGCCCTTGGCCTGGAGCATGGCCTTGGCCAGCGTCTCGTAGGTCTCGACCAGCCGCTGGCCGCCGCGAAGCTCGGCGACGGACCCGAGGGCGGCGCGCATGGTGGGGACGCGGGAGTCGCCGTTCTTGTAGACGCGGTGGCCGAAGCCCATGATCTTCCGCTTCTGCGCCAGCGCCGCCTCCAGCCATGGCTCGGCCCGGTCGGGGGCGCCGATCTCCTCCAGCATGTCCATGACGGCTTCGTTGGCGCCGCCGTGCAGCGGTCCCTTGAGGGCGCCGATCGCCCCGGTGACGGCGCTGTAGGTGTCGGACAGCGTGGAGGCGATCACGCGGGCGGTGAACGTGGACGCGTTGAAGCTGTGCTCGGCGTACAGGATCAGCGAGGTCTCGAACGCGGAGACGATCTCCGGCTCGGGGACCTCACCGAAGGTCATGTACAGGAAGTTCGCGGCGAAGCCGAGGTCGTCGCGGGGCGGAACCGCCTCCAGGCCGTGGCGGCGCCGCTGGTCGAGCGCGACCACCGCCGGCAGCACCGCGAACAGGCGCAGGGCCTTGGCCTGGCTGGCCTCGGGAGTGATGTCGTTCTCCGTGGGATCGTCGGCGCCCAGCAGGCTGACGGCGGTGCGCAGCGTGTCCATCGGGTGAGAGGTGGCAGGCAGGCCGCTGAGGATCCCGGCGGGAACAGGGTCGAGAGCCCGCTGCGCCCGTTCGGCCCTGTTCTGGGCGGCGAGCTGCGCCGCGTCGGGCAGCTCACCGTGCCAGAGCAGGTAGGCGACCTCCTCAAAGCTGCACGAGCGGCACAGCTCCTGGACCGGGTAGCCACGGTAGAGCAGAGAATTGGTGTCCGGGTTGACCATGGAGATGGCGGTGGTGTCGGCGATGACGCCGGCGAGCCCCTTGCGGACCTCGTTATCTGCGGCAGGCATTGGGCGCCCCTTTCCGGAAATCCCGGCTAAGGCCGGAAGTTGTAGATACCGGCGTCGAACGTGTTGTAGGCCTCGTAGTCGAGCAGGTCGTACAGGTCGCGCCGGTGCTGCATGCGGTCCAGCAGCCCTTCCTGGCTGCCCTGCCCGGCGATCGCGGCCAGGCCCTCGGCCGCGGCGTGCATGGCGAGCCGCAGCAGCGTGACGGGGTAGATGACGACGTTGACGCCGAGGTTCTCCAGTGTCCTGGTGTCCAGCAGTTTGCTCTTGCCGAACTCGGTCATGTTCGCGAGGATCGGCACGCCGATCGCCGCGCGGAACCGCTCGAAGTCGGCCTCGCCGGCCATGGCTTCGGGGAAGATGAGGTCGGCGCCCGCGTCCGCGTAGGCCTTCGCCCGGTCGATCGCCTCGTCCATCCCCGCCACCGCGGCGGCGTCGGTCCGGGCCGCGATCACGAACGACGGATCCCGCCGCGCCGCCACGGCCGCCTTGATCCGCTTGACGGCCGTGTCGCGGTCCACCACCTCCTTGCCGTCCAGGTGTCCGCAGCGCTTGGGGTTGACCTGGTCCTCGATGTGCATCCCGGCCACCCCGGCGTCCTCGAGGACAGCCGCGGTGCGCGCGGCGTTCATCGGCTCCCCGAACCCGGTGTCCGCGTCCACCAGGGACGGCAGGGCGGTCACCCGGGCGATCTGCTGGGAGCGGCCCGCCACCTCGGTCAGCGTGGTCAGCCCGATGTCCGGCAGGCCCAGGTCGGCGGAGATCACCGCGCCGGAGACGTACACGCCCTCGAAGCCGCGCCGGGCGATGAGCATGGCCGACAGCGGGCTGAACGCGCCGGGAAACCGAAGCAGCCGCCCCGATGCCAGCCCGGCGCGGAACGTCTCCCGCTTGGCCGTCGCGGTCGCCGGATCGTGCAGCATCAGAAGATCCCCCAGGTCTCCGGCTTCTCGCCCGCCTGCTGGATCCCGGGCAGGCCGAGCGCGGCCAGTTCACCGGTGCACAGGTCGGGCAGCCGGGTCACGGCGTCGAGGAACCTGTCCTGGACGTCCGGCGCGATGATCCCGTCCGCCAGGGTGCGGAACTTGGCGATGTACTGCTCACGCGCGAACGGCCGCGCCCCCGCGGGATGAGCGTCCGCTACCGCGATCTCCTCGCTGATCACCGTCCCGTCCGTCATGGTGATCTCGGCACGCCCGCCGAATGCCCGCCTGGCGGGGTCCGGGTCGTGGTAGCGCCGGGTCCACTCCGGGTCCTCGGCCGTGCTGATCTTGCGCCACAGCTCCACGGTGTCCGGCCGGGAGGCGCGTTCGCGCGTGTAGGAGGCGACGTGGTGCCAGCCGCCGTCCTGCAGCGCGACCGCGAAGATGTAGGGCAGCGAGTGGTCCAGCGTCTCCCTGGAGGCGCCCGGGTCGTACTTCTGCGGGTCGCCGGATCCGGAGCCGATGACGTAGTGGGTGTGGTGGCTGGTGTGGATGACGATCCGGTCCATCTTGGCGGTGTCGGCGACCCGGGGGCCCAGGCGGCGGGCCAGGTCGATCAGCGCCTGCGCCTGGTATTCGGCCGAATGTTCCTTGGTGTACGTGTCCAGGATGGCCCGCTTCGGCTCGCCGGGCGCCGGCAGCGGCACCGTGTACACCGCCTCGGGGCCGCCCAGCAGCCAGGCGATCACGCCGTCTTCGCCCTCGTAGATGGGGCTGGGCGAGCCCTGGCCGCGCATCACCCGGTCGATCGCCTCGACCGCGATCTTCCCGGCGAACGCCGGGGCGTAAGCCTTCCAGCTGGAGATCTCGCCCTTGCGGGACTGCCGGGTCTGCGTCGTGCAGTGCAGCGCCTGCCCGATCGCCTGGTACACGGTCTGCGTGTCCAGCCGCAGCAGCGCCCCGATCCCGGCCGCCGCCGACGGGCCGAGGTGCGCGATGTGGTCGATCTTGTGCTCGTGCAGGCAGATGCCCCGCACCAGGTCCACCTGCACCTCGTAGGCCGCCGCGATGCCCCGCACGAGCTCCGCCCCCGACCTGCCGGTGTGCTGGGCCACCGCGAGCAGCGGCGGGATGTTGTCGCCGGGATGAGAGTAGTCGGCGGCGAGGAACGTGTCGTGGTAATCCAGTTCGCGCACCGCTACGCCGTTCGCCCAGGCGGCCCACTCGGGGGAGATGCCGCCCGCCTCCCCTTCGCCCTTCCCCGGCGCGGCTCCCCAGACCACGGCGCCCGGCGTCGCCGGGTGCCGCAGCGCCTGCTCGCGCGCCGCCCGCACCGGTCCCCGGCCCAGCGCCGCGGCCGCGACCGCGGCGTCGTCGATCACCCGGTTGACCACCATCTCCGCCACCTCGCGGGGGACCTCGACCGGGTCGGTGGCGACCGCCGCCAGCTTCCACGCGAGCTGCTCCTCATGCGGCAGCTTCGCCGATGAAGGATAGGTGTGTACCTCGTGGTCGATCATTAGCCTTTCCTCTTGCTGATCTCCTCGAGCAGTTGCGGGACGACCTGGAAGAGGTCTCCTGCGACGCCGAAGTCGGCGAGCTCGAAGATCGGCGCGTCCGGGTCCTTGTTGACGGCGACGACCGTTTTCGAGGTTTGCATACCCGCACGGTGCTGGATCGCACCGGAGATCCCGACCGCCATGTAAAGCTGCGGCGAGACGGTCATGCCGGTCTGCCCGACCTGGAACTTGTGCGGGTACCAGCCCGCGTCGGTGACCGCGCGGGAGGCACCCACGGCGGCGCCGAGGGAGTCGGCGAGCTCTTCGATGATCTTGAAGCCCTCGGCGCTGCCGGTGCCGCGGCCGCCGGAGACGACGATGGCCGCCTCGGCGAGTTCCGGTCGCTCGCTGCGCTCAGCCACGACCCGTTCGGTAATCCTTGCTCCCCTCGCCGCGTCGGTGAGCTGTATACCTACGGCCTGCAGGTCCGCGGCGGCGGGGGAGAGGGCCGGCTCCGGTGCGGCGGAGTTGGGCCTGACCGTGATGATGGGGGTGCCGGTCTTTACAGTGGACTGAACGCTGGTGGCTCCGCCGAACGCGGACTGCTCCGCAGTGATCTTCCCGTCCTGTTCGCTGAGCCCGACCGCGTCGGTGAGCAGGCCGGAGCCGAGCTTGACGGCGAGCCGCCCGGCGACCTCCTTGTTCTGCGCGGTCGAGGCGAGCAGGATCGCGGCCGGGCCGCCGCGCCCGGCGAGTGTGGCCAGCAGCTCCGCCGCGGGGGCGGTCACGTAGTCGGTGACCTCTTCGCCCTCTGCGACGTAGACCGTGGCGCTGCCGTCGCCCTCGTCCTTGACGATCGTCCCGGCCTGCCGCGGCGGCCGCGCCGCGAAACCGGCCACCTCGGTGGCGGCGTTCGCGAGGCCTACGTGCGCCGGGTCGATGCCCGCGTCGGCGCAGCTCATCACGGTGATGGGCTTCTTCTTCGCCGCCATGATCCCCTTGAACGACGGGTACCGCGGCTCGTTGATCTTCTCCAGCACGCTGATCACGGCGGGCAGGCCGCCCTCCACCTTGTGGTAGCCGTCCTCGGACTGGCGGTTGACGCGGACGGTGGTCCCGTCGATCTCCACCTTGCTCGCCAGCGACAGCTGGGGCACGCCGAGCCGCTCGGCGAGCATCGCCGCCAGCGCGCCGATCTGCAGGGCTTCCTCGATCGCGTACTCGCCCAGCTCGTTGATCAGTCCGTCGGGCGTTTCCCGGTCGAGCGTGCCGTCGGGCTCGAGCGTGCGTTCGGCCGCCGTGTCCGGGACCTGCTTGACGCAGACGACCATCTTCATCGACGACGCATACCTCCCGCGCCTCCCCTGCGGCGGCACCGTATGGAACTCAGTACCCTTTGGATGGTACGCAGTACCATGGGTGGTGACAAGAGGCAGGTGTGCATGAGAACTTGGATGACGGCGCCCAGAGGCGTCGCGGGGCGCGTGGAGGCGAGCAGCGAACGATCATGACGAGGCCAGAAGCGCGGGACCGGCTCGCGGACGCCGCGTTCGCGCTGTTCGACGAACGAGGTTACGAGCAGACCACCGTCGATGACATCACCGAACGGGCCGGCCTGGGCCGAACCACGTTCTTCCGGCACTACCGCTCCAAGGAAGACGTCATCTTCCCCGACCACGACCGGCTGCTCGAGCTGATCAGGCACCGCCTGCTGACCTCCGGCCAGGGCAGTCCCCTGGCCGCGGTGTCCGACGCCATCCGCCTGGTGCTGCTGCACTACCTCGACGAGGGCGACCTCGCGCGCCGCCGGTACGCGCTCACCAGCACGGTGCCCGCCCTCCGCGACCGTGAGATCGCCAGCGTCGCCCGCTACCAGCGGCTGTTCCGCGAGTTCATCGCCGACAACGTGGGAGCCGACAGGATAGGAGAGGCGACCGAGGCGGCCCTCCAGGCCGAGCTCATGGCCGCGGCGGTGGTCGCCGCGCACAACCACGTGCTCCGCCGCTGGCTGCGGGCGGAGAGCCCCGACCCGGTGCGGGAACTCGACGACGCGATGCGCCAGGTGAGCGAGCTGTTCGCGGGCCCGGGCGCGCCGGCCTCGCCGGTTACGGCGGGCGCCTCGGCCTTGCCGGGCGCGCCTGGCGCGGCGGCTTCGGCCCCCGACCGCGACGGCAACGGCGACGGCGACGGCACCATGATCGTCGCGTTCCGCACCGGGCAGGATCTCGACGCGCTCCTTCCGTCAATACGCCGCCTCATCGAGCCCGCCTCCGAGTAGGGTCGCATGTACGCGAGAGCGTGCACGTATATGCTCAGGGCGTGTCGACCACTGTCACCAGCACGGAGGGCGAGCTGATCGTCGCCGGCTACGCGCGGCTGTTCGGCAGCCAGCTTGACGCCAGGGTGCTGCGTGTTCTCCGTGACGGTCTCGGCGACTCCGCCGATGGTGACTGGGCCGCCCTGTTCGTCTACATCCGTTACCCGGACGCCAGCGTAAAGAAGTTCACGATCTTTACCGCCGAGGCCGCCTACGCGCGCCGCCTCGCCGGCGAGGCCGGTGGCAGGCTACCCCTGCCCCTGTCGACCATCCAGCAGCGCTTCCCGGCCGTCCACCCCGGCTGGGTCATCGACAACGAGCGCGAGCCCGGCGAAGAGTAGTCCCGGGTGATCTCGGACAGAACCGATACGCCGCATCGGCCCAGCCCAGTACAGCGAACCCGCCTGGAACCGGTACGCTGTCTGCGTTCCGTGTGTTTGCCGCACACCGCAGCGTGACGGGCGCATAGCTCAGTGGTAGAGCACTCGCCTTACAAGCGAGGGGTTCGTAGGTTCGAATCCTACTGCGCCCACCGGATTTCCCAGCTGGAAAGGCCCTGACTGCTTCAGGGGTGGCGGATTCTGAGGAGCCCGCGCTGCAGGATCGCTACCGCTTCCCTTAGGCTGTCCGGATTGTTGAAGGCGGCCAGGTCGCTGATTGCCTTGCTGACCGTGGCGGCGGACTGGTCGGTCAGGCGCAGCACGACGATGCCGGCGTGGCTGCCAGGCGGGTAGGCCCGAATGTCAGCCAGTCCGACATCGAGCGAGATCAGCACACGCTCAGCTGCTGTGGCGGCGGCCACTACATCGGGGTCGGGAGCGCCACTGAGTCCCTCTTGACCGACGGTATCGACGTCGTGACCGGCGCTGGCCAAGTTGGCGGCAGAGGAAACGGGCAGGTTCTCGTCGAGTTTGAATCTCATCGGGACTGCGGCAGCGGCAGCAGTTCCTCGCGTGCCAGCGCCGCGCCGTAGGCGGCAGCCGCACGCACGCCCGCAACGGTGACCGCCGGGTATTCGGCGATGATCTCGTCGGCCGCCATGCCGGCAGCCAGGCAGTCCAAGATCACGCTGACCGGCACGCGCGTTCCGGCGATGACGGCCTGGCCGTGCATCACCCGCGGGTCGGCGGAGATCAACGCCAGCTGATCAGTAGTCACGCTCCAAGTCTGCCGTGCTCGGGCCCGAACCGAAACCATTACCAGGCGGATCCTCCATGAGACCAGGACACCGCCAGGCGGATGACCGGCTGCGAGCCGGAGCGCTCGGGCAAGACCATGCGCCTCCCCAGCATGAACCACGACCAGGCAAGCGAGCCTCCCGTACCGGGCCGAACATACCTATGCCAGCCGCGTTCGCGACGGAGCTGACTGCATAAAGTTCCCTGGCACTGGCGATTTGTCCCGCAAGTTTTCCTGATGGCCGCAGCGATGGCGGCCAGGTCGCCTTCGTCGGAGCTGATGATGACGTCGCCGCGCCGGAGGGCGCCTTCGACGACATTGGCGTCGACGATGTCGGTGGTGCGGGCGCGGCCGGCGAGGGTTCCGGTGGCCCTGGCCCCGGTGTCATCGAGAGTTTCGACTTCGCATCCGGCCAGGAGCCGGGCAAGCTGTGCCTGGCGGGGTGTGCCTCGCCAGCACTGGGCGACGACGGGGGCGGGGACTGTCGGTACGACACGGCGGAGAAGCAGGGCACGATGGCGGCCCCATATGAGTCGCTCACCACGTTCGGCGGCGATCAGCGCCCCGGAGTCGTAGGTGACCCCGGTCACGCGGTCCGCCGGGTGCCAGATGACTGGGTGACCCTGGTGGCCCATTCGTCGGCCTCGGCAATCTCGCCGAGCCGGACGAAGCTACATAAGGTGACCAAATGGTGCCTGCCAACTGAACTGAAGCGGGCAGAGGGGTGCCCGCCTATCGTAACGGTGTGGCCGTTGATTTGTTCGAGGACGCGCCTGGGACCTGCCCGGAAGGTCACTACCTCGGGCCAGGCCTGGTGACGATCGGATGGATGCCGTGTGGTTGCCGGTCCGCCGCCGACTACTCGGAGCGCACAGGGGGAGGCCCCGGTCACCGGTACATCGTCTGCCGCCAGTGCGCGGCGCAGGGGCGACGGATCTTCATCTTCTTGCCGCCGTGCGGCGACGAATGCGAGTAGGCGAGTAGTCGCGCGGCCGGTTCGCCGCCGCGTTCTAGCGCTTCGGCCGGCCGGCCGGCTGCCCGCGCCTCCGTAACGGCGGGTGGCGCGGAGGGGGAAGCCGCCGTCCGTTCCGTAAATTCTTGTTCTTATTCAGAACGATCCGTGGTGCTTCTGGTTGGCCTTCGGCCTGGCTTGGCGCTGCGGATCGGCGCGGAAGCCGGTGTCGATGGTGATCGCCCCGCCGACCGCGCGGGAGACGCATGTGAGGATCGTACGGTTCCCCGCCTGCTCTTCCTCGCTCAAGAAGACGTCGCGATGGTCAAGCTCTCCCTCGACGTGGAGCACGCTGACGGCGCACAGGCCGCACTCGCCCCGGCGGCAGTCCCACATCACCTCGACGTCGGCATCGCGGAGAGCGTCCAGCATGGTGCGGTTCTTGGGAACGGTGATTTCGCGGCCGCCCTGGTCGTGAACCCGTACGGGAAACGCCTCCGGCTGGAAACGGCCTCCGGAGGCGAACGTTTCGAACCGCAGCCGCTCCGGCGGCCGGCCGCGCCGTCTCCAGGCCCTCTGGGCCGCGTCCCGCAGCCGCAGCGGCCCGCACAGGTACAGCTCGCCGTCGGGGTGGAGCCGGTCGATCGCACGGTCGATATCAAGCCGGTTGCCCTCGGCGGAGACGTACAGCTCCAGCCGGTCCCCGAGCAGCTCCGACAGCTCGCCGGCGAACGCCAGCTGCTCGCGGGTACGGGCCGCGTACAGCAGCTTGAACGGCCGGCCGTGGCGGGTGAGCGCGTGTGCCATGCCGACCATGGGCGTGATCCCGATTCCCCCGGCGACGAGGAGGTAATCGGGACGGCCGTACTGCAGTTCGAAGTGGCTCTTCGGCTCGGAGACCGTGGCCTGGGAGCCCGGCCGCAGGGCACGTACGAATGCCGATCCACCCCGGCTGTCCGGGATCTTCTTGACCGCTATCCGGTAGGCGCCTTCGACGGGCCGTTCCCCGACAAGCGAGTAGGAGCGGACGTCGGGCAGCCCGTCGATGGTCACCGCGATGTCCAGGTGGCTGCCTGACGGGTAGGGCTGCGGCGGCCGGGCCGGCTCGAGCTCGATCACGCGCACGTCGCTCGCCACGTCCCGGACCGCGCGGACGCGCGCCTGGAGGAAATGACCCCCCGCGACGGTGGGTTCGCTCACGCCACACCCAGCCGCCGGGCGTCCGCCTCGGTCGCCTCGACCCGGGTCGTGCTGCCGTCCAGCTCGTGAGCCTCGGCTGCGGACCGCTCATAGCGCACGTCATGGGCCTCCCCGGCGATCATCTTGTCGGTCAGCCGCCGTGCCCACATCGCGCCGCTGTCGATGTTGAGGTTATAGAACTGCTTGTCCGGGTGTGCCTCCACCGCCTGCTGCTGTGCCGCGAGCACCTCCTCGTCCTCTGCGAACACGCCCGCGACCCCCTTGCGCAGCAGCGTGGTGATCCGCTGATCGGTGAGGTTGTAGTCGCGGACGAATGCCCAGAAGTAGTGACAGCTACTTTCGGTCTCCGGCGTCATCGTGTTGAGCACGAAGCCGCTGACTCCTTGCGAGCGGTCGCCCTGCCGCGCGCCAGTGCCGGCCGGCGCGATACCCACGTCGATCGCGATCGTGCTGGGCGCCTGAAATTGGATGATCTGCCAGCGGTCGACCTTGCCGGGCGGCTCCCCGCGCTTCCACTCGAATTGCATCCGCCAAAACGGCGGCGCCTCGACGTTTTCCATCCACCGGGTGACGGTGGCCGAATTCGGGCCATGCGTCACCTCGAACGGCACCTCGGCGATCGAGCGCTGGCCGATACTCGACTGGTGCACGAACGTCTCATGGGTGAGATCCATGAGATTATCGACGATCAATTTGTAACCGCACTTCAGGTGGATCAGATCACCGTCGCCAGCCCATTCCGGGTCGTCGTTCCAATGCAGGTCGGGCACCAGGTGAGGATCGGCGACGGCGGGGTCGCCGGGCCAGACCCACACGAACCGGTGACGCTCGACGACGGGGTAGCTGCGGACCCGGGCGGCTGGGTTGATCGTCTTCTGCGACGGCATGAACACGCAGCGGCCCTCCGGGTTGAACACGAGCCCGTGGTATCCGCACTGGACGTTGTCGCCCTCGATATTGCCCTTCGACAGCGGCATGAGCCGGTGCCAGCAGGCATCTTCGAGCGCAACCGGCTCGCCGCTCGCGCGGCGGTACATCACCAGGTTGTGCGCGGCGATCCTGCGCGGCAGGAGTTGGCGTTTCAGTTCGACGTCGTACGCCGCCGCATACCAGCAGTTGCGCGGCCAGTCGGGCAGCGTGAAGGTGTCGGGAACCCGGCGCAAATCATCGTCTGGCGGCACCGCACTCTCGGCCATCCGGTCCTCCCTTCAGCCATGACGTATGTGCTGCTGTACCCCCGTTCGCCCACAGGTACGCGGCACCGGCGTCCGCACGCGTATCACCGCGGCCTATGCTGTCGTCACAGATGGCCGGGTGCATAGCCTGACCCCGCCAGCGCGAGGCGGAGGAGTCTCATGTCCGCTGCGAACAACCACGCGGCGGCTGAGGCGAGCGCGGCCACGAACGACCAGGCAGCCGGCCGTGGCCCGCCCCCTGGCGCAGCCGGTCCTGGCGAAACCCGTGAAACGCGCGGTATGGCATGGTTGCCGTGGGCGGCAGGCTACCTGGCCGCGGCCATCGTGCTGTTCCTGTGCTATCTGAGGATCTCGGAGACGGTGACCGTCACCTCGGATGGCGCCGGGATCGCGCTGCAGGCCTGGGACATGCTGCACGGGAACGTGCTGCTGCACGGGTGGGGCCTGGCGGACGTGACCTTCTACACCACCGAGATACCCGAGTATGCGCTCGTCGAGATCTTCCGCGGGCTCGGCCCGGCCGACGTGCATATCTGCGCGGCGATCACCTACACACTGCTCGTGGTGCTGGCCGGCCTGCTCGCCAAAGGCAACAAGACCGGCAAAGAAGGCCTGGTAAGAGTGCTGATCGCGTCCGGGGTCATGATCGCGCCGCAGATCGGCCCGGGTGCTTTCGTGCTGCTGCTGTCCCCGGACCACACCGGGACCAGTGTGCCGCTGCTGCTGATCTTCTTGCTGCTTGACCGGGCGCCGCGCCGTTGGTGGGTGCCGGCGGCCGTTGGCCTGATGCTGGCCTGGACGCAGATCGGGGACTCGCTCGTGGCGGCGATCGGCGCGGCACCGATCGTGGTGGTCTGCGGAGTACGTGCCTACCGTGGCATCGTGCAAGGCGGCGAACCGGTCAGCGTGCACTGGTTCGACCTCGCGCTCGCCGTGTCCGCCGTCGTATCGGTTGCCGTGGCCGACGCCGCCGTGAAGATCATCGGGAGCCTCGGCGGATACACAATGGCCACGCTGGACACCGTGGTCGCCCGCAGCGCGTCCTGGGCCGCCCATGTCTCGCTGACGGTTGACGGCCTGCTCCACCTGTACGGCGCCGGCCTCATCAGCGGCTCGCTCCGCTTCGCCACGGGTATCGCCGCGGTCCACCTCGTCGGCGTGGCGCTGGCGGCCTGGGCAACCGGCCGCGTCATCCGGCGGTTCTTCGCGTGCGACGACATGATCGCGCAGATCCTCGCGGTGGCGATCGCGGTCAACGTGACCGCCTACGCGTTCAGCAGGCTCCCGACCGTCCTCTACGCCAGCCATGAGATCGCGCCCGTGCTGCCGTTCGGCGCGGTCCTGGCCGGCAGAATGCTCGCGGAGCGGCTTGCCCGGGCCAAGCTGCTGCCGGCGCTGACGGCTGCCGCCTGCGTCTACCTGGCGGCGCTCGCCTATGGCGCCAGCCTGACGCCGACCCCGCTGCGCGATCAGGCGCTCATCAACTGGCTTGGCGCACACCATCTCACCACCGGTCTGGGCAGCTATGCCGAAGGCGACAACATCGGCCTGGCCAGCCACGGCACCATCCTGATAGCGGTCCCGGAGTTCCACCCGGCTTCGGTCGACCACCGGCGCCTCTTCCTGGAGAAAACCTCGGATTTCGACCCGCGCCAGCACAACGCGAACTTCGTGGTCTCCACCACGGAGGACGGCCCCTCGTTCCACGTGCCGCCCGCGTTCGCCATACGCGCGTTCGGCCGGCCGGCCCGCACGTACCACTACGGGCCTTGGACCATCATGACCTGGAACAAGAACTTGCTGTACGAGATCCGCTAGGCCGACCGAACGTAGTTAGGCCGACCGAACGTAGTAAGGGCAGACGTGGTGGTAAGCGGCATAACCGAACCCGGTACCATCGACCGACCAGGATTCGGAACGCGCGGGACACAGGGGATCGACGGTGAGCGACGCGGAGGAATGGAAGCCGGGCCAGGACACCCAGGCGGTCGCGACGGCGCGGCTACAGGGACAGGACCCCGACAAGATCCACTGCCCGGCCTGGGGTGTCATCGGCAACGTCGGTGACAGCATCTGCTACGCGGGGGTCCCGGCGAAGGTCGAGGCGATCCAGGCCGAGCTACGGCGCCGGGTCGTCGACGCCGATCTGCCGGTGCGGGTCATCGGTCCCGCCTTCGCGGGCGGCATCTCCGATGGGCAGCGCAACGGCACGCCGGAGATGCGCTATTCGCTGATCGGCCGCGAGACCACCAACGACGGCGTCTGCCTCCACCTGGAGGGGAGCGACGTCCGCGGCGTCATCGCGGTCGTGGCCTGCGACAAGCCGCCGGTCGGGACGCTGGCCGCGATCCTGGAGCGCAACGTCCCCGCGGTGATCATGTCGGACGGCTCGATCCGCCCGGGCATCGACTCCCGGACCGGCGAACCGATCGACATCGTGTCCTGCTTCCAGGCGGCGGCGGACTTGCCGGAGGAACGCCGCCGCATCGCGCTGGAGGCCTCGCCCGGCCACGGCAGCTGCGGCGGGATGTTCACGTACAACACCATGCAGTCGTTCATCGCGACCTGCGGCATGGAGCCGCTGCACATGGTGAGCCCCGCGTCGGAGGACCGCCGCCGTGTCGAGGAATTCCCGGCACAGCTGCTCGGCGCGCTGCAGGCGCTGTCGGAGCGCGGCATCCGGCCCCGCGACATCGTCACCGCCGCGTCGCTGCGCAACGCGACGCTGGTGGCGACCGCCATGGGCGGCTCCACCAACGTCGTGCTCCACGCGCCCGAGCTGGCCCGCGCCGCCGGCATCGACTTCTGGCGCGAGGTGATCACGCAGGAGGAGTTCAACCGGGTGTCGCGCACGCTGCCGGTCCTGGTGAACGCCCGCCCGTTCGGCCGATACTCAATGGTCGACATCGACGCCAAGGGCGGCCTGCCGGTGATCGTGTGCGAGCTGCTCGCCGCCGGGCTGCTCGACGGCGACTGCGTCACCTGCACGGGAGAGACGCTCGCCGCGCAGGTCGCCCGCCTGGACCCGCCCGCGCCCGACGGCGAAGTGATCCACCCGGTGTCGGCGCCGTTCAAGCCGACCGGCGGCCTGCGGCTGCTGCGGGGCAACCTCGCCCCGGACGGCGGTGCGGTGATCAAGCTCGCCGGCGTCGAGGGCGGCATGGAGGAGGGCCGGTTCGCCGGGCGCGCCCGCGTCTTCGACAGTGAGGCGGCGCTGATCGAGGCGCTCGCGTCGGCGCCGGAGCGGTTCGGGGACCACGACATGGTGGTGATCCGCTACGAGGGCCCGCGCGGCGCGCCCGGCATGCCGGAGCTGCTCGATCCGACGTCGCGGATCACCGCGCTGTGCCGCCAGCGCGGCATCACCATCGCGCTCATGACCGACGCCCGCTTCTCGGGCGGGTCGGTGGGGCTGGTCATCGGCCACGTGTCACCCGAGGCGGCGCTGGGCGGCCCGATCGCGCTCATCGAGGACGGTGACACGATCGTCGTGGACGTCAACCATGACACCCTTGACTGCACGGAACTGGAGAACGCGGCGACACTGGCGGCGCGGCGGGCACGGTGGCGGGCGGAGGCCGAGCGCAACGGCGGCACCCACCCGCTGGTGCGGCCCGTCGGCACCCGGCTGCTGCGCCGGATGCGCGCGTGCGCGCTGCCACCGCTCAAGGGCGCCGGGCTGTCGGAAGCCGGTGCCGTCGCAGGCCCGGCATAAGGCCGCTGTGAGTCAGACGAGCGCGCGCTGGCGCGCGGCCGCCGGCGTCCCCGGCATGTCCTTGCGCGTTGCCGCCAGGTACGCGATCACGCACACGAAGAGCGCCGCCGTGACCAGGCAGATCGGGCCGCTCCCGATGCCGAGGCCACCGGAGCTGTGCGGCTTGCCGAGGTAGTCGGCGAACGACGCCCCGATGGGCCGCGTCAGTATGTAGGCGGTCCAGAAGGCCGCGACACCGCTCAGGCCCATCCGGTAGCCGGCCGCGGGCACCGCGATAAGAGCGGTGAAGATCAGGGCCGAGGCGAGGTACCCGAGATGGAACGTCGACGCGAAGAGGTCGCCGGTCGCGGTGCCGAGCGCGAAGGTGAGGATCACCGTGGCCCAGTAGAAGAACTCGCGGCGCGGCGTCGTGATGCTGTGAATCGACAGCGTCCGCTCCGACGCGTACCAGAGGCACAGAACCACGGCCACCAGCACGGCGAACGCGGCCGCCGAGACCTTGTACTGGACATGCAGCGCCACGTGCATCGCGTCGGCGACCATCGTGCCGAACACGGCCACCATGGCGACCGCCACCCAGTACACCCAGGTCACGTACTGCCGAACCGAAAACTGCGCGATGATCGCGATCGCGAACGCGACGAAACCCGCCCCGACGGCGAGGTAAGGGCTGATCACGTGGACGAGGTAGTCGGACGTCGACTCTCCCAGCGCCGTGGTCAGCACCTTGACGCCCCAGAAGTAGGCGGTCACTTCCGGGACCTTGCTCACCGCGTACAAGAGGTCATCGCTGCGGTGCCGGCCTGCCATAGCTGCCAGGATGGCATATGGTCCCGTCCTGGCTGTACGGAACGGAACGGGTGTTACGCGCTAGCAACGCTGGCCCGTGGCCGCGGCGAGCTCAGTGCCCGAGCGCCACCTCGACGATCTTGAGGATGACGAGGATCATCGCGATCGCGAGGTAGGCGCGCAGCGCCGCCAGGCCTATCTTCCGGCCGCTGCTGAGCAGGGGAGCGGTGAGCAGGTTGAGCGGGGGCATCCGCCAGGTGTCGCGCTCGCTCCGGTCGAAGTCGGCCTCGTGGTCGGCCAGCGGGTCCCTGCGCAGGCGGCCCCGGATCAGCATCCCGGCCCCCGCGGCCACCGACGCCGCCCCGCAGACGATCATGATCATGACGATCTGCCTCGCGCCGATGCCGGGGAACAGCACCGAGGCCGTCAAGATCACGGACAGCGTGATCAGCACCGCGATCACGGCCGAGGTGAACATGTTCGTCTTGCGCCCGTTCACCCAGGGGCCGAGTACCTCGCGGTCGTTGCACAGCAGCAGGAGGAACACGGTCGCGCTCGGCAGCAGGACGCCGGCGAGCACCTGGACGCCCTCGGTGAGCAGCCCGAGCGGGGAGCCGGGGATCAGCACGATGGTGGCCGCGCCGGCGATGAGCAGCGTGTAGACGGCGTAGAACCCCTTGGCCTGGCGCACCCCGCGGTGCAGCGAGTGGTTCAGGCCGAGCACGTCGCCGATGGCGTAGGCGCTCGACAGCGACACCGCGAACGCGCCGATGATGGCCGCGTCGAGCAGCGCGACCGCGAACACCACGCCGGCGGCCCGGCCCGCGTAGGCGGCGATGCCGTGCGCCAGGCCAGTGCCGTCCGTGAAGTTGCCGAACCCCTTCGTGCCGGCGAACGCGGCCGCGGTCACCCCCATCAGCGCGCCGGCGCCGAGCACCACGATCACGATGCCGATCCAGAGGTCCACCTTCTCGTACCGCATGAACCGCGGGGTGATCCTCTTGTCGATGACGTAGGACTGCTGGAAGAACAGCTGCCACGGCGCGACGGTCGTGCCCACGATGCCGATGATCAGCAGCATCACGGTGGCCATCTGGCCCGAGCCGCCCGGCAGGCCGGGCACGGCGAAGCCGTGCGCCATCTGCGCGCCGGACGGGTGAGCCATGAGGTACAGCGGGATCAGCAGCAGGGACCCGGCGCAGAACGTCACGGCGATCCGCTCGAACCTGCGGAAGCTCCCGGTGAACGCGGCCGCGATTATCACCATCGCGGCGAGCGCCACGGCGAGGACCTTGGGCACTCCCAGGTATCCGGCCGCCAGGGTGATCCCGATGAACTCGGTGATGATCGTCAGGGCGTTGAGGATGAACAGGTCGATGACCGAGAACGCGCCCCAGAACCTGCCGAACCGCTCCAGGATCAGCCGCGCGTGCCCGACGCCCGTGACTGCGCCCAGGCGCAGCACCATCTCCTGGTTCACGTACAGCACGGGGACCAGCAGCAGCAGCGTCCACAGCAGCCGGGTGCCGTAGTTCTGGCCGGCCTGACCGTAGGTGGAGAACGCGCCGGCGTCGTTGTCGCCGACCATCACGATCAGCCCCGGGCCAACGATGGCCAGCAGCGTCTTCAGCCGCGCGGACAGCGTGGACCGCGGAGCGACATCGTCCGCCCGGATGGTGCCGAGAGCGCCGCGGATGTCGCCAGCGTGCGCGTCGTCGAGAACCGCGGAACGGGTAATGGTGGCCATGTTGAACACCCCTTTTCACGCTTTTCACTCAAGCGGGATCGGGGCACACGCTCATCGATTCTCGCGCACGCGCGCGGATTTACGCTCCGCCGCACCGGTGAGAACACCCGGCGGCGGGAGCGGAATCACTCAGGAAACGTCAGCGTGTGCCCGGGACAGGCAGGGACAGCGGCGGGTAGGGCCGACTTCGGCCCGGACTATCAGAGTCCATCGCACGCCTCCCTTCGTCCACGGCACACGCGGGTGCCATCGCACCTGACACCAGCCGAGAGGAACTCCATGCCAGCAGGGCTGGCAGCACCTCTCTCGTTAGAGCTTTGGCACTCCACGGCGTAGCGCGGCCATGCCCCTGAGGGCGGGTCGCACGCGCAGCCACTTGGCCTCACCCCTTAGGCCGGGGAGAGGTGTCCTGATCCGGAGCGTCTCTCGACGGTTGGGATCAGTGGCCTGTGTCCGTGAAGACGCCTCACCGAACGAGGTGTCCGAGATCAACCAACCACAGGAT
>Ga0213875_10000288_pt1 | contig 48875 bp, 36 predicted proteins | sample BarmaccomBMRX_R8_FD_160105 | JGI IMG/M metagenome (GOLD analysis project Ga0213875, IMG submission 160105) | Root-associated microbial communities from Barbacenia macrantha in rupestrian grasslands, the National Park of Serra do Cipo, Brazil - RX_R8 | ecosystem: Host-associated > Plants > Roots...
ACAGTGGTGGTCTTCTTAAACTTACAATTAGGTCGTCCACCCTTAGACTTAGATGGCTTAGTTTGCCTCTAAGCCTCATCAAAAGTGTTGCACATTAAGTCTATCAATTTAAGTTTGTGTTCCCCTCGCCTACGCAGTGGCCGGGTGCCCTCTGGGCGGCGGGTGGCCGCAGGCCGGGGTGAGGGCCACCGCAATGTGATATAAATATTGGAGTGAACTTACCGCCGCACCATCGCTTTTCTGGCTCTGGAAGGCCAGAGCCAAAGCAACGACTCTCTCCCTCAAACCAACAGCAGAACGGGAACTCTCCACAATTAGTTGAAGCTGCTACAAAGCCTCAAGCGAGCTGCACGCCTGGGGCCGCACCGCGACCCCTCCAAGCTGCCGTGCTGCTTTCGGGGCTGTATTTACTGGCGCGGGTGATTGGCCTGGGGCAGAGTGCCCTCATTTCCTGGACGCTTAACCCCCAGGCCACTGATGCTTATACGGGCGCGTTTGCCTTGCCGGATTTTATTAATTATGTGGTGGCAGGAGGCGCACTTTCGAGCACCTTTATTCCCATCTTCACCGAGTTAATGAAGACGGGGCGTGAGCGCGAAGCGTGGCGGTTCTTTTCGACAATTGGTACGGTGATGGCGGTTTTGATCGCGGGCCTGATTGTCATCAGCATGATAGCCGCGCATCCGCTCGTGGTGCTGTTAAATATCGGCTATGCCACCATCGGTTACGACAACAAGCCAAAATCACCGGAAGTCCTCGCGCTGACGATAAAGATGACGCGCATTATGCTGCCCGCCCAGCTTTTCTTTTATCTGGGTGGCGTGATTGTGGGTGTGCTCAACTACTATAAACGCTTTGGTGCAACGGGCTGGACGGGGGCCGTTTATAACCTGATAGCGATTGTGGTGGGCTTAGGTCTGCTCCACTTTGTTGGCCCGATTAGCTTCGCCTGGGGCATTCTCTTTGGTGCGGCTATCGGCAATTTTGGCGTGCCGTTGGCAGCGGCCTTACTCAGTTCAGGCTCCGAACGTTTCTATTTTCGACCCGATTTCAACTGGCGACAGCCCGCCGTCTTACGCTTTTTCCGCAATGCCCTGCCCATTATGCTGGGCGTCTCGCTCCCGGTGGTGGATCAAATCGTGGTGGGCAGCTTTGCCACCCTCTTGCCTTATGGAGCGCGCACCCATCTTACCAATGGCAATCGTCTGATGGTCGCGCCCTTAGCGATTGTGGCCCAGGCTGCCAGTGTTGCCGCGTTCCCCTACCTGGCGGCGGATTCGGCAGCGCAAGACTGGAAAAAGTTCTCGGCCTTTTTGCGCGGTGGCTTGCGCCGTTTGCTGTTCCTCTCGCTCCCGCTTTCGGTGTGGCTGATTTTGCTCTCTAACCCGATTGTCAATATCATCTTTCGACATGGCCGTTACAGTCAGGCTGCCGCTGATGAAACGGCTATCGCCTTTGCCTTCTTTTGCGTGGGGCTTTTCGCCTGGGCTGGTCAGCAACTGGTGGCGCGCGGCTTTTATGCTCTGCAAGATACAGCAACCCCTACACTGATTGGCAGCGCCCTCACCCTCTTCTTTTTTATTCCCCTCGCCTGGATAGCAGGCAAAGTGGATGGCGTGCGCGGTTTAGCAATGGCCACCAGCATTGGAGCCGTCACCTATTTCGTGTGCATCCTGCTCGCGCTCGATGCCAAGCTGCACCGTCGCCGCTATCGCGCCCCGTTGCGCTTGCATAGTATTGGGATTACGCTGATAAAAACCCTGTTGGCTTGCACCGTCATGGGCATTGCCGGACTGATAGCCAATGGAGCCGGGCTAAGCTTTCTGGCCGATGACCTGCTGGGCGATGTGATGCGCGCCATCTGGGTCAGCGCGGTGGCTCTTGTCGCCTTCGCCATCGCCGCGCAACTCTTTGCCATTCCCGAATGGGATTGGATCAAAGCCAAGCTGCTGCGCCGCAAGCCGTCACGCCAGGTGGAAAAGCCTTAACCCTCATCGGCATTGACTTTGCTACCATCCAAAACATCCTAGGAGGGATGAAATATGAGTTCAACTGATGACAAAGCTCGTGGGACGGTTAATGATGCAGCGGGCAAAGTAAAGCAAGCTGCTGGCGACCTGACCGGTGACGAAAACCTCAAAGCCGAAGGCGAAGTCCAAGAAGTCAAGGGCGACGCCCAGAAAGCCCTGGGCAATGCCAAAGATGCCGTCGGCAACGCCATGCACAACGTAGCCAACGCCGTAAAGGGTTCTGGCGAATAACTACTAATCTATAACCGCAAATGAGAAGGCATGTTTCCCTAAAGGAAGCGTGCCTTCTTCGTTATGTGCCCCTGCTTGTTATACTGTTGCTTTAAGCTTTAAAGGGACACGTTGGATGTGAACGACTATGGTTATTCAGATATTTGTGGGTGCCCTAAAGCAAGGGCCGGAGCATCGAAATAGTTGGCGTCACATTAGGCCCATTTCAATGAGCATTAGTGCGTCATCGGGTCTTACAGCTTTTGAGCCGAAGAATTTTATCTGCTTATAAAAGAGGTTTAAATACGATGCCTGTCAGTAGAACTAAGCAAAAAAGACCTGCCAATTTTGCTATCTTACCATACCTAAAAACTTCTGAACCTGTTTACATATTTGATCTCGTATTTAGAAGTATAAAGGATACAAATCATCTATCACCTTCAGATAAGGGGCGCTTATCTGAAATCTCTTCTCTTTTCTTTTTGGCTCATCATCTCCGAATTACTGATATGGTTTATGTAACTCTGCCAGACACAGGTGATGAGGAAATCCGTAGAAAACAGCAAAAACAACTTAGTGTGGCACAGATATTAATAGGTTATTTATATACTTCCCCGTCAACTAATGGGGAGCCATTCTATAGTTTTGAACACTCCAGCATTTATTTTTTCGATCCCACAATGGTATCAGAGTATGCATTAGAGTCTTCTGAGCGCACTGAAAACTTATGGCCCCCAGATAGCCGCCCGATCTACAATCGTCGTTATGATACCCCTGGCTATACGGTGCATTTGAATTTCACTTCGAGCTTCTTTGTCGCCTCTGGCAGCCGCATATATCCACCAGCACATAGGATCTGGCTCAACTCAAGCCAAGATTTGCGTACAGAACTGCTAATGTACTCAGTTAATGCCCGCAATTGGGCAATAATTGAATTCTTCAAAAATATAGAAGATAACGACAGCGAATTCTCAACCCGAGTGATAAATGCGCTTGAGTGGTACAATCGAAGCGCATCTATAAATGCAGCAGAAGAGATTGCTCTATTAAGCGTTGCCATTGGCCTCGAAACTCTGTTAGGACTTGAGCAAGGTGATGGCTTTACAAAAAGATTCAAGGAAGCCGTGCAAATTCTGATAGGGCCTACGCCACAACTGGGAGAATGGATAGAACAGTTTTATAAAGCAAGATCAAAAATTGTTCACCACGGCAAATGGCATACGCTTATGTATCAGACGCGCGAATCGCTCTCTAATAAGTCAGAGAAAAAGAAGATTAAAAAAGATATGGAACAGGGCACAGGTCACGGTGCATTGGTAACTCATGGTCGTCGAGTATTTAGGTTATGCGTTAACGCTATACTTTCAGGTGCGATGACAGCAGAGCAAACAAGGCTCGGTTCTTGGTTTATTAACAACCAAGAGCGACTCATCAATATATGTAAAATACTGAATCAAACTGAAAAAACAGCACCTCAGCGGTTAGTTGATATACGTCAAGAGGTACTTGACTTGCATGAGTTTTGGGCAGGTTCAGAAAAAATAATAGAGTTAGAGACTTTGGTGGCTGCTGGAAAGTTAATTGCTAAGACATATGTAGAGACTAACCCTAGAATCCCTAATAATATCCGGTCTTCCATTGAGCAGATAATTAATACGAGTAATAAAGTTGATATTGCACAGAGATTAGATAATTTTAAAAGTTTAGCTGAGGATATTCAAAAGTGGAAAAAAGATAACTCTTTTCTTAGAACTATGCAGGGACGGGAACTAAGACTGTTTAAAATGAAGGAAGACTCCATTAGCATCCTACGGGTCTTTCTTGAGTATGCGGCTATGCCTCACATTGAGTTGAAAGCTTTAACAGAAGCTCTCTCGCCTCCTCAATGAGTACCGAGATAGCATAGCGAAGCTCAGGCTCCACTGCACAAACCAGTACTCCTAACACCAACTTCTAACAAAATAAAGTTTCGTAACTAAAGAGATGTAATATGACAGAAGAACAACGCAGTGATACTCATACCAGCGGCAGCCAGCCCAATACCGCCACCAGCAATATCGAGCAAAGCGTGCAAGAGAATGCTTCCGACTTCCATCTCAACGCGCCGGTTTCGACCGCCAGCCGACTCAAGCAGGTCGAACAGCGGGTGACCGTTTTAGAAGAAAAGATTGAAGAACTGGTGGAAGAGCAAGCTGAAGGGGAAAGTCGCTAATCTTGCCCTTATTTAATCTGCGCTTCTAACAAGGATGCGGCCTGCTTTAGTGCCTCGTCTATTTTAGCCGTGTCTTTGCCGCCAGCCTGGGCGAAGTCGGGGCGACCGCCGCCACCGCCGCCAGTGAACTTGGCTAATTCTCGCACCACATTACCAGCGTGCGCGCCACGCTCCACCGCATCTTTACTGGCTTTGACCGCCCACAGCACCTTGCCCTCAGTTTCGCCTGCCAGCACCACCACGCCATTGAGCTTTTGCGCCAGTTGGTCGGCCATTTCGCGCAAGGCATTAGCATTCAAGCCCTGCGGGGCGCGGCCAGCGGCCAGGCGCACGCCTTTAATCTCGGTAGCGCCACTCAGCAAATTCTCCACTGCGCCACCAGCCATCTTTTGCTGGGCTTGCTGCAACTGCCTTTCCAGGTCGCGCACGCGCTGGCGCAGTTTTTCGGCGGCGGCGGGCACGGTTTCCGGCTGCGCGCTCAGATGATGGGCCACTTCGCGCAGTCGCTCGCCCTGCAAGCGGTCGTAACGCAAGGCGGCGGCACCCGTTAGGGCTTCCACCCGGCGCAGATTGGCCCCCACCCCACCCTCGCTGACAATGCGGCAGATACCGGCTGCCGAGGTGATGGGTAGATGGGTGCCGCCACACAGTTCGAGACTAAAATCACCCATGCGCACCGTGCGCACAATATCGCCATACTTTTCGCCAAAGAGTGCCATCGCGCCCATTGCCCGCGCTTCATTCAAGTTGGTATAGCGAATCTCCACGGGTTGTGATTTGAGAATCTCTTCATTCACTGTTTCTTCGATGCGGGCTAACTCGTCGGGCGTGATGGGCGCAAAATGCACAAAGTCAAAGCGCAGGCGGTCTGGCTCCACGAGAGAGCCGCGCTGCTCAACATGCTTGCCTAAGTGCTCGCGCAAAGCGGCATGAAGAATATGGGTCGCGGAATGCGCCCGCTCAATCGCATGGCGGCGCGGCACATCCACAATCGCGCGCACTACCATATCCTGGCGCGGCTCACCCTCAAGCACTTGCACCGTATGCACCCAGGCTTTGCCCTGTTTCTGCGTATCCAGCACGCGGGCGCGGAAACCATCACCCACCAGTTCACCCATATCGCCAATTTGTCCACCGCTTTCCGCATAGAAAGGAGTTTGGTCTAAAACCAGATGCAGCGTGCCCACAATGGGGGTTGCGGCGGACGTACTCTGACCACCTAACTGCACCGGGGCACGAGGCGTGAAAGGAGTGTCATTCGGTTGGAACGCCAGAATTTTAGCGTCGGCGGTCAGTTCATCATAACCCAGGAATCGCGTTTCCAGATTGCCGAACTCGCGCCGCTCATATTCGCCCACACCCGAACCGCTGCGCTGCGAGTGCTGCTCCGCCGCGAGGTGATAACCTTCCTCGTCAATGGTAAAGCCGCTATCGGCAGCAATCTCGGTCGTTAGCTCTAAGGGAAAGCCATAGGTTTCATAGAGGCGAAAGACTTCCGCACCCGACAGAACGCGCTGATCTTTGAATTGTAACGCCTGGAGCATATCGGTTAAACGTCCCATGCCACCTTCAATCGTGTCGTTAAAGCGCCGCTCCTCACGCTGGATGTGGTCGGTGATGGCGCTCTGCCGCTCCCTCAATTCAGGATAAACACCTTCGTAAACCTGTGCCACAATCGGCACCAGACGATGCAGGAATGGCTCATAGTAATCGAGTTGGCGGCCCATCAGCACAGCGCGGCGAATAAAGCGGCGCATCATGTAATCGCGCCCGCTGTTGCCCGGCACCACGCCATCCGCGCCCATAAAGATAGCGGCGCGCACATGATCGGCAATGACTTTGAGCGGTTTGCTATTGGGGTCTTGAGGGTCGAGGGGCAGAGGTTGGGTCGAGAAGGGCAGTTCTCCTGTTTTGCCACAACTCGCTATGGCGTTAACGATGGGCGCGAAAACATCAGTCTGAAAGATGGTATTCACGCCTTGCAGCACGGTCAACACGCGCTCAAAGCCCATCCCGGTATCAATCCCCGGCGCGGGTAATGGCGGCAGCGAACCATCTTCCTGCTGGTTATATTGCTGAAAGACGAGGTTCCAGATTTCGCCGTAACGGTCGCCATCGCCCCCCGGACGGTCGAGTTCGGGGTCGCCAGTGTCATATTTCGGGCCACGATCAAAGAAGATTTCCGAGTCCGGCCCGCACGGGCCAGTCTTGCCCACTGGCCCCCACCAGTTGTCTTCCTTGCCAAAGCGCAGAATCCGGTCGTCGCTCAGGCCAATATCATTTTTCCAGTAACCCGCGGCCTCTTCGTCTTCGTGATACACGCTGACCCACAGCAACTTGGGATCAATTGCGAAGTCCTTCGTCAAAAGCTCCCACGCCCAGATAATCGCTTCACGCTTAAAGTAATCGCCAAACGAGAAGTTGCCCAGCATCTCGAAAAACGAAGCGTGCCGCCAGGTCACGCCCACGCGCTCGATGTCATCAGCGCGGCAGCACTTCTGGCAACTCGCCAGGCGACGTGCTGGCGGTGTTTCTTCGCCCTTGAAATAAGGCACCAGCGGTTGCATCCCGGCGGAAGTGAGCAGTGTTGTCGGGTCGGTGGGTATTAGCGATGCGCTGGGAATAATCAGCGAGTCTTTCGATTGAAAAAAGTTGAGATATTTTTGACGAAGTTCGTTGCCGGTCATGGTAAGTGCTGAGTTCTAAGTGCTGAGTTCTGAGTTAAACAGCATTCCTCCTTATTATTTCTTCAGTGAAGATGGTTGCACGTTGAGTTTAGCGAGTTGAATGCCTAGAGGAAACATTAATCCAGAAACAGCATTCGGCTTTATGCGTCAGAATGTTGAGCCGTGCCAGTGACAGCGGCTTCGGCATCTGCTCTGGAGGAATGCATCTCTGCTGTGGCTACCTGATCCATAATCTTATCGGTGGTTTCCGACTTGTTGGCACTGCCGGTTTCTGGTGAGGCATCCGGCAAGGGCGCAGTCAACTGCGGGAAGATATAAATGGCGACAACCCGCATGGAGGCAAAGAGGGGCACCGCCAGAATCATGCCGATAATGCCGCCCAGTTGAGCACCTGACAGCAGCGCGAAGATGACCATCAGGGGATGCAACCCCACACCTCGCCCCAGGACACGCGGCGCAACGCCATAGTCGAGAATCAGATTGAATAATATGCAGCACCCCACCGCTAAAGCAGCGCACAGCACAGGCGAACTGGAAGTGACATAGGCGGTCAGCGCGGCGGCACTGGCAATAGAAGCCATCCCCAGATAGGGCACAATATAGGCAAAAGCCGCGACCAAACCCAGCACTAAGGGATAGTCCATGCCATACATAAAGTGCAAGACGTAAAAAGCTATTGTGCAGAGCAAACCAAAGAGACCACAAACGATCATCTGCCCCCGCACATAACGCCCCAGCATTTCATTAATACTGTTGGCGATGTCCGTCACGTCGCGGCGATACCCAGGAGGCACCAGCATCAGCAGGCGCAGCCGCACGGTGTTCATCTCCAGCATGAACCAGAAAGTCACAATGGGCAGCACGATTAACAAGATGCCCAGTGACGGCACCGATGCCAGAACCCACGTCGCCCCATTTTTCGCGTAATTAGGCACCCGCGCTTGCAGATCGGCGACCGCCTCGCGCACCGATTTCTTAACATCCTGGGGCACGCGTGCGCGGTCGAGCCGATCTTGCGCATGATTGACAATCTCCGTCACGCGATCTTCAAACTCAGGAAAGCGCGTCATCAAAGACTGCGCCTGCTGCCACGCCGAAGCTAACAGTGCCAGGGCTAAGGCAAACAAGAGCAGGAAGATCAGGAAGACATAACCGACCGCACCGCGCCGGGTATAACCCCGCCGTTCCAGCCAACGCAAAATAGGGTCCAGGGTATAGGCGATTAAAGCGCCGACGAAAAAAAGCGGCAACGTGCCCCGCACGAGATACAACAAATACGCTGTGATCAAAAACAACAGCGCATAGCCTGTATAGCGGAGAACGGTAGCGTCGAGGGTTCGGTTCATGATCGGTAGTCGGTGGTCGGTAGTCGGTGGTCGGTAATTGGTGGCCGGGGGCCATTAGATGACAGTTGGCTATTGCGGAGCGAGCGCAGCAAGCCGTTCAACAGACGACCAACGGTGCTTGTCTGAGCCAAAATGTTTTGGGCGTCCTCAGAACTGATGTAAGCCAGGCGTTGTGCAATTTCAATATGGGTTTCTAACTCAGCCAGTGAGCCATAAGCAATCGAAAGGTGCTGTATAAATTCCGCTGTATGTTGGCGTCCCTGCCCCTCCGCAATGTTAGCAGGAACAGATACCGCTGCCCGTTGTAGTTGACTGGTTAAACCGTAGATTTCAGTTTCAGGAAAATTCCTGGTGGCTCGATAGCATTCTACAACCACATCCATCCCTTTCTGCCACACTTCCAAATCCCGATAGCTTCTTGAGTTCATAAATTCTTGCCTATAACTATTAACCGATAGTTACCAGTTACCGACAACCGACTACTGACCACCGACTACCGATACTGTCCCGGCCCAAAATCCGCTTCATAATAAGTTGCCACGAAAGTTCCGGGTTTGATGAGTTCATCTACGCGCTTTCGGTCTTCGTCGGTGATGGTGACATCCAAGGCTTTGAGATTACCTTCTAACTGCTCCATAGTGCGGGGGCCGATGATGGGGCTGGTGACGTGCGGCTGGTGGGCGCACCAGGCGAGAGCAAAGGCATCCATTGTGCAGTCCTTTTCTTTAGCCATTTGCTCGACGCCTTCGATTACAGACCAAGCGGCTTCGGGCACGGGTTCGCCAGAGCGAAACTTACCGCTCTGATAGCGCGAGCCTTCTGGCCCCTGCTCGTTGCGGTGATATTTGCCCGTTAGCATCCCACCGGCTAAGGGACTCCAGGGGATAATGCCAAAGCCATAAGTCTTAGCAAAAGGCAACAACTCGCGTTCGATGCGGCGGTCGAGCAAGTTGTAAGGTGGCTGCTCGCAGACAAAGCGATTGAGACCCAGCTTTTCGCTTTGCCACAGGCTCTCGACCAACTGCCATGCGCCATACGTACTGGTGCCAATGTAGCGCACTTTACCCTGGCGAATCAGGTCATCCAAGGCACGCAACGTTTCATCAATGGGTATATCTGATTGGGGACGATGAATTTGATAGAGGTCAATATGATCTACGCCCAGACGCTTTAAGCTGTCCTCGCAGCCACGCATAATATGCAGGCGCGAATTGCCCTGGTCGTTCGGGCCTTCGCCCATTTTACCATGCACTTTGGTAGCTAAGAAAACATCCTCGCGCTTACCCTGCAACGCCTTGCCTGTGATGGTCTCACTCGCGCCTTTGCCATAGACATCGGCGGTATCTACAAAATTAATACCAGCATCTAAAGCGCGATGAATAATTTTGATGGCATCAGCTTCTTCCGTGCCCCAGCCAAAATTCATGCAGCCCAGACAGAGCGGACTGACTTTAACACCGGTGCGACCTAAATTTCGATATTCCATAATGGCTCCTGATTTTATGGTTGTTATGTGCTTTGACTATAACGCATCTGGCCCAATAAGAGAGACGAATAGCCCCTCCATGCTCAATCCTTGTGCCAAGAACAAGATTGCTACTGCCCCGCCCCTAAAGGAGCGGGCTGCTTTAGCGGTGGGTCTCTAAGACCATGCCAAAATGCGTTTTGTGGAAGGTAAACTATTTATGTGCAAACTCATCCTGATTCGTCTCATGTTGCGACAGTTTCCGATCTTGAGGCACCAACACCAGCAGGCACCAAGCTTTCCACGGGTAAACGTATTGTATTAACCACCTTTGGCTCTTTTGGCGATTTGCATCCTTACATGGCGATTGCCCTTGAACTCCAAGCGCGAGGGCATCATCTGGTTATCGCCACCAGCCGGGTCTATCAACAAAAGATTGAAGACGCCGGGATTGAGTTTGCCCCCGTGCGGCCCGATTTGCCCGACCCCACCAAAGATGAGGGCATGGCTGAAATGACCGCCAAAGTCATGGATGGCAAGAATGGCTCCGAGTATCTCTTCACCCACATCATGATGCCGCCGTTGCGCGATAGCTATGCCGATCTGAAACGTGCCGTGCAGGAAGCCGATTTATTGGTCACGCATGTGATTACTTTCGCCGGGCCAATTATCGCCCAGGAGACAGGTATCAAATGGATTTCTACTGTGCTCTCACCAGTCTCTTTCTGGTCGGCGCATGACCCATCGGTGCTACCGAATGTGCCAGGCCAGGAATTCTTACCAAAACTGGGGCCAGCCGCTTACCGTGGCTTTACCCGCATGGCGCAGTGGAAAAGTAAGCAGTGGATTAAAGAGGTCTATCAGTTGCGGCGGGAAAGAGGCTTGCCGCTCGGCCAGCACCCCTTATTCGAGGGGCAACACGCGCCGGATTTGGTGCTGGCACTCTTTTCCTCCGTCTTAGCCCAACCGCAACCCGATTGGCCGCCGCAGACGTGCCAGACCGGATTCTGCTTTTATGACCGCCGTGATGGGAATGCCATGTCACCAGAGTTGAGGCAGTTTCTCGAAAGCGGCGTCCCCCCCATCGTTTTCACCCTCGGCTCCGCCGCTGTCTTCGATGCCCGCAACTTCTTTCGTGATAGTATCGCCGCCGCGCAACGGGTCAAACAACGCGCCATCTTGCTCATTGGCGATCAACGCAACTTGCCGTCTGAAGCCCTCCCTGAAGGTATCGTAGCCTTTGACTATGCACCTTACTCTGAACTGTTACCTCATGCTGCTGCCACCGTGCATCAGGGTGGCGTTGGCACCACTGGCCAGGCGCTACGCTCCGGCAAACCGATGCTGGTGATGCCCTTTAGCCATGACCAACCCGACAATGCCGCCCGCAGCACGCGCCTGGGAGTGGGCCGCACCATCACCCGCGAAAGCTACAACGCAACAACAGCGGCTGCCGAACTCAGCAAGATTTTAAATGATCCTGCCTATGCTAAGAAAGCTGCCGAGGTGGGCCGTATCGTGCAAGCTGAAAACGGGGCGCAAATTGCCGCCGATGCCATTGAGAGGTATTTGGGAGTTGTCAAGAACTAAGGATGGTGCGCACCTGAATAAGTGCTCAAGGTGCCAGGCGGCTAAAGCCACGGCAACAACAGCGCAAAGCCTGCCTGCGCAGGCTCCTTGGGAAAGAGTCTCATGCTCTGCTGAGAGTCCGCGTAGGCGGACTTTGCGCTGTTGTTGCCGTGATTTTAATCGCCCCGCTCAAGCGGCAACTACTTAAGCTGCCTTTAATCAACGAACTAAGGTCTAACTGCAACAAGACTCACCCACACCACGGATGCTGGAAAGCGATTCAACCGGGTCAGGATTAAGCGGCTTCGTTACAAATTCTTCTCCATTATCTATAATCGAGACGCTCAGATGACTCTTTTGACCTTTGGCATTAGCAGCCCACACCCAGGCGACAGCTTTTTCTGGTAATGAAATTTGGGTAGTCCACGGCAAAGCCTTAGCGGGCACGCGCACGCTCGTCAGCAATCCCGGCTTCGCTTGCACCAGAGATGGGTCATCATAAGTGGGCTTCGCCAGGTATTTAATCCATAGCCACTGCCCTGCCGCCGCGCCCTGCACTTTATAGATAATCTTGTGCTGCCCCCCCGTCTTCAGGGGGTCAACGCCTTTTGTGTTCTGGGAAATGGCATTCTGATTATTGGCCTGACTCGTAGCATTGCCCTGATGCGAGCAACCTGGCAGGATTAACAACCCACTGCCTAAAATAACAACCGAACTCTGTACAAACCATCGCTTCATGCCAGAGAGTTTCCGCTTTTTGTACAAGTAGCTGCAACGCCGCTTAATCGGAAGGCTATATAGCTCCCCGGCTGCATCATTTATGAGCAGCGAGATAGCCCCAAACATAGACGTTGGGCGCCCAGGCATCTACCGTAAATTCATTGATGGCGGGGTAGAGGAAGATGTCGAAGTAGGCTTCCGGGATGGGCCACTCCCAGGCGGAAGGTGTGCAACCTTTATCTAAATAGTAAGTAATAGGCCAAAGCGCCCATTGTTGATCTTTCCAACCAATAAAATCAAAGTTGCCGTAAACAGTAAGACCTTCCGGCGCAGGTTGACCCGTGCGGCGCGAATCAAGATGCAACGGGTGCAGAGGCCAGTTGCGTCCCACCCCAACCGTATAAGTCATGTTATTGGGATTGCACCCCGATTGGAATTGGCACGCCTGGACAGCTCCGGCCAGATACTCTGACTTGCCAGTGAGATAATGCGCCCGCGCCAGTTCTATGGCATCGGGTGTGCTGTAGAAGCCCAGAAACATCGGCTTGCCTTTATCGGGCGTGGTTAGATTGAAAGCATTGCCTTTAGCATAATTCAATGCGGCTTGAGCCTGCTGCTCGATGGCGGCAACAGCATTCTTTTTTATGGCAGGGTCAGCCATTTTATCACTGAGTCGGGCGTAGGCAAAAACCGCATCGCGCTGCACATGCACGCCCCAGGCGAAGATGCTGGCATTAGGCTTGGTTAGCACCGTATCTTCCAGAAACACATCATGCCAGTGCTTATCGCCCGTCAAGTCATAGAGCATCAGGGCCGATAAGTTGCGGTCGTCTTTGATTTCCCAGCGCAGTTTGTCTAATGTCCCCGCTGCTTTGCGTTTGGCATAATCGGCTTCAGCCCACTGCATCGCCCGCAACGCACTGTCCTGATAAATCTTTGCCAAGTCAGGGCGCGTCGGGGTCAACAACTTCGCGGCACGGGCCGCCACACCTGCATAAATGTAGCTCGACCAAATGTCCGGTGCATAGACGTAAGCCGGAAAAGATTGCAGCCAACTCACCTCACCATCCACCGGATCACCGTTGGTTTCGATGCCATAAGTCATACCCCCATCGGGTTTTTGCAGGCGACGAAAGCAGTCAATTTCAAAGAGTGCTTCGGTTAATAAATCGGGCACATTGGGCGTCGGCGGAATACTCAGTTTCAGGCCACGAAAATACTGCGGATACATTTCTAATAATTCAAGTTGCGCCATCGTCACCCGCATGTGCGTGACGCGCCGGGGGTTCCAGTCGCCCGCATCGTGATAGCCACCCCACGCTTCGGGCACCAGTTGGCCTGTACTACGCTTTTCTAATTCGGGGCTTTCCGAGGGGCCATCCAGCACCGAATAAGTAGATTGATACACCTTCACGCCATCCGCCGGATGAAAATCACGGGGCTTGCGAAAAGCGGTGTAAGGCGGGCCAAGTTCCACTCCGCTCCGCTCGTTATAAAGTCCCTTCATCTGGGTTAGGAAAGCGTATTGCCAGACCTGCGCGCCAATTTCAAAGGAATAGCTGCACCCCACGCCTTCCACATAAACGCGGTAATGACCTGGTGTTTTGAAGTTGCTAAAATCCATGCGGTAGACATTCGTTTTGTTGTAGTTCTGGTCGTGCCACATCAATTCTGGCTGATTGACATCCTGGGCTAATTCGACCTTGTCATTATAAACCGCTTTACCACTGGCATCCTCTAAAAGCGAGAAGCGCAGATTCGGAGGATATTGATACGCTCCGCCCGTGCCCAGCCAGAGGGAAAGAAAGGCACGCTTTGCCGGATCATCCGGGCGATAGCCGATTTGGTTGACATGCACAGCCTCACTGCGCGTCTTAGACGGGGCGCAGGTGAAGGTGAGCGTTGGGGTTTTAAGATTCAATTCCCCAACACTAATGGAATAAGTCTTTCCCTCTATTAGAGGACGGGGCAGCTTGAGATAAACGATATGGCGCATAGCCAAACCTTTGCCGGGTTGCGCCCAGTCGGTCGGCTTGCTTTTGCGGAACACGGCGACTGGCTGCACCCCGGTGTTAAACGCGGCATCATCCTGCGAGCGAATGGTATAAGTCGTAGGCATATCAGCGAGGTCTTCCAGTAAGGGATCCCCTTCCAACTTCTCATAGGCAACCAGATTATCACGCTGCGGCCCAATCAGCCAGCCAATTTCCTGCCCGCCACGCACCAGGATTACCTGCCTGTCCTTGGCCCGCTTCTCATCGCCCGGTTGCAACACATATTTGGTGAGCGAGCCGGGCACCACATGCCCCGCCTGAATGGTCAGAGAGAGAATATCAGGTGCCACCAGACTGATTGCTTCCACTTCTGGTGAGTTAGCATTGCGCTGATATTGCTTGTGGCGGGCTTCCTGCTCCTGGCGCAACCGCTCGCGCTCCGCCGCTTCCTGCTGCGCTACTTGTGTGCGCTGCGCTTGCATTGCCGCATCCGGTGCAATTAACAAGATGCCGCTCACTTCCACATCCAGGGGCTTATCGCTGCTCCAATCGCCAATTAATTGCCACTGCCGAATTTTGGTTGAATCAGGGAATTGATTGGGTTTATCCAACGCGTTTGGTTTCGAGAGTGGCGCACCACCTTGAGGCGTCACAACCGCAAAGGTGTCGCTGGGAGCAGGCAAGGTAAATTCCCAGGTGCCAGTGCGTCCAGCGGCATCACCCAGCAGCAAGCGCAAATGCGGCATGGTGTTCGCGGCGCCAACTTTAACGCGAAGAGCAGGGCTTGAGTTAGCATCCGCACTTAAATCTAAGGTGACAGGGCTACCAGCTCCACCACGAGGGTTAACTCCCTCACCACGTAGCAAGGCTCGCCCATTCTCGACACGCACCTTGTTCTGCCAGGAACCGTAGGAAAAGAGAAATGGCGCATCAAAAGTGACAATCGTTTTGGGCGGTATGCCTTGTGCGCTGGAGAATTGCGTCGGTGTTAAGTACCAGGCCAGTGCGAAAAATAGATAAATTCGGTGCAAGGGAGGCTCTCTTTTGGAAAAGTTTTACGCTATTTATTATGACTGAGGGAGACCCGCCGCTAAAGCAGCGGGCTGATCCTTAAAGCCCCCTGAACGGGGCTGTGGTGGATCAACTTGCTCCAGTATGGTTTTATGACATGGCTCACGCATCAGGGTGTCATTACGAGCGGAGTGCAACGGAGTCGAGGCATCTTTAGTGAGAAAGCTAAAAATGGCTTCTCAAGATTTCTCGACTCCACTACGTTTCGCTCGAAATGACAAAGCTTAATAGCGACCTCATAAACTCTATCTATACACATCACCGTTGAAGAAACTCTATCATGAGTTGGTTCACTTTTTCCGGCACCTCATGTTGCACCCAATGGCTGACGTTGGGCAGTCGCTCCACGCGCAAGTCGGGCACCCATTGTTCCAGGTTCTCGGTCATCCCGATTTCCAGATAGCGGTCTTCCTCGCCCCAGATGAGTAGAGTCGGCGTTTCAATGCGACGAGTCTGGCGCAACACGCGGGGCCAGGTAAAACGAAACGCGGCGCGATAGTAGTTGAGGGTGGCTGTCAGTGCGCCGGGTTGGCTATTGGCTTGAACGTAGCGGTTGATGTCGTGTTTAGTGAAGGTATGAGGTAAAGTCGGGTCATTGCGCAAAACCCTGCGCAGCATTGCATAGTTATGAGCACGCAGAGCCAGTTCAGGTAGCAGGGGCAATTGGAAAAATAGGGCATACGAAGAGCGTAACATTTGCGAGGGTTTACGAAGTTGGCGTGCCATTGCCAAGGGATGGGGCGCATTTAAGACAATAAGCTTTTCGACCAGCGACGGATAACGCATCGGCATATACCAGGCGACTATCCCACCCCAATCATGGCCCACTACTGTCGCTTTGCTGGCCCCAGCATGACGAATTAAGGCCGCTACGTCATCAGTGAGAATTTCAATGCGATAGTTACGAAGGCCCAGCGGCTTTTCGGAAGTGTTGTAGCCGCGCATATCAGGAGCGATAACATGCAAGCCAGCCTCCGCTAAAGCTGTGATCTGATGCCGCCAGGAATACCAGAATTCGGGAAACCCATGCAGCAGAATGACCAGTGGACGCAGCTCCTCATTGCCCATTGACGCACCTGCTTCAACATAATGCAGGCGCACACCATTGATGATCGCTTCATGATGCGTCCAGGTTGCTTCGTGCTGGGGCGGGGGAGTTGGCACCAGGGGCATGGGGAACCTCTCAGGAAAGACTGCGTGCTTTTAATTTGATAACTGTCAGGAACAGCAACAAGTGCTAATCATGAGCCACGTTGTGCGTGGTTATGCGCTACATTCATGCCTCGCGTTCATGCGTGAGGGTTAAATTCGCGTTATAATCCGCAATATGCCAGGTGAGGAAGCGATGGTAGACAGCCAGGGAACTTTTGCGTCCACTAACCCTCAAACGGGCGGTCGTCGGCTGGCGCTGCCGGAAGCACCCTGGCTCTGGTTGGTCATACTCTTCATCCTTAATCTGGCGCTGCCTTTTGTGCCGGTGCCTAATCTCACTCTGGCTATCGTCGGCACCATCGTCTTAACGATTCTTTACGTCATCATAGTTGTACAATTTGCAGCGCAGGTCACACGCCTGCAACTGCCTTTGGGTAAATTGATGCCTTTGTTTATAGCGAGCCTGGCGCTCTGGGCAGTGCTGGAATGGGTTGTCCAACCGACAGTGATTAAGCCTCTGGCTACTGCCTATCACCATACTCACGTCCATGCGACAGGGCTTCAACGATTCCCGTTGACCTTAACGGAGGCATTCACCGGATTAGCCCTGCTTTGCACAGCGGTCTTAGGTGGCAGTTTAATTTCGCGTATTATTACGACTCCGAATATGCTGGGGCCAGTGTGTGCCATCATCGCCATGATTGATGTCTGGGGCGTGCTGCTTGGTGGCATTGTCTCAAAATTGATGAGCAAAGCGCCGCAGGCGGTAAGTCATGGCATGGTGAAAGGGCCAGCGGCTGGTATCGCCACCGCATCCCACTACTCCATCGCAGTGCCCGACATCGGCGTTGGCGACTACCTGTTTCTGGGACTTCTCTTTGCCGTGCTGCACGCCCATGAGATGAACTGGCGTGATGCAATAAAGTGGACTGTCCCCCTAATGGCGTTGGCTCTTTTAGCCATTGAGTTTCCATTCCTGGGCGTGCAGGCATTGCCAGGGCTACTCTTTATTGGCCTGGGCGTCGCCATCCCCAACCTGAAACACTTCCAATATACGCGGGAAGAAAAGTTTGCGTTACTTTATGCGGGCATCTTCGTCGTGATCCTGACTGGCGCTTTATACGTCGGTATGAGTAAAATAGTATTTGAGCAAGATATGAAGCACAAAACCGTCAAAACGCGGCAGGCCGCCTATACAGAGAACGGAGTCACTTCCATGCTACGACTTAACCGTTCTCTTAACCTTTGATCGCGTCGCTTCGTCCCCATTCTTGCTCAAGCGCAGCTACTTCGCCTGCCGCGTCTGACCATCAAACTCAAGCCGTAGAATTCAATAAGAACTCAAGCGGAACCAGTTCCATACAGCAGGTTTATGCAAGCGTCTATGGAACAACCGAAATGAAAAGGTGTTATTGTGACAACTGAAATCCAAACCTCCAACGCAACCACCGAGGGAACCTCCACAGCAGGCAATACCGTCCAGGCGACCGGGGCAATTGCAGAGCGTTATGAGCCAGGAGCCATTGAACCGAAATGGCAGGAGCGGTGGAATCAGGCGGGGCTTTTCCGCACGCGGGCGGATGCTGATAAGCCCAAGTTTTATTATCTCGATATGTTCCCCTACCCGTCGGGTGACTTGCATGTCGGGCATGTGCGCAACTATGCCATCGGCGATGCGGTAGCCCGCTACCATGTCATGCGTGGGGCGAATGTGCTGCACCCGATGGGCTGGGATGCCTTTGGCTTGCCTGCCGAAAACGCCGCGATTAAAAATGGCGTGCATCCAGACGCCTGGACACAACGCTGTATTGAGCGGATGCATGAGCAGTTCGGCAAGCTGGGCATCTCCTTTGACTGGGATCGTGAAGTCACCACCTGTCGCCCCGATTATTATAAGTGGACGCAATGGCTTTTCTTGCAGTTCTACAAAAAGGGATTAGCCGTGCGGCGGGAGGCGACTGTCAACTGGTGCCCCAACGATCAAACCGTCCTTGCCAATGAGCAGGTGAAGGAAGGCCGCTGTGAACGCTGTAACCACGTCGTTGAACAGAAATTATTGACCCAATGGTTCTTTAAGATTACCGATTACGCGCAACGTTTATTGGATGATCTTGACACGCTCACCGACTGGCCAGAGCGCGTGGTTTCGATGCAGCGCAACTGGATTGGGCGCAGCGAAGGCACCACATTTAGCTTCGCGCTCAAAGATAAGCCAGATCAATCTATCGAAGTCTTCACGACTCGTGTGGACACCGTTTTCGGCGTGACCTATATGGTCTTGGCTCCCGATCAGCCGCTGGTGGCCCAGTTGGTTAAGGGCACCGAGCATGAAGCGGCAGCCGAAGAGTTTCGCAATCGGGTCGCTCGCCAGAAAGACGAGCAGCGCGATGGTGATGCCAAAGACATCCCCAAAGAAGGACTCTTTACCGGGGCTTATTGCATCAATCCGATGACAGATGAGGATGTGCCGATCTGGTTGGCGAACTACGTGGTCAGCGATTATGGCTCCGGCGCTGTCATGGCCGTGCCCGCGCATGACCAGCGCGACTGGGAGTTTGCCAAAGCTTATGGCTTGCCTATCAAGGTCGTCATTGCGCCGCCAGATGAACCGGGTGATGAGGACTTCGATATGCTCGTGGACGATGGGGCTTACGTTGAACCAGGAGTATTGGTCAACTCCGACGACTTCAGCGGCACGCCCTCAGTGGAAGCAAAAACCAAAATTGCCGAATACATGGAAGCCGAGGGCATCGGCCAGCGCACCGTGAATTACCGCTTGCGCGACTGGTGCTTGTCGCGTCAACGCTACTGGGGCTGCCCCATTCCGGTGATCTACTGCGAAGATGGTAGCATCGAGACCGTGCCGGAAGACCAGTTGCCCGTCTTGTTGCCCACCGATGTGAAGTTCACCGGACAGGGAGGCAACCCTCTCTTACAATCGGAAAGCTTTATCAACACGGTGGACTCTAAAGGCCGTCCAGCACGACGCGAAACGGACACGATGGATACCTTTGTGGATTCATCCTGGTATTTTTTCCGTTTCTGCTCGCCACACACCGATGATGCTCCTTTTAACCGCGCCGATGTGGAACAGTGGATGCCAGTAGATCAATATGTGGGTGGCATTGAACACGCCACCATGCACCTCATCTACGCACGCTTCTTCACCAAGGTGCTGTATGATATGGGACTCTCTCCGGTTAATGAGCCGTTTCCGCGCTTGTTCACGCAGGGCATGGTGACGATGTATTCACCCGCCGAAAAGAAAGTGCTCAAGATGAGCAAGAGCAAAGGCAATGTGGTTTCGCTCGACGATGCCGTCAGCCGCTATGGAGCCGATGCCACCCGCATGATGACGCTCTTTTTGGGGCCACCAGAATTGGATGCCGAGTGGACAGATCAAAGCGAGAGCACCTTTGCGGGCATCTATCGCTTCTTGGAGCGTGTCTGGCGCATGACCCAGGCGCGTCCCTTTAACCGCGACTGGCGCGGCACGCTTGATTATGTGGCGTTAGCTCCGGCGGACATGAAGCTGGCGCGCAAAACCCACCAAACCATTCTCAAAGTGCAGAATGATATTGAACGGTTCTCCCTCAATACAGCCATTTCCGCCCTCATGGAGCAGGTGAACGCCATTTCCGACTGGCTCAACCAGAACAAATCAGCCAGCGAATTGGACGCCTTAAAAACGGCTCTCTATTCCGCCGCTGTAGAATCACTGCTGATGTGCCTCGCGCCCTTTGCGCCACACTTGTCCGATGAATTGTTGGAGCGTTTAGGCTTTACGCACTCGGCTTATGAGTTCTCGTGGCCAGAGGGTAATGAAGAGATTGCCCGCGAGGATGAGATCACGATTCCGGTGCAGGTCAACGGCAAGATTCGCACGCGGCTTCAAGTGCCAGTGGGCATTGATGAGGCTCTGTTGCAGGAACAAGCCTTGCAGCACCCGGAAGTGCAGGCTCATCTTGGTGGTAAAGAACCAAAGCGGGTAATCGTTGTGCCAGGCCGGATGGTTAACATCGTGATTTAAAAGATTCACCACAAAGACACAAAGAGTTTGAGAAGAAAATAGGAAACGAATACAGCACACGAGTAACCACTGATTAGAGGGTGTGCTGTATCCTGCCTACTGTATTCTTCTCTAACTCTTTGTGCCCTTTGTGTCTTTGTGGTGAATTAAAGAATCACGCCACGCACTTCACGGTAAGAGATGCCGTGGTTATCGCAGGCATCAATAATTTCCTGGACGACGCCATTACCGATGGAAGGCATGGCGATGACCACTTCATCCACTTGCATCCGGTCTATGACATCTAATAAACGGCTACGCGGGCCGAGGACGCGGACGCCATGAATTGAGGCTTGGAGTTTAGTGGGATCGTCATCCAGGAAGCCGACAGGCTGGAGTTGGAGCGCCTGATTATTATACATTTCTCGGACAGCCAACTCCCCGGCATCTCCGGCTCCTACAATCAGCACGCGCTTCTGACCATCGCGCCATTTGAGGGCAAAGTGATAGCGCAAAGCCTTCAGGCCAATACGCACACCTGCGGTGCCCAACAGCAACAATACGGCGTAGATGATAAGCACGGTGCGCGCAATATTGATGGGGTCGTTAGGATGAAAATGATCCCAAAAAGCAATCAGTACATAGGCAGCAAAGGTTCCCGCCAGCACGCCACGCACAATCGTGCCAATATCGCTGATGGTCGCATAACGCCAAAGACCACGATACAGCCCCATCGCATAAAATGCTGTCATCTGGCAAGCTATGGCGTATGGCAGGGCAATGCCAATGGTGCGTGCCTGGTTGGGCAATTCATCTTCAAAACGCAGCAGAAAAGCCGCGATTAAACAGGCGCAGATGAGGCAGAAGTCCATAATCGCTTCGACGAAGCGACGCTTATGTTGGAAGACCCGCGAGATGACCATCTTCTCGCCATGCCATTTGGCTTTGGCTGCCTCATACTCTTCTTCGGAATAGGTTTGCACTTCAGCCAGGAACAAACCGAAAACAACCAAGGCCACGCCCGACATGCCCGAAATCGCAATGGTGGCTAAGTTGTTCTTGACAGTCGAACCCCACAGGGCAATCAGGCCAAACCAGAGCGTAATGCCATAGAGCAAGCAAACGGCGCGTCGCTCAGAAAGCCCTAATAGCACCAAACGATGTGAAGTATGGTCACGGCCACCCTGCGAAATGGGACGTGCATTCAACATTCGCACGCAAGAGACAAAAATTGTGTCAAAAAGTGGTGTCGCCAGGGCTGAGGTGGGCATCAGCAGGGCAGTAAACAAGTTGCCCGATAGCAGGCCATCATGACCCATCAGCGTCAAGCAAGCCAGTGAATAGCCGAGGAACATGGAGCCACAATCGCCCATAAAAATACGGGCCGGGTTGAAGTTATAGACCAAAAAGGCTCCGGCTGCCCCCGCCACAATCAGGGCACCAAACGCTACGCCCGTATCACCCACAAATGCCGCATGGGCCGCCATCAAAACGGCAACGAGGGCTGCCACCCCCGCCGATAGCCCGTCCATATTGTCCAGCAGGTTAAAAGCGTTGGTAATGCCGATAATCCATACAATAGCAAAGGGTATCAGCCACACCAGGGTTGGCGTCTTGACTTGCCCATAAAAGAAGGCGACGAAGAAACACGCGGCAACTAACTGGGCGACGAACTTATGCGCCGGACGCATCGCGCACCGGTCATCGTACAGCCCCACCACGAAGACAAAAAGCGAGCCGACGCCAATGCCGATAAAGTTAGCTTTATCAGGAAGGAAAATCAGCGCCGCTAAAGTGGCCCCGGCCACAATAGCTACGCCACCGAAGAGTGCCGTTGGTTGTTTATGCCAACGTTCGGTGGAAGGTTTAGCGACTAAACCATGTTTACGGGTAAATTGAATAACCAGAGGGGTCAAGAGAAGCGTTGCTACGAACGCTGTTAAAGCACCACCGAGAGCAGTGGTTAGATTTATCGCTAGCCAATGCGAGATATTATCCATAGTCTATGAACGTCCGTAATTGCGGTTCGAGTAGACCTGTCTGCGAAGATTATGTTTTATAGCCCTACTCCACGTCACCCATTGATTACCGGCCCCCATGATAACCGACCTCATGAGCCGATGGACGTAAGAAGACAGCCTGCTAACATTCCCTCCATAGATTAACACAAAATTTCTACGAAGGCGAGTCCCGCGCCTGGTTTGACACAGAGTTGACTTTCCTGTCAAGACTTTTGTTCCCGCATCAGACCTCTAAAGGGTGTGCTACACTTTTCACAGTGACTTTGAACAAAACTCGATAATCTGGAGTATCTTACCATGTCATCACCAAACCAAACCAAACCAACACAGGAGCAAGCCAAGGGCACACAGGCGACGAATGGCACGCACGAGACCCAAAATGGCACTCAAGACCCGCGCACGGCCTATCCTATGAGCAAACCGGCCCCCGCAGAAGGGGCACAACGCACGCCACGCCAATTCATTACGTTCTCATTTTACAAACTCGACCCGGCTTGGCGACGGTTGCCAGCCGAAGAACGGGCACGGGGCCGTGAGGAATGGCTGGCCGCCGTGCGCGAATATCAGAGTAGCGGCACCGTCTTAGTGCCCTATTCGTGCGTGGGCTTGCGCGCTGATCACGATATTCTCCTGTGGCGCATTGACTACCAATTAGAGAGGTTGCAAGGGATGACTGCCGCTATGCTTAGCACGGGACTGGGCAGTTACCTGTTACCCTCCGCGTCCTTTCTCTCCATGAGTAAACGCAGCGTTTACGTGGACAAGATTAACCCGGAACATGAAGATTTGCGATCCACCATCATGCCAGGTCGGGGCAAATACATCTTTGTCTATCCCTTTGTCAAGAGCCGCGAGTGGTATCTCTTGCACAAGCACACCCGCCAGGGCATCATGGACGAACACATCTTTGTGGGTAATAAATATCCCACCGTCAAGCTCAATACGACCTACTCCTTTGGGATTGACGACCAAGACTTTGTAGTAGCTTTCGAGAGCGATCACCCCGAAGATTTCGTGGATTTAGTGATGGAATTGCGCGAAACCGAAGGTAGCCGCTACACCGTGCGCGACACGCCCATTATCAGCGGTGTGAAGGGGACTTTGGAAGAAGTGATTGGGACTTTGGGGGGATAACCTCTCCCCTGTCCCCTCTCCGAAACGGCGAGGGGGACGAAGGATTACTCTATCGTGAGATTTATGTTTCACCCGACACTATGCCTCAGACACCCCCCCTTCCTGTTTCGGGAAGGGGACGGGGGGTTAGGTCAGCGCACCCCGGCTGCCACTTTCGTGGCATCGGCGGCAGGCACGCCTACGGCGAGGAACCGGCTGCCGCCACGCTGCCAGTACCAGCCGCCCGACACCTGACGCAAATCGGTAATCTTATTCTCTGCCACGCGTTGCTGAAAGATGGAGAAGCGATTGAGTCCGTTCGAGTAGCGTAGCCAGGCTTCGCCTTTGGGGTCAACCACGGCACTCTCAAAAGCATAGCCAGCGGGCAGGGAGCGTGGGTACTGTATCCAGCTTGCGGCTTGGTGCGCCTGAGCTAAATCGTTATACAGGGTGCCAGAAGTCTGCGTGACTTTGGCTCCTGGGGGTGGCGACCAGGCAAATTGGGTGGCCGGAATAGCGCCTAATTTAACCGTTTGCAGCCCCGCCGTTACGACGAGGGCACCAGCGCTATTGTAGTGTTCCATGCGCAGACGCGCTTTGGTGGCGGCATCAATCCAGAATTTGCTGGCGACGTGGGCTTGTCCATGCCGTGAGACTGCCACGATCCAGGCCGCTCGCCCCGCTACATTTTCCTTATCCAGCACCCGCGCATCAAAACCCGCAATTTGGCCCGTCCCATAGGCATCAGCGCCACGTAGCGCAGTGGCCCGCATCCGTGTGGCCGTGTTCTCGCTGCGGTGATAACTCCACACTTCTTCGCCATTATCCACCAAGAGGTCGCCACGACGTATGGGAGGCTCCAGAAACTCTAAGCGGCGCTTAATGCCACTATGCCACACGCGCATAGTAATGGGCCTTGAACCCTGTCGCTTTACAGTGGAAGTGCCACTATATTGCACGGTGCGCTCGGCTTGGGCCATTGCCTGCAATAGTTGCGTCCCATTAGGCGTTTGCGCCTGCGCCATATAGAGGTTTAGCCCCAGAGTTGCTGTCGCTAAGAGTAAGACCTGCTGTGGAGTATTCAGCTTCACCTTTAAATCACCCTAAAAAGCAAGAGATGCGGTTGGCACAAGCCCCCGCATCTTTAATGAAACCACAATTTGATTATTCCGGCGTCTGGTCGTGCCCGGCATCATCGGCCCCATGCTCGGCGCTACGCACATCGCCCGGCACGATTAAGGACGGCCCGCTGAGTGGCTGCGATGAGACATAAGCCGAATGGCGATCCAACGATTGCTGAATAAATGTCTTCTCATCCTGGGTCAGACGCGGTTGGTTCGTCTCTCCTCGGTGTATATCTTGCTGGGGAGCAAAGAAAATAGCGCCAAGTGCGATAATGGCAGCAATCGCCGCGACCCGCATAGACAAGCGCAGGGGCGATTGCGCGGGCCACGCCCAGGCACCTAATTGAGCCAGTGCGCCGCGAAACCAACTCCGTTGGGGCTGCTCCGGCAGTTGCTCGCGCACCTTAATCCAGAAGTCGTCCGAGACCTTCACCGGCTCGACCTCATCCCATTCGCCCAACGCCTCTTGCGCCATTTTCATGGTTGACACCAGTTCGGCGTCTTCGGCATTGGTGCGCAGGTGCGCTTCGACCGCTGCCAGACGAGCCGCATCGAGCGTGCCGTCTACATAATCTACTAAATCGTTGTTATTAATCTTCACCATATTTATCACGCCCTTATCAGCTCTTAAAATTATTTCACGCCACTCATATAAGGACGCATCCGACGGGCGAGATCGGCACGCGCATGAAAGAGGCGACTCTTGACAGTTCCTATTGGGCAATCTAAGATGCCCGCGATGTCGTCATAGGACATCCCCTGAATATCACACATCACTAAGACGGAACGCAGCTTTTCGGGCATCTCCGCCACTGTCTGGCGCACTTGCGCTTTCAATTCCTCACGCTCAATGTTCTTGGAAGGCTCGCCAGAATCATCAGGCACATCGCGTCCACCGCGCTCTTCTTCCTTGTCCATCGGCTCGTCTAAGGAATAAGCCTGCTGCGGACTGCGTTTGCGTTTACGCACGCGGTCAATGCAGAGGTTAGTGGCAATCCGATAAAGCCAGGTTGAAAAAGAACTTGCGCCCCGAAACGATTCCAGTGAGCGATATGCCTTCACGAAAGCTTCCTGGGCCACGTCCTCGGCTTCGTCCGCATCACTCAACATACGGGTGGCATAGCTGACAATCTTGCTTTGATAGCGACTCACCAACTTCTCGAACGCCGCCAGATCATTATCCAGCGCCCGTTCGACTAAATAGGAATCGCTATCAATCTCCTGACCGCTTGCCCAGGTTTTAGAATAAGCCATTGCAACCATCCGCAGCACCTCTTCCATGTCCCTTTTCCGTCGTTGAATGCCTTAACATCCTTGTTGACGCCGGGAAATAAGAATTGTTCAGTGCTACTTTTTAGAATTTAGGAAATTATCGTGCGGCTTTTAAAATTAGTTTTAAGAGAGCATCTCATATGCCAAACATCTTTTTCGACGCTTGAAGCGGCGCACGGTTGCCATACCTTGCTTGGGTTATGGGAGTAACTAAAGTGCGGCAGCCAAAATACGAAAACGAACCCGTGGTTCACGCTCCGGGTTCGTTTTCGTATTTGCAGCCATTGGGCACTTTGCTTAATTTTTATGTTTGGCCTTATGTAGCCGCTCCGCTTCTTCCCGTTTTTGCACCTGCCGCTGCTGACTGGCTATAACCTGCTTAGCCCGTGCCCGATCCTCGGCTGCCAGCATATCCCCTAACCGCTGTTGGACAGCCCTGTCATTCGCCGCCTGCTGGTGGCCGGGAGTGTTCTTTTTGGGTAGCTGGCTGGCATCGTCTGTTGTGGCTTTGGATATCCGCGTCATAATATGGTTTCCTTTCAGCCAGGTTATTGGCTGGATGCGACAAATCTAAGCAATGGGGCTGCGAGGTGTATCAGCATATATCGTCGAGTGATTTCTGCTTTAAGCTCGACAGTTTCCGCCTCAGCGAGCGGAAGTGGGAATTAGTATGATTATAACCCACCTACACCAATAACACATAAATCCGTAGCAGCACTGTGGATGAGATGGGTCTGTCATAGACCCGCCCGTGACCAGCAGGACGTGCGCCAGTTCGATCTGGAAGAGCAGTGAGGGCTAATTAATGCACAACAGGCTTTGCCTTGGCATCTAACACCAGCATCCGCATCGGATTAGGCCAAACGCGGCAAAGCGGCTGTACAGTACGCTTAATTGCTACATGTATTAGATTAGGTTCTGTTGAGTAAAAGCGTCCACCATTTTCGGTATTGAGATACTCATACAGCGTAACTGTAGCAGATGCGGCTGGATTCTTATCTTCCACAGCAGGAAAGGCATAAAAAAGCACTTTGGCCTCGCGTGCGGTTTCTGTGGGGGGAGTGCGTTGCAGTAACATGGCACCGGGAGCCATCGTTTTGTCGGCTACGGCATAAATGGGGATAAGCCCCTCATGCGGACGTGTCGGAGCAACCGCGAAGAAGGGAGCCGCTTGCACCTGCGACCATCTATTCGGCCCTTCTATATCTTCTCGCGTGCCATAGCGACGCTGGTCATCTTGAGTTTTGTATTCATAGACGGGGACAGGTAAAGCGAGGCGCGGATCGTCGAGCGCCAGGCGATACATAATCTGGTTGTAGTTGTAGCGTGGCGTTATGTCGGTGGCACCCGAAATAAAATCTGTATAGGTGCCCTCGAAGTAGATCAAGCGTCCGCCATCTTGATCGAAGTAGGGGTGCTGGGTGGGGTTATAAAAGGTGTATTTGTCGTGGGTGATAATCTTTCTGGCATAAACCCAGGGGCCAACGGGCGTATCCGCTTCGGCAAACCAGAGTTCACCCAAGAAAGAGGTGCCACCCGTCTGCTGGCCAATCATAACCCAGCGTTTGCGGTAGGCATTCCAGAAGACACTGCCCGCATGAGCCTGCACCGGAGTGCCAGTGTCCACATCCCGCAGTTGCAATAAGGCTTCCTCGGCCTTTAGCTTGCCGCCTTTAATTAAATCCTGCTGCTGTTGCGGGGTGATAAAATCAGTGTCCGCTTTCCACCCCCAAATTAAATGACCATCGGGCGCACGATCCAGCTTCGGCGCGGTCTTATCATAGCGACTACCAGCCACCAGGCAGGTAAAAGCTTCAAAGCTTTTAGGATTAGTAATATGTTCCATGTCCGCCTGCACCCTTCCCATGGGGTATGGATTGCCCCAATAGTAATAGTCTTTGCCATCCACAACAACCCGCGAAGGGTGCGCTTCCGGGTGCAGGGTAGCATGTAAATCTAAGGGGATGAGGCGTTCAAAAGTGGAGGTTTGGTCGTTGAAGATGGCTAAACCCTGCTCGTAGGCTTCGCCTAAGTTCTTGATGCGCACATAGCGTGCTATTAAACGCTCAACACCCTGCTTATCTGGCGCGGTCATCAGAGCATCCAGCCACACCGGGCCAGGGCCAGGGAGGGGACACATCTTTTTGCAAAAGCCATCTTTATCTACAAAATAAGTGAGATTAACCCCGACACTCGGATCAAGCCCACCTTTACCCGGCAATTCCGAAGTCGCCGCCGAAGTCGCAAAGTTGCCCAGCGGATATGATGGCCGATTCGTATCGCCCCACAGCCAGAATAGCTTGCCCCTATAAGGCGCAACTTCCACGGTGTCCTGCCCCATGACCTGACCATTAAGGACTGGTTGCTGAATCGGCACCGGTTGCCCTGTAAGCAGGCTGTCCCGATAAATGCCTTCTCCCGTAATGCGGTACAGCCGCTCGGCAATATTAAGACGCTTCATCTTGAGCACCGCACTGCCACCTTCTGTTACCTTCAGCGCCGTGCCACGATAGCCAAAGTTATCAGCCGGAAACTCATAACCGTGACTTTTGAGTAAAAAGAACACATTCTGCCCCATCAAGCCCGGCTCATAAAACGCCACAATGCCGTTGCTATCGGTGTAATAGCGCACATCACCAGTCGTCTTAAGCTCCACCAGGGGAATGCCGCGCCCCGTCGCTTCATCTACCACCGTGATCTTGAAGTAATCGGGCAGACCGGGAGCCGCCAGGAGCGGAATACATGATGTGCTGATGATGCAGAAGAACAGGGTAATAGTTAATCGGGATAATAATGACATAAATAATCCAAATTGTTGATTGTACGCCGAGCCTGTAAAAGACCCGGCTTAAGGTTTTGTTGTAGTTGAGTCAGTAAGTGTTGACCTACCAGGCACCACCACCTGGCCAACCGGGTCTTCATCCCAACGCGGCCAGACATCCGAGAGACCATTGGCGGCGACACGAATTCGCACCGCATTCACCCCGGCATTGGCGGGAACTTTGACGCTATAAGTGGTCTTGCCCGAAGTGGTCTTATCCGCAGGCACATCAATCTCATGAGATGAGCGATGGGGCCAGTCAGGGCCATAGGTCACTTGGACAGCACGAGCAGGAATGTTTGTTTTCCAACTGACAGTTAGTTGATCCTTATTGAGCGCCACTTGAGGCTCGATAATTTGCGGCCCGACTTTAGCCTCGGTGACTTGCAGAATACGCGGATAGTCTACAGCTCTTAAACGCACGGTGAGACTATTTGCCGTGGTTGAGACCACCCGCACCGGTAAAGGGGTATTAGTTAATGGATCATAGGCTGTCACCGTTGTGCCTGGCCCGGCGACATTGCTCACTGTTACATCAAACTCTTGATCGGGCATATCATAGCGTTTGGGGTCAAGCACATCTTTTTGCTTGTCCCAGCGGTGCGTCACATCCAGCGTCACCACATAGTAAGGAATCATAAATTTACTGGCCGTTAGCTGAAAGGGCAAAAAAGCAAATTGGTCGCGGTTCCAGCGATGTGGATGGGCAGGAGTTCCATCACCGGCAAAGACCAGACGAGGTTTATACTCTACTAATTTCTCCACTTGTAACGGACGTGGCGCGGCCAGGTTTTCGCCGTCTGCCATCACGCGTGCTAACCATGACATGCCTTTAAACTCCGGCGGCACCACGGCACGGACTTCGGGAGTCAGGACATCATTGCTTTTGTCCAGTGCTGCATAGACTGAAGGTGGCATCACGCCCAAGCTATAAGGGTCAGGTTGCAAGCTGAACAGCATGATGCGTTGCAACCCCTTATGGGCATGAAAAAGGTACTGGCGCAGCAGCATCTTGCCCGCCATGTGCTGCGCCAGGGCGAGGAGACGTGGATCATCACGCTTAACACCTGTTTCTTTCACTACCGCATCAAAGAATTGGCTGCGGTCATAGTTGACTTCGGTTTGCCACACCTGCGCCGTATGAAAGTCGCCATTGTGGGTATATCGCCCGTGCCGATTATGTGGGCCACCCATACCACTTAGACGCGAATCGGGAATGACATCACGGGAGAGCGATTCGGTCTTAAAACCGGAGTGAAAGAATTCGGGAAAGCCCATACGAAAGGTGGGCGCGAAGTTGGTGCCGGGGACAATCTGGTGCCACTCGTTGCCTGCGCGTTTGCCGTCGAAATTGCCCAAGGCATCAATGGTGCCACTGTCTTTGTGGCCGGGGGGTGTTTCGGGTGACACATCCTGCCAGCCGCCCGTGTAATAGTGACGACTAAAACCAGCCTGTCCATCCCAGAGAGCGGTGCCACTATCCCAGGGCCATTGATTCGCAAAGCCACTAATGACATTGACGCCGCGAAAGCCATTAGCAGGGTCATTGAAATAGTCAATAGTCATCGGCAGAATAGCATAAGCATCTTTCTGCTCGAACTGCGTTTGGGCATTGGGGCGATAAGTGGCTAAAAGCGGGCGTGTTTTGCGGTAGACAAAGGGTTCAGCATATTCGATCTTCTCATCATAATAGCGATTGATGTCCAGAAAATTTGAGCCAAACGTTTGTTCGTTCCATACTTCAATATCAAAGCCAGCATCGGGCTGACCTTGAGTCCCTAAAGCCTCCCGCACAAAACGTCCCACAGCGGCGGCATATTTCATCCAGCCATCGGCAGTTTCCTGCGCGGCAGGCACTGGCGTGCCGTCTTTGAGCTTGACGCCCTGGAAAGGTTGATACTTGAGTTCCTTGAGCGTCAATGGCCCGGTTTTAATATCAACTGGCAGTCCCGCAGAAAGATGCGCCGTGCCATCCTCATCCACCTTCGTAATCACGGGATAAGCAGCGATATAATCGGGGTGTTGAATGCCCGTGTAATGAGGCCGCACACCTTGGGCGCTTTTTAATTTTAGAGTGCGGTCGCCCTTCCTGGCATCGGCTGTTATTTCCACCGGCACATCGCGCACCGGACAGGGCAAGCCATGATGCGCGTTCAGCAAAATAAGAGGCCGAATGCCATGTTTTTGCAGCACGGTAAGCAGATTTTTTGTCCGCTGCTTAACATCGGGCCTTAAGTCATCGTCCCAGCCAATACTGCCCCATCCCACTTCCACTCGTGCATACCGGATGCCGCTTTCCTGCATCAGTTGCGCAATGGGTTCAGCATATTTAAGATCAATGTTCCAGTTCACCCCTGGCACTTCTGTAAACTTGCGGGCAGGCCAGGTATCCATGTAACTGCGCCAGGGTTGGTTATAGTAACTGATGATGCCAAACGGCACATTAGCTTGCTTGGGGTCTTCATAAGGCCCATCCAGCACAGCAGATGGCGTAACACCATCCCATTCGCCAATCGCCGGAAGTTTATCGCCTGTAATCTGCGCTTGTTGTGCATTGATAGGGACGGTTAAGCCCAAACTCAATGCAGCAATAAGAAGTATTGATTTCATGTTTCCTGTTTAATCCTGTCTACTCTCCACGCCAAGGATATGCACTTAAATTGCGACCAAAAGATAAAGCGGAAGTTTCATTTATCGGTTGTCCGTAATTTTACCTAAAATAAAATTAAGCAATCCTTGCTTATTCCTACTCGTTGGGTAGACTTACTGTAGCTGCGTCTGCGGAGCAGAAATATTGGAAACACAAGCGGAGAAGCATCAAGAGGCTCCGGTGACCGGGGTATTGCCTTATCCTGTGCCGCCTCTACCAGAAGACGCGCCGGAAGGTTATCGCCGCTTCTGGCAGCTATGGAGCGAAGAGAAGTTTTTCGCCTGCCACGAAGTATTGGAAGAGGTGTGGCGTACAACATGGGGCGAACAACGCTGGTTCTATAACGGGCTGATTAATTGTGCCGTGGCGATCTATCAGCACCGGCGTGGTAATGCCGTAGGAGCAGTCCGCCAACTTTGCCGGGCGCAGGTGAAGTTAGAACCTTTTCGTCCACGCTACTATGAAGTAGATATAGAAGGTTTATTACAAGGTGTAGAGCAATCTATTGCGCTTTCATGGCATAGTTTGAATGCAGCGCAACGCTCGCAGTTAGCAGCCCTGCGCCAATCGGTTCAAAGCCGTATGGCACAAGATATTTCTGGTTACACTAAAGTCGATAATTAAAAGCAGAAATAGTTGATTAAAACTTAATTATGACTTATGCATCGCCCGCCGCTAAAGCAGCGGGTCTAGGTCTAAATGTTTAAAGGAATTCAGGAGTTAAGATAATGGCCGTAGGAACACCAGATCGTGAGACGCGTCGTATGGCGGCGCTCAAACTAACCGAAGATGGACGCCCGGCGACTTTAGCCGAACTGGGGGATGCACGCCGCGAGCTTTCCAAGAACGAGCGCATTAAGCTGGAAAAATCGCCCTTTGAAGTCTGGGACACTATCGTTAATCGCTACGTCACAGAAGGTTTTGATGCTATTACCGAAGACGATATGGAGCGGTTCAAATGGTATGGCATTTACCAGCAGCGCCCCAAGACCGGCCATTTTATGATGCGCTTCAAAATACCAGGTGGCGCGATTACCTCAGATCAACTCCGCGTTGTCGCTTCCATAGCCCGCGATTATGGACAGGGCTTTGCCGACATCACCACACGCCAGGACTTCCAGGTGCATTGGCTGACCATTGACATCATCCCGGAAGTGGTAAGTCGCTTACAGGCGGTGGGACTAACTACCAGAGGGGCCTGTGGCGATGTGTCGCGCAATATTTGCAGTTCTCCCCTCGCTGGCATTGATCCAGAGGAGTTGCTCAACCCGCTGCCCCTTGTGCATGAGGCGACCGAGTTCTTTGTGGGTAAAGCTGAATATGCCGATTTGCCACGCAAGCACAAAATGTTGATTGTCGGTCATCCGGCTACGGGCCAGATTGAAATCAATGGTATCGCTCTCTATGCAGTGCGGCGGCAGGATGATGGTAGTATCGGCTATGGCGTGCGCGTGGGCGGCGGTCTTTCGACTGAGCCGCATTTAGCGAAAGATTTAGGCGTCTTCGTGACTCCTGAACAAGCCTTGCAAGTGTTAGAACAAATTACGGCGATTTACCGCGACCACGGCTACCGTAAGAGCCGCAAACACGCTCGCTTAAAGTATTTGGTAGCCGACTGGGGAGCAGTAAAATTCCGCGCCAAGCTGGAAGAATATCTGGGTGCGCCCCTGCGCGATGCCGAACCCTCAACCGAAAAGATTCCTGGTTATCAAGACCGCTTAGGCGTGTATCCACAAAGCCAGGCCGGGCTGAGTTATATTGGCGTCCCGGTGGTGTCGGGACGTGTAACGGCTGACCAGATTGAAGCGATGGGCACCTTAGCTGATGAATTCGGGACGGGCGAAGTGCGCCTGTCGGTGATGCAGAACTTTTATCTTATTAATATTCCCAACGAACAAGTTGATGCTGTCTTAGCCCGTCTCGATGCCCTTGGTCTGCCCGTCAATAACAGTCCGGTGCAACGCGGCGTGGTGGCTTGCACAGGAATCCAGTTCTGCAACCTCGCTGTCACCGAAACCAAGAACCGCTCGAAGAACATTGTAAATCTACTGGACGAAGGGGTTACCTGGAAGGAATCAGAATTCTTCCGTATCAATGTCAACGGCTGCCCAAATTCCTGCGGCCAGCACTGGATAGCCGATGTCGGCTTGCAGGGCTGCACCAAGAAAATCGGTGGTGAATTAGTCGAACATTTCGATGTGTTTTTAGGTGGCACGCTCGGCCACAATGCCACTTTCAACCGTCGCATCAAGCGTCTGCCCGCCGAAGAAGTGGCTCCAGCCATTCAGCGTGTGATCGGGCATTATCAAGCCGGGCGTCAGGGGCAAGAATCCTTCGCTGAATTCTGCGCCCGCCACAGTGAAGAAGAACTCGAAAGCATGTTGTAAAACCTAACCCCCGGCCCCCTTCCCGACACAGGAAGGGGGAGAGAGGCTATTACTTTATACGTTTAGCTCTTAGCAAAGCCAATCTCAGGAGAGTTTGAGTTTTAATCAGAGTAGCCCTAACTCTCCCCCTTCCCGTTGCGGGAAGGGGCCGGGGGGTTAGGTCAAGCGCAGCGCAACAAAAGTTTCGTTGCGCTTTTATTTTGTTTAAACTCGTTCATCATGCTACTGACTTCATCGCTGCACAATGCTTTGTTGCAAGTCATCCGGGAAAAACTAATTCCCTGGACGCAGGAGCAGTGTGCTTTGCAGATGATGTTTGGCCAACCGCCGCTCAGCCCCCCGACTAATGTCAGAATTAAACGCTATGCGGTGCCCCCTTTGCGCGAAGCCGGGGCGGGCCGCTATCCACGTAACGGTGTTTTTTATCAGCATTGGGGTGATGCGGGATTTCATACGTCACGCTTTCCCTGCCTGGGGTGCATCTTAGATGGAGAAGCCGATTTAGAAGTTTGCACGACGGAAAGCATGGTGGCCCAGAGCGGGGAAAATGATGGCCAGGGCAGTCGCTATATTCTCATGCTGCCAAAACGCACCTTCTTTCTCATCCCCGCCGGAGTCCCCCATAATAATGGCGTGCGTTTGCACTGGGATCGCCCAAATCCTGAATTGGCGCGCTCGCAAATCCTCTGGATTTACATCATGCCCGCCGGGGCGGTTTGCCATACTTGCCAGACCAGGGGCACCGACCACAGCGCGCATCCTTCCCTCTTTGTGCGAGACAGCCAACTAGCTATTCTGGCCCAACTATTACTCGAAGAGATGGAAGAAGGCTTGACGGATTATAAGTGTATTGCCCAGGCCTATCTGATAGCATTCTTCCACCGCTTGCAGCGTAATCTCGCGGCGGGGCGGCCTTTAGCAACAGATCGCGCTTTGCGGGTCTTTCCTTCTGGAGAAGGTCTGGAAGCGGGCAATGTCCCGACCCGCGTGCTGTCCCTCCAACGCGCTTGCGCTTACATTCGCGGCCACCTCGACGAGCCGCTCTCCCCACCAGTCATCGCCCGCCACGCCTATGTTTCACCTTCGCACCTCAATCGCATCTTTGACGCCGAACTTGGTCTCTCGGTCATGAAATACGTCACCCAATGCCGCATTGAGACCGCAAAGTCCCTGTTAGAAGGCACCGATTTAGCGGTTGAAGAAATCAGCCAGCTTGTGGGCTATAAATACATCTCCCATTTCAGTCAGACTTTTAGCCAGTGGACGAAACTCTCTCCAGTTGCCTTCCGCAAACAACAGGCGGCACTTCAAGATAGACCTTGACCTAACCCCCGGCCCCCTTCCCGACGCAGGCTGAGTACAGGACACAAAAATGAGAGATGAAAAGTGGTAGCGTTCATAGTGCCTTAACGTCAGAAGAGTTAGCCCGCTCTCTGAATCAGGAGGCACTATGAACGCTACTGAGATTATGCAGCAGTGGCAGCGCACCCTTCAACCTCTGCTGCCCCAGGCCCACCCCTACCAACTGGCCACCGTCGCCGCTTTTAGCTTTGGTTTAGCTCAGGCCCGTCATTGCCAACTCAGCCGGGTCGCCTTAGCCGTGCCCGGGGCGACCCGCCCCGCCAGCAGCGAACGCCGCTGGCGGCGCTTTTTAGCCAATGAGCGCATTGATGCCCTGCACTGGGCCAGTGCTCTCACCACCCACCTCTTAGCGGGTTGGGGCCAACGCGAACTCCTCTTCTTATTGGATGAGACGCCTTTAGGCAATCGCCTGCGGGTCATCAAAGTCGCTTTGGCTTACCGCCACCGCGCCTTGCCCCTGCTGTGGCGTTGTTACACCTTCAATGCACCCCCAGAACCCCAACCACAGATGATTGAGCAGTTGTTAAACCGCCTGAGTGAGTGCTTGCCCGCTGGTGTCGGGGTGACTTTATTAGCGGATCGGGGTCTGTGCTACCCCCACCTGATGGATGTCTGCCGCGCTTTAGGCTGGCATTTTGTGTTCCGCGCCCAGGGCCAAACCCGCGTCTGTTTAGCCGATGGCCGCCGCTGTGCCTTGCAGGAGTTAGCCCGCCACCCCGGCAGCCGCTTTTATGGGCGCGGCCAAGCTTTCAAAAAAGCGGGGTGGCGGGCGGTCAATGTGGTGGCCGTGTGGCCCAAAGGAGTTCCTGAAGCGTGGTTGTTAGTCACCGATCATGAACCTAATACCAGGTGTTGTCATTTATATCGGCGGCGCATGTGGCACGAAGAAGCTTTTCGGGATGAGAAGAGTCAGGGCTTGCAGTGGCAAACCAGCCGCGTCTATGATCCGGCTCATGCTCAGCGGTTCCGGCTCATGCTCAGCGGTTGCTGTTGGGGGTGGCTTTAGCCCAACTATGGTTGTTGAGCTTAGGCACCTACGCCAGTGCTCACGGCTGGCGCACCTATTTTGAACCGGCCACGCGGCCCGTGTACAGTCTTTTCAGCTTAGACTGGCGTTACTTCCAGTGGCAACTGCTGCGCGGCCAACCCGTCCCCTGCACCTTAGCTTTGACCCGTCCTAAACGCCGCTGCTAATTTTGTGTCCTGTACTCAGCCCGTGCCGGGAAGGGGGAGTGAGGCTGTTACTTTATACTTTTAGCCCTTATCGAAGCCAATCTTAGAAGAGCTTGAGTTTTAGTAAGGCAGCCGTCCCGACTCTCCCCCTTCCTGCGTCGGGAAGAGGGCGGGGGTTAGGTCAAAGATAGCTCCTAAGCTATAACAAAGGCGTGTCAGATATAAAAATTTACGTTTAATAAAAGTTATAATGGGAATACTAATGTTAGTTTCTACGATTATGTAGACGTTACTTTGGGTCTCTTAAAACGCACCTCTATACAGCGGGCACTATTGTTCTGATTAACTTAACTGTGTTGCCAAAGTACAGCAGGGGAATACACAGTTTCTCTGAGCCGAAGCGAGGTGATGTGAAGATCAAGATTTAGGTGCGGCGTAGTCAAGTCGGATTAAGTTTCATGCGAGGCTTGTTGCAGAGTTCTCTTCAGCCATCCCTTTAATGACTTTTTAATTCCAGACAGTTACGATTAATTACCAGCTTAATCTACAACGTCCACAACAAGTTCTCGTCAAACCAATCACCATGACGCGACTTAAGCATCGGCAGGTTTACCGGAGTAGGTGTGAGCCAGACTCAATGACCTACAGAGTACAGATTTTATGGAGAAAACATTTATGCAGAGAAGGACACGAGGCTTTACCCTTATCGAACTTTTAGTGGTCATTGCCATTATCGCAATCCTGGCCGCTATTCTTTTCCCGGTCTTCGCCAAAGCCCGCGAAAATGCCCGCCGCTCCAGTTGTTCGAGTAACCTCAAGCAGATTTCCTTAGCCTGGATACAATATAGCCAGGACAACGATGAAATGACGGTTCCCTATACGACAAGTGGCGGTTCTGGCGGCAGCGCATTCGCCTGGAATCAGATCATGCAGCCCTATCTCAAAAGCACCGCAGTTCTCCGGTGCCCTAGCAATGTCAGTTTCCAAGGTTATGCTATGAATTTCCGAGCCGGAGTTAGTTTTGATACCACTAATAATACGGGAAGCTTTGGTCGGGCTGTAGCGGATATGCCAATGCCTGCCTCAGAACCCATATTTGCTGATGTGATTGGTTCAAGCAGCCTGGCTGATGCAAATCAGGCTTACGTTTTCTTGTATGATGGCTTCAACGATCCCGACTGTTGCAATGGGCGTCAACTTACTGTCCCAGCGAACCCAGGGTCTGGAATTTATACAGGTAGTAACAATGCCTTCATCCGTGCTGATATCCATTTAGATACTGCCAATTATGCTTTTGCAGATGGTCATGTGAAGGCATTAAAGCCTTACAGACCAGCTACAAATGCTGGTGGTAACGCTGCAAAAGCATGGCCTGCACGGGCAGGTATGGACTACGACTTTGATGGCGAAACACCTGAGAATACTGGTGCCATTAAAGGCTCGACAGTTACCGCGCCGTTTTACGAGTAAGTTTGGTTGGTTGTAATCAAGTAAAAGGCCGTGCCCTCATTGTGGGGCATGGCCTTTTTGCTTAACTCCCATCCTCCAGCCCATGCAACAGCATCAATATGCTGTCTCATGGGCACCCAACCTTCCCGACACAGGAAGGGAGTGTCTAAGGAGAACTTTAAACCAAACCCGTGGTTCCTTCCACGGGCTGCAAGACGAAGTCCGCGGGGCGGACTCCCCCAGTCGCCGCAGGGCGACTTTGTATTGCAGCCCGTGAATTCATTCGCGGGTGTTGGATAGCAACTTGTGTTATGAGAATTTCCGCCATGCCGCTCAGTTCAGCTACCGCGATAAGAGACTTGCGCGGTTGAGGTTAGGCCGATGTCAATGCTTAGCACTTGCCCGCGCACGAAATCCAACCCCAACAAGCCATCAATGCTGGCACTGGGCGGCAGGGTATGACCCAGCACGGGAAAGTTGGTGCGTTCCTGTCCCAGAGCCTTGAGGCGACTGACTTCGAGGCGCGGCACATATTCAACGCCACTGCCAGTTGTGACTTGCACCCGATCTGGCGCTAATGATGGGTCATACCCAATGGCACTGAGTAGACCCACGTTAACCATCGTGCCACTTGCACCTGTATCAAGAGCAAGGCGCAAAACGGCAACTCCCGAAGGGCCATACACCTCAGTTCGGACAATAATCAGCCCTTGGTGGGGATTGAAGGACTCAGTCACAATACAACCGCCGTATCTTCTGGCATCTCACCCGTTATAGAGCATGGCAAACCGCTTAGGCCGTCGTGCTATTGCTGTACGATAGACCTCATCCCTATCCTTGCTATGGTGTAATACCTTCCCACTTAGTACTTCTAATCCTTCGTTGGTCTGCGGGTCTTCTACTAATACCCATTCCGCATCAAACTGGGCTTCAATCTCTTCAATTGTCATTTGTTGTTCCACACTTCACCTCCTGCATTAGTTTAGCAAACGCGCAATCGAGCCATTTGCACCGCAGCCTATTTTTACCCGCTGATTGAGCGGTGGGGCTGCGCCAGTCCGACTTCTCTTCGACCAGCATCTCTCCTATCGTTTAGGGGAGAGATTGGGCAAGAGTAACAACTCGGATAATTGCGGTTCCTCTCAAGCTGGCGTCAATTCCCACTGCCTGGCACGCGCCGTGAGTTCTTGAATGTGTTGCGGCCAATCATGCAATGTGGCCGGGTCATAATCGGCACCATTAGGCCACACCAGAGTATGCACTTCCGGGTCAAGCTGAACCTGGTTAAAGACTTCCGAGTCACGCAATGGGCCAAACAGCGGCCCCGCTAAGACTGGCTCAAAATTAATAGTTTGAGCCGTATTGTCGTCGAACTTGACCTCTAAAGTATAAGGGGCGACAACAGCAAACGATAGCACGCGATAAATGGAATGCAGCATTTTGACCTCCTGCTTATAAGGGCGCAATTGGCTGCGGAGGTTGTCCTGATTGCAGCAATTGCCAATCGGCCAGTAACTCTGCCTCATGCAATTCAGCCCATGCTTCTACCAGCCGTTGCTGACGGCGGGGTAGCGAGCCAGCTATTAATTCAATAGACATGAGGCTAAAAATAGCTACCTCGTCCCCGTAATAGGCATGGAAGTGTGGCTGGTGGTGCTGACCCCCAGTTTCCATATACATACAGATGATAATTCCGTAGAAACGGCTCAATTCTGGCACATTATTATTTTATCAAATGCATCACTAATGAATTACTATTGACGTTTACGCACACTTTTCTTTTGACCTCGTCTTAAACTCTTGTATCGCCTATGCTATAATGCGTGCTACAAGCACCCATTCATTACAGCCCTGCCATTTCAGTGTTGAGGATTATCGGAGATTGGCCTCAGCGGAGGTGCGTCAGGCATCCTAACGGGCCACTCTCGCCAGCATAGCACTCCAAGCCTTTCAAGCTTTCCATCAGTTTGAAAGCTTTTTGTATCGCTTATTCTGCACTGGAGGTCACGATTATGAGGGATTATGCTCCCGCTGCGCTCCGCAATGTGGCATTTGCCGCCCATAGCGGAGCGGGCAAAACGACCTTGCAAGAGGCGTGTCTGTACGCGGCTGGTGCGACCGACCGCATCGGCAAAGTGGACGATGGCAACACCGTCTCCGATTACCTGCCCGAAGAGATCAAGCGCAAAAGCTCGATCTGCGCGACGCTGCTAGCGTTTGAACATGGCAACGTCAAATTCAACTTTCTAGATACCCCTGGCTACACCGATTTCTTTGGCGAAGTGTGTGTCAGCATGGCGGCAGTGGAAAATGCTGTCCTGGTGGCTAACGCCACGACAGAGTTGGAAATCGGTTTCGAGGCGGCGGCCCAGCGGGCCAGGCAAAATGGCCTGGCCTGTTTTGTTTTTATTAACCACCTCGACCGCGAGCGATCTTCCTTTGAGTCGGTTTTCGATGCCTTACATGTCAAGCTTAAAATTCCCGTCGTGGCCCTCACCTATCCTTTAGGCATTGAGAATTCCTTCCGGGGCTACATTGATGTCGTGGAGCAAAAAGCCTATGAGGACAAAGCGGGCAAGTTGACCGAGGTTCCCATTCCTGACGAAAGCATGGGGCGTATTGAAGAGTTACGCGGGGCACTTATTGAAGCCGCCGTTGAGTGCGACGACGACCTGATGGAGAAATACCTGGATGGGGGCGAAATCTCCACTGGGGAACTGCAAAGTTTGATTAAAAAAGCGGTCGGCCAGGGTTGCCTGCTGCCCGTACTGTGTGGCAGTGCCGCCAAGTCCATCGGCGTGGCAAAGTTGCTCGCAACTCTCGAAGAGTTGGCTCTATCGCCTGCCGATGCCCCGGCGCGTAAGGCAACTGACCTCAACGGTGAAGCAACGACAGTCGCCGCCGATCCCGCTGCACCTTTCCGGGGTTACGTTTTTAAGACCTTCTCTGATCCGTTTACAGGCCGTTTAACTTTTATCAAGATCGCTTCAGGCACCCTGCGCAAAGATGCCGATGTGGTGAACCTCGACCGTGACCACCACGAACGCCTGGCCCACCTCTATTCGCCACTGGGTAAAAAGCAAACCGAAGTCATGGCAGCGCAAGCGGGCGATATTATCCTCGTCAATAAGCTTAAAGGCACCAGCACAGGCGACAACCTGGCAGCCCCTGGTGCGGGAGTGCGCTTTAGCCGTCCCGAATGCCCGCCCAGCCTGTACAGCTTGGCCATTGAGCCAGTCACGCATGGTGACGACGATAAGCTCAATGATGCCCTGGCCCGCCTGAGCGAAGAAGATCAGACGTTGCGGGTTACCCGCGACCCGGCCACCGGGCAGACTGTAATTTCGGGCTTAGGCGATATTCATCTGCATACCCTGGTAGCACGTCTCAAATCGAGCTTTGGCGTAGATGTCAATAAAGCCGATCCCAGAGTCCCTTATCGCGAAACGATCCGCAAGACCGTTAAATACGAAGGCAAGCTCAAGAAGCAATCGGGTGGGCACGGCCAATTTGCCGATGTGTGGTTAGAACTGGAACCCCTGCCACCCGGCAGCGGCCTGGAATTTGTGGATAAAATTGTCGGCGGTGTGGTGCCGCGCAGCTTCATTCCCGGTGTGGAAGAAGGCGTGCGCGAAGCGACCAAAGAAGGCCCCCTCGCCGGTTGCCCCCTGGTGGACATCCGCGTTACGCTTTTCGATGGTAAATACCACGATGTGGACTCTTCCCTCCAGACCTTCAAGATGGCCGGTAGCCTCGGCTTGCGGGGTGGCGTCAAAGAGGCCAGTCCGGTTTTGATGGAGCCTATCATGGAAGCCAGCATTGAGGTGCCCGAAGCTTCGGCGGGTGATGTGGTGGGCGATCTTAACTCGCGGCGCGGCCATATCTTGGGCATGGAGCCATCCGGCGATGGAACCGTGCGGGTGAAGGCCCATATCCCCGAAGCCGAACTGCTCAAATATCCAATCGTGTTACGTTCCTTAACGCATGGACGCGGCAGCTTTACCAAACAGTTCGACCATTACAGCCATGTCCCCGATAACGTCGCGCGACCTATCATTGAGGAGTTCCAAAAGCGGCGGGAAGCGGGGCATTAGCCCTCGCCAACAGAAATGAACCACAGAGGCACAGAGATTGGAAAGAAAATAGAGGATAGAGAATAGAGGATCGAAAATGGCTGTTGCGGCAATTACGATCCTCCATCTTCTATCTTCAATCCTCGTCCTCTCTGTGTCTCTGTGGTTCACCGCTTAATCTGTAACCACACAACCCTCAAGATCAACTGTCACCAGCAAAGCTTTACCAAAAACTTCATGCTCAGCCGCCGCATCTTGCAGGGCGCGGCAGACTTCTTGCGTCAGATTCTCATTGTTAGTTGGCAACCACGCCAAAATCGTGGGGCCAGCGCCAGAGAGCGTCGCGCCATACGCTCCGGCTTCGGCGGCGGCGCGCAAAATGGCATGAAAACCGGGCATGAGCCTCGCGCGATGATCTTGATGCAGCCGATCCCGTAACGCTTCAGGGAGTAAGTCCCATTGCCGCGTCGCCAGGGCCGCCAGCAGCAGCGCGGTGTGGGCCATGTTAAATGTGGTATCGGCGCGAAAGACCGCATCCGGCAAAACCGCACGCGCCGCGCTGGTGGCTAATTCGCTATCGGGTATAAAAACGACCAGGCCGGGAAATTCGGCCACCGGCATTTGCACCGCGAGAGCTTGCTCGATAGGGGGTTGAGGCGTGGGGTCATGATGGGCCGGGGCATCGCGCTGTGTTGCTCCCAGGCTGGAGGTCGCCGCTGCCGTGCCAGTGGTTTCGGCTCTGGTGATAGGGTTCTGCGCAAAGTTAGGCAGGTCATCTTTTGGCTTGGTCTCATCGCTTAGAGACTGCCCTGCGGTGCGAGGTGGATGCTGACTTTCGGCTATCGTCGAGACCACTAAACCACCCAGCAAGGCGGGGGCGACATTATCAGGATGCCCTTCTAACTGGGTGGCCAGAGTAATGAGTTCGGCAGTCGAGGCACTACGGTGTCCGCTTTGTTTGGCCCATTCATTCGCAGCCACCAGAGCGCCGACGCGGGCCGCTGCCGAACTGCCCAGACCCCGCGCCGGGGGAATGCCATTTTCCAGAGTTAGATCAAAGGGCGTTAGAGGTTCATTGAGAAATTGGAAGAGATGGCGCACCGCTAAGACCGCGATGTTATGGTTCCTATCGGTCAAAGCCGCCTCATTGTCGCTGCCTTCACCGGCCAGGATAATGCGCCCGACTCCATCCTGGGCTTCATTGATGGTCACGTAGTTATAGATATTGAGAGCCAGACCAAGGGTATCAAACCCAGGGCCGAGGTTGGCGGAAGTGGCTGGCACACGCACGCGTACTGTAGGCATAAGGAAATTCCTTTACGGCTATTTTGACAAGCAAAATTTGCTTTATAGTCTCGCGCGCATTATAACCATTATAAGGTGAGGTTAGCAATAGAGCAGCGGGTAAACTGTCCGCGTCAACCTCATATACAACCTTGGTCGCTCGCCCTCAGCGCAACATACGGGCCATATTGTTGTCAAATTGCACGACTAAGTTGTAAAAGTACTCGAAAAATGGCTTAATAAAGGATTAAGCTAGAGCAAGAACCACTTGAATCTTAGTCGAAGACAGACGGAGATTTGACATGAAATATCAATCGTTGGCAGTAGGTGCAGCAGCATTAACTCTGGCCGTAGCGACAGCCACCACAGGGTTGGCACAAACGGCTGTAGACAATGCCCCCGCCGCCCCTGCCCAACCCTATACAGCGACTCCTGGCACCCTCCCCCCGGCTCAAGGGGAGGCAATACCGACCGCCGGTAAAACAGACAGGGCCGGAGGCGCTTATACCTTAGGTATTCAGAATGCAGGACAACCAGCAGAACGCGCCCCCAAGGGAGTCAACCCCCGGCGCAAACAAATGGAACAAAGCCTGCGCGGGCAATGGGCGGCTTTTGGTTTTGCGGGTGAAGATACGCAGAACGCGCTGCTCACTTACATTCGCAAAGAAGAACGTGCCCGCTGGCCCATCAAGAATAGCGCCCAGCGCATGGTGCAATGCCTCACGCCGGGAACTGCGCCAACTTCCACCGTCGCCCTGAATGCAGCGCCTGCGCCCCTGGCCGATGACCCGGCACGCGATGAGCAGATACGAGCGGCCATTACCGATTTTCGCGCGGCCCTGGAAAAAGATAAGGCACGCCGTCAGGCAGCGGAGGCGGCCCTGGATGCCCAGATTGGCTATTCTAAGCATCCTCGCTTAGAGGCCATGCTGATATTATTCGGTCTTATCGGCGATACCCAGGTCGTCGTAGTGCCTGCGCCGCCACCACCGCCAGCGGCGATTAATCCCCTCCCTGTGCCTGCTGTACCAGCAACAGCAATGGCCCCTGCCTTGAACGTTGCCATGCCCACAGGTGGAGCCGGTGCGGTAGGAGGGACAATAGGCAGAGTGGATGCAGGGTTTAGCTCCACCTCAGTCCATGTCTTGGCCAAGAGTTCGAGCAGCTTTTTTAATTTCGGCGGTTTAGCTGGCGAGCAGAACAGGGTTCTCTTCCAGGGTTATGATCCCTTTGCTTCAGAACTCCATCAAGAACTGATGCGGCGTTTTGACAAAAACGGAGATAATCGTTTAGATGCTAACGAACAGGCCCAGGCCATGCGGTATCTGCGCGCGGCCCTCAATGCGCCAGGCAGCGATAATGTCATTATGGTTGCCCCACTGGATGGCACAACCACCCAAGCGGTCGCCAGCGTGAATCCCAAAGAGCCTAAAACGCAACGCTAAACTAATGCGGCTAACCTCTGTCAGTTAGTTACAAACTATTAAAGCGCGTGAGAATTTCCTCACGCGCTTTTGCTTGCACAAACTTCCTGGAAAGCGCGGGTGGCCCCTTCAATGCTTGCCGCCTCTTTGCCCGTCACGATAGCGCCTATTAACAAACCTTTAACGCCAGTGCGCCGCAATGCCGGAATATCCTCCGGCACAATAAGCTTTTGCGAAGGCACAATAACCGGCACGTTAATGGCCTGCACCAGTTCGGCATAATGGGCTAAATCGAGCGTATCCAGGGCACAACCATAAGCGGCATGATTGACGATGCTGGCTTCACACATCTCCATGCCCAGATGCTCTAAAGCTGCCATCGTGGTCAGGGATGCTCCTTCAAAAGCCGCCAGCATAGAACTCAAATGATTTTGCGTCAGCGCCCAGGCTGGGGTTTCAGCAGGATAGGCATCGAAAAAATCTACGCCCATTCTAGCCAACTCAGCGAATTCCGGCTCCGTGGCAAAAGGCGCTCCGCCTGGCACCACGCCCACTGGCACCTCCCCGGCCACTTCTAAAATGCGTATAATGTTAGCTCGCTCTTCTTCCAGTGAACCGAAGTGGGTGCCCGAAGCAAAGTGATGCACATTGAGGTGTATCTTCAAACCTTGCGCGCCGCCCCGCAACGCCGCCTGCGCCAGGCAAACCTCATTGCGTGGCAACGATACCATCAAAGTGAAGTCCTGAGTTTGCAGCATGTTCAGCAGTTTGTTCATGAAATGGACGTTCCTTTAGCCGCTCTACACTAACTTAATATGTAATACTTTTAGAGTCACAGATATTGTTCTATTGTAGCATGAACTCTGGCCCAATTCTGTTAGCCATTTCACATCAGCACCGAACTCAAAATAGTTCTTTAGTAGCTCGATGACCACTTGACAACAGAATGTCGCAGTGGCAAATTTGCTGCAAAATAATTCTCATTCACAGACGCCACATCCCACACCACGATTTAAATTAAGAGCCTTAAGCACAGAGCAGATATAATAGAGTTGTCACTTTGAAGTGAGGTATTCCCCCTATGGCATTAAGTGCAGCGGCGCGAGCCGCCTTAGAACAATTCAGAGCGCAGCAATCCGGCGGCGCTGCCGGAACCGTCGAGATGGACGATCAGGGCTTTGACAATGGGAATGGGAACGGCAATGGAGGCGTCACATCGCTTGGCCCCGCCCCCAGCTTTTCCCCTCCCGCACCATCAGCACCCGCACCATCAGCACCGACCTCAGCCCCAACCAACGGAGCGATGCGTGGCATTGCTGGCAAGCACCAAGGGCTGTTCCGTCCTGAACAACCCAAGTCTTTTAAGGATTGTGGCGTCTCCTATCGTGTCTTAGAAGGCTTAGTTTTAAAAATCATTAAGCAGGAAGGCCCGCAGAATGTGCCACAACTGGCCGAACAGCTTAAGTTGAGCATCAACGTGTTTCAGGATGTGGTGCAATCCCTGCTCAAGCGCGAGTTACTCGATACGCCCATGCCGATGCACTATGACCTGACCACACGCGGTCGAGAGTTCACCACCTTAATCGAGCGCGAAGATGCTTACGTGGGGCCAGCTCCGGTGGCTTTCAAAGACTATTGCTCGATGTGCCAGCAACAGGCCAAACGCGAGCGGCGCGTCACGCTTGAGGACGTGGATGAGGTCTTCTCGGACTATCCCATGCGCCCGGAATTGAAGCGGATGCTTAAAGAAGGCTTTAATTCTCAGGGGCCGCTGCTTTTTTATGGCCCGCCGGGTAATGGTAAATCGCTGATTACCGATAACCTGCACCGCTTGCTGAAAGACCCGGTCGTATTGCCTTACTGCTTCGAGTTTAATGGGAAAGTCGTACAGCTTTATGACCCAGCCTTCCACAAGCTGCGCGATGACCTGATGAAGCAGGAAGAGGAAGAGTCTTCGGGCAGTGTGAGCACGGCTGGCAAGCCCGACCGGCGCTGGCTAATTTCGGCCCCGCCCCTGGTGACAGTGGGTACGGAATTTAAAGTCTCGCACTTTGAAATCTCCTTCGACGGCCAATACTTCGCACCACCCCAGGTGAAAGCTAATAACGGCATCTTCATCTTCGACGACTTGGGTCGCCAAACCGAAGATCACAACATGATTCTCAACCAGTTCATCTATCCTTTGGAACAACGAGAATCTATCGTGAAGTTCACCGGCGGTTCGGCTATGCGTGCCCCGTTCCTGGAGCGTTTGTTCCTTTCCACGAACCTCAACCACCAGGAAATCCTGGATGACGCTTTCAAGCGCCGCTTGTTGTACCAGGTGTTGGTAGACCGCCCAACCGTTGCACTCTGGAAAGACATCTTCCGCCGCATCGCAGCCAAGAGCGGCATTGAGCCGCAATTTGCCGCCGAACTGGGCGATATTCTGGTTAAGTGGTATAAAGAGGACAGCCGCGTGATCCGTGCTGTAGACCCGCGCAACATCTTCAAGATGATTGATGCCACCCTCGATGAAGGCCAGTCTGCCAGTGAAGTGCTGGATATGGAAATGTTCCGCCGCATCTACGACCAATATCCCGCCGCTTACAAGCATGAGGCCAAGGAATACGTCGGCGCGATGGACACCATCGGCGAAGGCGATACCGAAGAGTAAAGTGAGAGCTTGACTGACAATTAAACAAGGGATGAGTAATTAATACTCATCCCTTTTGCTTTTGCGCTTAATAAGCCCCTGCTCTACTGCAAGACAGTGAATTGAATATCGTCTATATCCATGATGCCGCTGCTGTAGACCATTTCGGGGCGGAGCATAATGTATTTGGCATCGGGGGGGATAGTCGCTTCGATTTCTTTGGTTTCCCAATCGGAACTCTGCGGTAAGGTAGGCAAGTTACCAACCCACGGGCCGACTTTGCCGTTGTCATCGGCAAATTCATAAGCCAGGCGCGGGTGGGACTCGTCATTAGGGCTAGGCCCGATCTTAATGTTCTTCCCGCGCATCCGCAGGCGAATCTTGATTTTCTTCCAGGTCGGGTTGAGTTTGAACTCCGTGCTGGCACTGACCGAATCGTCTATGTTGTCGTTAATGAGGCGCAGAAAATGGTTGCCCTTTTCCTCGGCGACCTGGGCGTGTTCTTTGTCATCTAAAATCCAGCCCGCCGGATTGCCCTCTTCATCCACGTTTTCAAAGGTGCCTTCGGGGAACCCATCCCGAATCGGTAAATCTAACCAGGCTGGCTCTTGCATCACTTTTATATCATCGTAATCAGCCTGGCCAGCAGCATTGAGAATTTCGGGAGAGATGCGGAGCCGGGTAGCACCTAGTGGCACTTTGGCTTCCGAGCGCATTAGCACCCAATCATCAGTATCATGCTTGATTTCCATTGGCCGCTGCCAGGGGCCAATCATGTTGCTACCACCATCGGTAAACCAGTATTGCAAACGTGTAGTTTCCCACTCGTTTGCTCCCCGCTTCAAGCCTTGCACCCGTAGCCGCCCTTGTACGCGAATGCGTCGCCAGGTAGGGTCAATTGTAAAGTCGTTGTACGCCGATAAGAAACCCTTGGTCTTGTTGAGCAAGCGCAGGAAATGATTACCCTCTTCCTCCACAATCTTGATTTGTGTAGGATTACTTATTTTCCAGCCTAGCGGGTTACCGGCGGCATCCGCTTTCTCAAAATTGCCTTCCGGCAAGCCTTCGCGCAGACGTGGAGTCAAATCCAACACCGGATTTGGCACCACATGAATGTCATCAAAGTCCGCTGTGCCCGTAGCGCCTGCAATGGCAGGAGTCACACGCAGGTATTCAGCCTTCTCGTTGTCGTTGTACACATCAGCTTTAAGAAATGTCCAGTTTTGATCACTTTGCACGGCCCGCAGCATCGTTACTGGCGTACCCGCACCAGCTAACCCGACACCATTAGCATTCTCAAAGGCATACTCCAGGCGAGCGCCATCCGTGGCTTGAGCGTTCTGGCGCAAGTGCAAATCCCTGGTTCTGATGCGCGCCCGGATCGAAATAGTTTTCCATTGGGGGTCTATTCTCATGCGGTTCGCGGCGTCTGGATGCGCCGTGAAGCTATTACTGGTGAGGCGCAGAAAATGATTGCCGTTCTCTTCAACTATCTGGGCTGCTTTGGGGTCAGGTAATTTCCAATTAATAGGCTGACCCTGGGCATCTACACTTTCAAAACTGCCGTTAGTCAAGAGATGCATGAGCAGACCTGCATCTGCCGCACTGCTCGTCACCGTATC
>Ga0213875_10000289_pt1 | contig 48796 bp, 49 predicted proteins | sample BarmaccomBMRX_R8_FD_160105 | JGI IMG/M metagenome (GOLD analysis project Ga0213875, IMG submission 160105) | Root-associated microbial communities from Barbacenia macrantha in rupestrian grasslands, the National Park of Serra do Cipo, Brazil - RX_R8 | ecosystem: Host-associated > Plants > Roots...
CGCACCTACCATCCATTCGAAAGTCTTCTTCCTGCCGCCCGTGCTGCTATCCTCGCTTCCAGCTCACCGGCTGGGTCACCATGTACCTGGATCTGTCACAGTCCCCTTCTCGATGGGGACGGTGTTGCATCAGCTGAAAGGGTAGCGACAATCAATGGAATACGGAGTTTCAGTCCCCTTCTCGATGGGGACGGTGTTGCATCTCTGGATGCGACGAGTTCCATCCAAACGCAGCTCAAGTTTCAGTCCCCTTCTCGATGGGGACGGTGTTGCATCCACGATTGCGAGCGCGACGCGCGGCACCTGGACCTCGTTTCAGTCCCCTTCTCGATGGGGACGGTGTTGCATCGCCAAGACCACGCCCCGCACGGTGACGGTTGGTATCGCGTTTCAGTCCCCTTCTCGATGGGGACGGTGTTGCATCGTAGCGCCGTTAAAGGCATCGCTGAAGCTTTATGCGTTTCAGTCCCCTTCTCGATGGGGACGGTGTTGCATCAAGTCAGTTTACGTCTGCGAGTACTGCAGCCGTAGGGTTTCAGTCCCCTTCTCGATGGGGACGGTGTTGCATCTCGGAGCGGCAGTTCCCTTCCAGCAACGTGCGTAACGTTTCAGTCCCCTTCTCGATGGGGACGGTGTTGCATCGCTCGTATTGATAGAACGTACTGTGCAGCCGAAGTGTTTCAGTCCCCTTCTCGATGGGGACGGTGTTGCATCAGCCAGCGGTTTACCCATTGTTGGCCGTAACCCTCGTTTCAGTCCCCTTCTCGATGGGGACGGTGTTGCATCGCGTCGAGATCATAAAGCTGTCAGCGGACCTGAAGGAGGTTTCAGTCCCCTTCTCGATGGGGACGGTGTTGCATCGACGTGGTATCCCTCCGCTTTCCGGGCTTTGTCATAGTTTCAGTCCCCTTCTCGATGGGGACGGTGTTGCATCCCTGGGGGACGAGCGAGCATCCGGCGCGCTATTACGTTTCAGTCCCCTTCTCGATGGGGACGGTGTTGCATCGCCGATGGCTCGGGCCTCGCGCAGATCGTAATTTCGTTTCAGTCCCCTTCTCGATGGGGACGGTGTTGCATCTGTAGCAGCCGAGAATGAAGACCGACTCGTTGTTGTGTTTCAGTCCCCTTCTCGATGGGGACGGTGTTGCATCGCTGATTCTGCATCATGAGAGCCAGGACCACCTCCGTTTCAGTCCCCTTCTCGATGGGGACGGTGTTGCATCCTGAACGTAACTCGGACCGGACGGATGGGATTTTGGTTTCAGTCCCCTTCTCGATGGGGACGGTGTTGCATCCCTGATACTGCTCGCTGTTCTTGTACCGCATGAACGGTTTCAGTCCCCTTCTCGATGGGGACGGTGTTGCATCGCAAGCGCTTCTGGTGCATCTGCTGCATGTGCTGCGTTTCAGTCCCCTTCTCGATGGGGACGGTGTTGCATCGCGGTCGCGTCAATTGCTGGTTAGCGATTGCTTCGGTTTCAGTCCCCTTCTCGATGGGGACGGTGTTGCATCTGTACGTCATTGAGTGTGGACGTTACCGGCATCAGTTTCAGTCCCCTTCTCGATGGGGACGGTGTTGCATCTGTACGTCATTGAGTGTGGACGTTACCGGCATCAGTTTCAGTCCCCTTCTCGATGGGGACGGTGTTGCATCTCGCTTGTTCGTGCTCGGTGTAGAGAAGTTGTCGGGTTTCAGTCCCCTTCTCGATGGGGACGGTGTTGCATCCAGGCACGTCACTCGCACTCACGGCGCCCAATGCACGTTTCAGTCCCCTTCTCGATGGGGACGGTGTTGCATCTCTGGCCATAAACCGCGCGCAGCTGCCGGTTCCACGTTTCAGTCCCCTTCTCGATGGGGACGGTGTTGCATCTTGGCCGGTAGCGCGATGCCGAACATGGTCATCGTTTGTTTCAGTCCCCTTCTCGATGGGGACGGTGTTGCATCCGAATCAGGTGGCGATGTGGCGCAAGCAATTCAACCGTTTCAGTCCCCTTCTCGATGGGGACGGTGTTGCATCCTGATGCTGCACGGCGATCCTGATCCTTTCCGTCCGTTTCAGTCCCCTTCTCGATGGGGACGGTGTTGCATCCACGAATGACACCGGCGGCCCTACGGTCGCAGGCCGTTTCAGTCCCCTTCTCGATGGGGACGGTGTTGCATCGCGCCAGAAAGCGATGTCGCGATGAGCTGGATGGTCGAGTTTCAGTCCCCTTCTCGATGGGGACGGTGTTGCATCCCTGCCTGTGCCACGGCCGCATCCACTGCTGGAGCCAGTTTCAGTCCCCTTCTCGATGGGGACGGTGTTGCATCGTTGGCAGGGAAGCTGATCTTTTCGCGCAGCATTCGTTTCAATCCCCTTCTCGATGGGGACGGTGTTGCATCGACGAAAACAACGCGGCAGCCAGACTGCGGGAACAAGTTTCAGTCCCCTTGTCGATGGGGACGGTGTTGCATCGATGAAAATGCTGGTGGCGATCGCGCGGATATCGTCTGTTTCAGTCCCCTTCTCGATGGGGACGGTGTTGCATCTTTACTCAGCCAGGGTACCGCGAGCGAGTATGTTCGTTTCAGTCCCCTTCTCGATGGGGACGGTGTTGCATCCGCTAGCTGTAGTGTAAACATAGCTGGTATCATCATCGTTTCAGTCCCCTTCTCGATGGGGACGGTGTTGCATCTCCCTTCCCGTTGGATCAAATCCACCGATTAGTCGGTGTTTCAGTCCCCTTCTCGATGGGGACGGTGTTGCATCGCCCGGAACTTCTCTGTTCGCTTCGGTCTCAGGTAGTTTCAGTCCCCTTCTCGATGGGGACGGTGTTGCATCGCCGCGCGCATTCACCGCGCGAGGCACGCACTGACGTTTCAGTCCCCTTCTCGATGGGGACGGTGTTGCATCGCGGACGGCCACGGAAAACATACCCGACTGTTTCATCGTTTCAGTCCCCTTCTCGATGGGGACGGTGTTGCATCGTCATGGTGGCGCAAAAGGAGCGACCACTTAATCAGTTTCAGTCCCCTTCTCGATGGGGACGGTGTTGCATCTCCAGCACGAGTCTCGTAAACACGGTGGCTAGTTCTGTTTCAGTCCCCTTCTCGATGGGGACGGTGTTGCATCGCTCGGGCAGACCGATCTATCGGGGCAGACCATTCAGTTTCAGTCCCCTTCTCGATGGGGACGGTGTTGCATCGGTCGAGATAAGTTATCGTATGGAGAGGTTTTGTCCGTTTCAGTCCCCTTCTCGATGGGGACGGTGTTGCATCTCGTGAGCCCGCGCCGCCGCGCATGGCTCCAGCCTGGTTTCAGTCCCCTTCTCGATGGGGACGGTGTTGCATCTCAAGAACTTCAACATTCATTCTCCTTTCTCCCTACGTTTCAGTCCCCTTCTCGATGGGGACGGTGTTGCATCCTGGAACCTTTACCGGCACAATTCGAGAAACCTTCCAGTTTCAGTCCCCTTCTCGATGGGGACGGTGTTGCATCAGCGCTCCCGGTTGGGGAGGTCGCGATAGATTGTGAGTTTCAGTCCCCTTCTCGATGGGGACGGTGTTGCATCCGCCGCGCCACGATCCCCACTTGGGGGCGGTGGTAAGTTTCAGTCCCCTTCTCGATGGGGACGGTGTTGCATCGCCTCGCCGCGCGAGAACGTGCACGTCGAGCGCACGTTTCAGTCCCCTTCTCGATGGGGACGGTGTTGCATCCCCGATTGGCAAGGCCTCGGCCTGATCTTCGTGTTGCGTTTCAGTCCCCTTCTCGATGGGGACGGTGTTGCATCGAGCGTCCCCTGGGGCGCGCTCAGCTATGTTGCGCTCGAGTTTCAGTCCCCTTCTCGATGGGGACGGTGTTGCATCTTGAATCGGGAAAGAGTTTCTGGTTGGTCTCGGCTGTTTCAGTCCCCTTCTCGATGGGGACGGTGTTGCATCGAGCTCTTCGGTACGTCTCCGCGCTGCGATCTCATGTTTCAGTCCCCTTCTCGATGGGGACGGTGTTGCATCCACACCCCGGCGCTTCCAAGCGTAAACGCAACGCTGGTTTCAGTCCCCTTCTCGATGGGGACGGTGTTGCATCCACAAACGGCACCATCGTCTCAGGCTTTGCCAACTATGTTTCAGTCCCCTTCTCGATGGGGACGGTGTTGCATCCTATGCTGGTCGCACGCACCACGTTCACGGTTCGCGTTTCAGTCCCCTTCTCGATGGGGACGGTGTTGCATCCGCAGTCCAAGATTGCCGGCATGGGCGAGCAATTCGGTTTCAGTCCCCTTCTCGATGGGGACGGTGTTGCATCCCTTCCGCTGGGTCGGCGCCGATAACGTATTGTTTTGCGTTTCAGTCCCCTTCTCGATGGGGACGGTGTTGCATCGCGTGAACACCAAGGCCAAAAGCGAGGCACGTAATGTTTCAGTCCCCTTCTCGATGGGGACGGTGTTGCATCTCAGCAGTTTGTCACTGGCCTGGTGGAATCGCTCGAGTTTCAGTCCCCTTCTCGATGGGGACGGTGTTGCATCCATAGCACCTCCCATCGGGTAGAGGGCTTGCCTCCGGTTTCAGTCCCCTTCTCGATGGGGACGGTGTTGCATCGCTTGCGCGCATCGCGTTGCTGGTGTGCGTTAAACGTGTTTCAGTCCCCTTCTCGATGGGGACGGTGTTGCATCGACTGCTCGCGCTGCTCGGGCTGCTCGGACTGCTCGTTTCAGTCCCCTTCTCGATGGGGACGGTGTTGCATCTAGCCAGGATCGCTCGCACATTGGGAGCTTTGTTGTGTTTCAGTCCCCTTCTCGATGGGGACGGTGTTGCATCGCAGTTTTGGCTAGCGGTGGGTGGCCCTTATTCCGGTTTCAGTCCCCTTCTCGATGGGGACGGTGTTGCATCCGACGGGTATGGGGTGGCGCTTCGTCCGGGCTGTTGTTTCAGTCCCCTTCTCGATGGGGACGGTGTTGCATCGGCTATAGTCGGGACTACGCATCAGACGTGTTCGCGTGTTTCAGTCCCCTTCTCGATGGGGACGGTGTTGCATCCTACAACCTCAGCGGCCAGGATGGCCTGACGTCTTGTTTCAGTCCCCTTCTCGATGGGGACGGTGTTGCATCTCAAGCGACGGCGGTACAGGTTCCGGGTTTATGAATCGTTTCAGTCCCCTTCTCGATGGGGACGGTGTTGCATCGCGTGTAGCCTTGATTGGGCACTCCGATCTTGCCAGGTTTCAGTCCCCTTCTCGATGGGGACGGTGTTGCATCTCCACGTGCCGGCGCGCATGGTCGGAGACAATTCCAGTTTCAGTCCCCTTCTCGATGGGGACGGTGTTGCATCTCCATCTTGTCTGTTTGCCAGGTCAGCAGGATTTTGTTTCAGTCCCCTTCTCGATGGGGACGGTGTTGCATCGCGCTGTGTTCGCCCAAGCACCAAGCACCTGGATTCGGTTTCAGTCCCCTTCTCGATGGGGACGGTGTTGCATCTGCGAGTTCGCCACAGGATCAACTGGGACGCGCGGGTTTCAGTCCCCTTCTCGATGGGGACGGTGTTGCATCAGGCGAAAACGCGGGCTGCTCGTTAACTGGCGTACGTTTCAGTCCCCTTCTCGATGGGGACGGTGTTGCATCATCGGCTACCGGCGCGAGGGGCGCAGCATCGGCTACGTTTCAGTCCCCTTCTCGATGGGGACGGTGTTGCATCCTCTCGCGAGGGACTTGGGATTCATCAAGCTACGGTTTCAGTCCCCTTCTCGATGGGGACGGTGTTGCATCGCGCGATTCCTACGCGGTGGTTTCGGTGCCCGGTGAGTTTCAGTCCCCTTCTCGATGGGGACGGTGTTGCATCGCTGCGGCGGCTCAACGATATCTTACCGCAGCTAAGTTTCAGTCCCCTTCTCGATGGGGACGGTGTTGCATCCGGAACGAACACGATTAATGACACCGTGTTTGTTTGTTTCAGTCCCCTTCTCGATGGGGACGGTGTTGCATCCCTACAACCTCAGCGGCCAGGATGGCCTGACGTCTTGTTTCAGTCCCCTTCTCGATGGGGACGGTGTTGCATCTTGGCAGCAATCAGCTCTCCTTGAGCGTGCCCGCGTTTCAGTCCCCTTCTCGATGGGGACGGTGTTGCATCCAGGACATTCCACTGGAATACGCCCTGGCATTGCGGGTTTCAGTCCCCTTCTCGATGGGGACGGTGTTGCATCCCGCGAGACGCACTTCGTCTGCGAAAAGTTCATCTGTTTCAGTCCCCTTCTCGATGGGGACGGTGTTGCATCTCTGCCAGACACCCTCGTTCCCCGCCCCAATATTCCGTTTCAGTCCCCTTCTCGATGGGGACGGTGTTGCATCCTTTAGGAGACGCAGTCTGTCTGGTCTCTGATGTCGCGTTTCAGTCCCCTTCTCGATGGGGACGGTGTTGCATCCACTTCAGTTATGAGGATCATTTAGGTGCGGGGCTCGTTTCAGTCCCCTTCTCGATGGGGACGGTGTTGCATCTATGGACGAATCATTGCGTACCACATGGGTGGCGTGTTTCAGTCCCCTTCTCGATGGGGACGGTGTTGCATCGTTGACGACCTGGTTGCAGAAGGCTCCCAAGCGGTCGTTTCAGTCCCCTTCTCGATGGGGACGGTGTTGCATCGTCGTTTACTGGCCCATTCTGCCATCCAGGTAGCGGTTTCAGTCCCCTTCTCGATGGGGACGGTGTTGCATCCGGATGTCCGGTATCGTTCACGGAGCAACGTATCGGTTTCAGTCCCCTTCTCGATGGGGACGGTGTTGCATCGTATTATCGACCACCGGCGCGGCTCCTTGTGCGTTCGTTTCAGTCCCCTTCTCGATGGGGACGGTGTTGCATCCGCCCTGTGGCGCTATTGCAGCCTCGCTCGCATTGAGTTTCAGTCCCCTTCTCGATGGGGACGGTGTTGCATCACTGTGCTCCGAAAATCGTTCCGGTGAAGGTAGAAAGTTTCAGTCCCCTTCTCGATGGGGACGGTGTTGCATCTCCAGCCGGTTGCTTTACCATAAGCGATTGCTGATAGGTTTCAGTCCCCTTCTCGATGGGGACGGTGTTGCATCAAGGATCACCCCAAGTACGTGAAGGGTGCCGAGGTCGTTTCAGTCCCCTTCTCGATGGGGACGGTGTTGCATCGCGACAAGCGAATGTACAGCTAGCGGAGGTACTTTCGTTTCAGTCCCCTTCTCGATGGGGACGGTGTTGCATCGTCCATTCATTGGGCGGAACAAGGCTGCTCATGCGGTTTCAGTCCCCTTCTCGATGGGGACGGTGTTGCATCAATGATTATTCATGACTCTTGCCTATTGTTGCCTATGTTTCAGTCCCCTTCTCGATGGGGACGGTGTTGCATCGGCGGCCGATGCAGACTGGCTGTGCAGCGCTTGCCGCAGTTTCAGTCCCCTTCTCGATGGGGACGGTGTTGCATCTTCGGGATGCATGGCGTATCGATAAAGCTTCCCAAGTGTTTCAGTCCCCTTCTCGATGGGGACGGTGTTGCATCGGCTGCTGCTCGGGTAGCCAAAAAGGAGATTGAGTGTTTCAGTCCCCTTCTCGATGGGGACGGTGTTGCATCTACGAATCGATGTTGCCGCCCGGCCCGGTATGCTGAGGTTTCAGTCCCCTTCTCGATGGGGACGGTGTTGCATCCCGAGATCCTCGCGCTCCGCGCCGAATGGGTCACCGTTTCAGTCCCCTTCTCGATGGGGACGGTGTTGCATCCAGGCATGTTGCTCCTTGGAACCCCCGTGCTGTTGTGGTTTCAGTCCCCTTCTCGATGGGGACGGTGTTGCATCCACTACGGCTGAGCCTGTTGTTTGCCAGCAACAGCGTTTCAGTCCCCTTCTCGATGGGGACGGTGTTGCATCGGACAGAACATTGCTCTATGCGCCTCTACAAACACCGTTTCAGTCCCCTTCTCGATGGGGACGGTGTTGCATCGAGGAAGCAGCGCCGGAATAATGAGCTGACCGTAGATGTTTCAGTCCCCTTCTCGATGGGGACGGTGTTGCATCGAAGGTTTTGAAGAAGGCTCTACAGTTGAAGCCCGGTTTCAGTCCCCTTCTCGATGGGGACGGTGTTGCATCTGCTCGCGCGGCGCATCATCGATGCGCGGCTGCCAGGTTTCAGTCCCCTTCTCGATGGGGACGGTGTTGCATCCCGTGGGTAACGGAGCAGATCGGAGATGCGTTCCGAGTTTCAGTCCCCTTCTCGATGGGGACGGTGTTGCATCGCCAGTCGTAGCTTGATCGGCCTGATTAGCTACCTGTTTCAGTCCCCTTCTCGATGGGGACGGTGTTGCATCATGGGGTTACCAAAAGTTCAATAGAAGCGTTACTTGTTTCAGTCCCCTTCTCGATGGGGACGGTGTTGCATCGTGTTGGCGCTATCGCGGGGGCCGCTACCAGTTCGAGTTTCAGTCCCCTTCTCGATGGGGACGGTGTTGCATCCTTCTCAAAGGACACCAAGGTCTCAACGTCTATGGAGTTTCAGTCCCCTTCTCGATGGGGACGGTGTTGCATCTTGGAGCCACGGCAAAGAACGAAGCCTCCTCCATCGAGTTTCAGTCCCCTTCTCGATGGGGACGGTGTTGCATCGCACCTGCCTTGACGCGCCGGTTGGCGTGAAGAAAGAGTTTCAGTCCCCTTCTCGATGGGGACGGTGTTGCATCCCCGCAGCAACCTGAGCTTGCAACTGCTTAATCGAATGTTTCAGTCCCCTTCTCGATGGGGACGGTGTTGCATCGAACCGGAAGTTTTTGAGAGATGGAGATTGACTCCGTTTCAGTCCCCTTCTCGATGGGGACGGTGTTGCATCCTTGACCGATGATCGCGTGTTCGTGTTCAAGCATAGTTTCAGTCCCCTTCTCGATGGGGACGGTGTTGCATCTGCCAAGCTGAAGATGGAACGTGAAAACCTCGCCAGTTTCAGTCCCCTTCTCGATGGGGACGGTGTTGCATCTATGGCCGAGCCGCGCCTGATAAAGCTTTTTGTCCGTTTCAGTCCCCTTCTCGATGGGGACGGTGTTGCATCGCTCACCGCGCTGAACATGGTGCTTCACAATTGCAAGTTTCAGTCCCCTTCTCGATGGGGACGGTGTTGCATCTCTCCGCCGATTGCGCCATCGGGTGCTCGGTGGCGGTTTCAGTCCCCTTCTCGATGGGGACGGTGTTGCATCGCGGATGCGACCTCGACGCGCACCGAACTGGATGCATTGTTTCAGTCCCCTTCTCGATGGGGACGGTGTTGCATCCTCCGGCATTCAACAGGTGCTCGTCAACGGAATTCGTTTCAGTCCCCTTCTCGATGGGGACGGTGTTGCATCCGCTCCAGAACCTCCTCATTCTACATCACTTATATCACGTCCAGGAGCCTTTTATTCGCGGATCTAGTTTCTGCGTCGAACAGGCCTCGATCTGCGAAATCTGTCATCACCATACGTCTCCGCAATAGTTCGCGTACTCGCATTCTTCACACCGCTTCCTAACGTCTGTCGGCTCCGGCAGGTACCCATCCGAGATCATCTCGCGCATCCCGAGCATCGCTTTACGGACGTCGCGGCGCAAGTCTTCGTCAACAGTAACCGGAAATACGCGCCCATCTGGGATCCGATAGACGAAGCCGCACTTGACCGGCCTTGCGAGCTTTGTTTCTACCAAGAGCGAATAGCCTGCGAGCTGGAGCCGGTGGTTATACCCGAGATCCCCGGACGTTAATTTGAATTCCACGATCGCGGCCTCCGTCTCTGTCTCCAGCAACAAGTCCAATTTGCCCGCTAGACCCAAGTCCTCACTTTCTAGCCAAACGCCGAATTTACGCACGGCGCCCTCGAATCCGTACTCTCGCAGAGTCCGCCTCATCTCGAGCTGTTCGACCATGTCTTGCGCCGCTTTGCCCTCTTCCATCTTGTAGGTCTGCTTTCCTACTCCAGGCATTCGATGTTGATAAAAGACGATTCTTCGGCAATAGGCCCACTGCTTCAAGTCGGTGACGCGCAGCATCATTGATCGTCCTCAACTCCGAGCACCTTCAAGCGCGGCTTTTCGCGATCTCGTGCATCGGCTTCGGCCTTCAGCTGATCGGCGTCGCGGCGATATTGTTCCAGCACCCACATATCCTTTAGGTCCTGCTCGCAGACCGGAATGATCCGGACGCGGCCGGATTCGTTACCCAGTTCGTTCCGTAGCCGCAGAGCGAGTTCCTGGCGTCGATTCCGATTCAGCTTTCCGAAAAACGCGCTGAACTGAATCCGCTCTAACCCGTAGTCCATGCATGCATCCGCTATCCGGGTACGTAGCCGGTCATTCTCAATGTCATAGATGAGAACCACCGACACCTCCGGGATCCCTTTGCCTTGAAGCAGAGGTTTCAGCACGCCTGTGTATCGATTCTTCCGCGCCACGCTTACCACTTGAACGAATAGGATCGGTAGGGTCGCAGGCCCCGCACCGCACTCGCCGCAAGCCTGGCCTGCATCTGGATAATAGAACGTACTTGGTGTTGCTTGCCGCGGTGCTGCTCCGCCGCTACCAAGCGCAGCAACACTCGGGAAGCGACTCCCTCCTTCGACGGCGCGTCGAGCATGCCCTTTTGAAGCACGAGTTGGCCTCCCTTGTTAAGCCATGACAGAATTGGACGGTCGACCACGGGTTGTCGAAACTCCTCCATTAGATCCAGAACCAGCGATGGCTTGCCGCTGCGCTCCACGTGAAGAAAGCCGCCGAACGGTTCGAGCCCGGCGTTCATGACGGCTCCCCAAACGTGTGCGGTCAGGATGCCATAACCGTAGTTGAGCGCAGCATTGACGGCGTCGGTAGCCCCCTGATGGGAGCGGCCTGCGAAACCAAGTGCATCTGGGAGCATGTTTCCAATCTGTCTCCAATACAGCCGGCCGGCAGTCCCTTCCAAACCCATCAGCCCAGGGCGGACTTCATCCGGGGTGGCGCCCTCAGTAGAAAGTGCGGAGCGTCGCAACTGCCGCACAGCGACAGCAGTACTTTCAAGGGCATTCCTCTTCTCTCCGTCACGGCTCTTAGCGAAATAGCGGAGTAGTTTCTCCTGATTGTGCAACTTGCCCGCAACTATCCAGCGGCACAGTTCGGCGCCGCGATCGCTCTGGCACGCGGTGAGTTGCGCGCGGCGTGTTTCGACCGTCGCGGTGAGCATTGGCGACGTGATTAGCGCCAGCGGCTTTCCACCAGAATTCAGAAATGCAATCCGGATTCCGCGTTCGCACAGTTCCTCAATGAGATCCGACGAAAGGGTGATCCCTCGCGAAGTGATTATGAGCTCTTGCAATCGCATGAGCGGAACCTGTGCGCAGACTGACTTCCCTTGCCTCACCACGACCCTCTCGCTCTTCTTTCCAATGAACAACCCAAACCCGGAGACGAACAACTGCGATCCGTTTTCGGTCGCGAGCAGGATTACGCTCCCGTCGTCTGGAAGGATCGCATCATCGAGCGGCGGCAACGGCAGTTCGATCTGCTCCGGCACGACATCGACTCCTCCGGTGATCCAGTTGTACTGCCCCTCCGAACCCGGCGGTTTGCGGCGCGGTGATGAAAACAGGGGCGAACTCGGCAAGGATGACATATAGTCTCCAATCGTCCGGCTTGCGGAAAACCTAGAGTACCTGTATTCAGAACCTGCTGCCACTGCGGATTCATATGCCATCTTCCGTTGGCGGTCCGTAGATCTCAAGTCCCTGCTCGTCATAAGGGCAATTTGCCACCCAGGTTCGATCCGCCATGCTCAGCCGCCCGCGACTCCGCAAGCTGTGGAATTGCCCCCGAGTGATAGGCACGAGCATGCCCGGCGCGAGGAGCGGCTCATCTTCCAACCGTCGTCTGTATTCGCTTTCCAGCGAAGCTGGCAGGACCTCAAAGCCGTCGAATAGATCCTCAAACATCTCTTCCAGCTTCTCGTCTGAGAAGAATGGTCGACATGAGGCCAGCACGTTTCGCTCAAATTCGAGCATTCCGCGCTGGAGTTCCGACGTGAGCCGGTCGGCGGTTTCGCCATCATAAATGCTATCCAGCATCGCTTGAATATCGTTTTCTCGAAGCACCTTTCCATTGCGTGAGGCCAGGAGGTCAACAGCCTTCGACACCAGTCCCTCGGGGTACACTGGACAGCCAGCCGGAATCTTCCGGCACACGTTCACCATGCGGCTGGGTACTCGACCCGCGCGGTTTACGCGCCCGAATCGCTGCAATAGTGCCTCCAGAGGCGCCGGATCGCAGTACAGGACATCGAAGTCGATGTTGAGACTCACCTCGACGACCTGAGTCGCGACCAAGATTACGCCTTCGTCCCCTTGCTGCTTTCCCACACCACGACGGGACAAGAGCCGGCTCTCCTTTTTTCCGCGATCGTCGGCGTGGAAACGGCCGTGCAGCAACTCCACCTCGCGCGCGGTTTTGGATAATAGTCTTCGCCGAATGTTCTGCGCCCTTCCGACCGTAGTTGCAACGACGAGCACTGCTAAGCCATTCTGGAGGTCTGCACAGATTGCCTCCAGAACCGGCTCCTCCGTTAACTCCAGATCGAGCACGCGCACTTTATGGCGGCAAAACTTCTCCAGCGTAGTCGAGTCAGCCGCAATATCCGAAGCGCCTGGAAGCACGTCCTTCAGGATGTCTTTCAGATATTTGGGCAGGGTTGCTGACATGACGAGAACCCTGCCGCCCAGGGGGCCGCAAAGATATCGGAGCGTGGCGAGAAGAATCGCCAAGCGTGCTGTCTCGTAGACGTGAACCTCATCCAGGACAAAGAGCGCCGCAGCAGCCCCGGCCCAAATAGCTTCATGGCCCCGAAGTTGGAAGGCACCCTTCAAGAGCTGATAAGGTGTCGAGATCCTGAGCGGCTTGACCTGGAGGGAGGCGAGATTCCGTTCTCGCCGCGCCACGGTTTGTGCTTCCGCGGGGTCATAGTGCTTATCGAGCAACTGGCGGTAAAGAGCTTGGAGCGCGCGTGAGTGTTGCAGTGTCACGGCGGATTCGCCCAGCTTGTCGGCAAGCCGGTCCCGCATCGCATTAAGACTCGCTTGGTAAGGTAGCAAGTAGAACAGTACAGGGTGCCCCGCCTCCGACGATGCCTGCCGGGAAGCCCAGAGCATCGCTGATTCGGTCTTTCCACTGCCGGTCGGAGCGGTCAAAATCGTGTTGCCGGCTCGCGCCGCTGACTGCCTTTGGTGTTCCCACAGTCCTTCTTCGGCGAGCAGCCCCAAGCACCTCCGCATTTGATCCGGATCCTTCAACTCAGAGAGTATTCGGAAATCCTGCCAAGCCGACCCCGAATGATCAGCCAGAATAAGTACTCCTCGGAGAAGCGTTCCTGCTACCAGCTCGGGGGCCGGCAGGTTTTGCCGATTCAGTCGCCCAATGAGACGCTGAACGGCGTCGAGTACCACCCGCAGCTTTTCGATCGGCTTCTCGGGTACACAGTCGGAGTGAACGGCTTCGGACCATTCTTTGGGGACGGCCCAGTTCGAATCCAACGTAGGCCATACAGTATCCCGAAAAAGGCGTACGCCGCGCAGGAGGAATTCGGTATTCAGCTGGGACCGCACTTCCTCAAGACCGTCCGCGGTTTCGAGCAGTAGGTCCGCGGGCCGATAGAGCTCGTTAATCCTAGGCCAATCCTTATGGTGGGTAACGACAGCAGAGGCAATCCAGGAAAGGTCATTTTCCTCATCACGAGCCAGTATCCAGGGCAGAAATACGAGCGAGAGCACTTCGTGCCGGTGCGGGAATCTCGCGCCGCCACGGACAACCTGTTGGAAACCATCACAGCACTTGCCCAGGTCATGGATCGCTGCGGCCAAGGCCGCCCGAAGCCAGAAGCGAGGCATACCACACAGTTCTGGCAGGCGCGGGGAGCGATCTCTGATCTGAGCTAGGTTCTTGAGTACCCTGAGCGTGTGCGGGGCGACGCCTTCGCCGGTGCTTTTCGCCCAGAGATCCGATTCGTCACTCACAGGAATGAAAGATAACGGCGCGCTGAACTTCGCGGTCCGCTTGGCTATCCGGGTCCACCCACCACACCCGCTCTCGGCTGTCCCCTAACATCCGTCTGGATCGCGCCACGCCGTCCGGATTCGTGAAGGTGCCGACGAATAGCCGCTCTTGGTGAAGGGTTATGAAGCGATCGAAATTTGCGTGCCTTTCTGGAGGTGGGCCTATAAATCGCGGCATGAGCACTGTCGTCCCCAGTGCGACGTAGGGACGGTAGGAGAACGGAAGCAGGGTATGCTCAAAATAGGCTCCGTTCTTCTGCTCCAGTTCAATCTCCTCAACCTTGGTGACAGAAGCAAGGTCCTGGGACCGGCCGAGGATAACGCAAAAGACCGGCGCCTTAAATGCATCTGCCCAGTCACACCGATTCACATATAGCACCAACCTCGGTTTGAACAAAAAATCGCGGAGATGTGGCTGGACAGTAGCTTGCACCGACGTTGGATATTTGTTTCCATCCACTGTGAAAGCCTGTCCGCCCGGAGTGGTGATGTGCTGATGTTCGAGGTCGGAGCATCGGCCAGCGAAGCGGAAATCATAAGCAAACTGAAAACTTCCAGGGTCAGGCAACTCTCCCAGCGCACTGCCTATGTGACCGTAAATCGTAGACGGCGGCGGCATGTGATAACTGGGCTGCCGTCCAACTAGGAAATGCGGGTATCGGAAGGACGTGACCGGCGCTTCAATAGTAATCCGAAGGACGGCCAGCCTATGCATACCAGTCAGTTTCCTGAGAGGCCCTCAAAAGCTCGGCGAAACTGGATATCTGTGTCGTAGGGTGACCTAGATTAACTCTGCTAACGTCCATCTGACTTATCGAGTCTTCCAATTTCCTGCGCTCGACATCCAAGAAGCCTTGCGCCCAACCGATATAGATATCCGATAGGAATTGATCCTTGTACGTCATCATCAACTCCTCGAAAGCTATCGCATGAAACTGAGTCGTCTTAGTCGGTGACGACGTCAGCATTCGGTAGAAAGGATTGTTCCCGTTTCTGGTGACAGCTAGAAAAACGACTGCTGGCGTTAGATCGGTGTAGTGTACCGCTTGCTTTGCTCCTCCATTGAGCATTGCGAGGCTCCCGACAAGCGTGGCGATCCTTTCGGCCCGTTGCGGACTGGGCAGACGGAAAGCTTTCTGTTTGCGTAGAGTCACCTGCGTTAGTCCCGCGTCTTGTGCGGCTTTTCTTCGGAAAGAGTCGAGATTCTTATAACCGACGCGCTCGCCGTCGAAGAAAGAGCCGGCTGCTGAAATATCCAGCGAGAGCAGCCCCAATAGGTGTGCACGATAGAACTCGTGTTCGTAAGGGACCGGATCCCCTTCCTGCCGGGTCATCGTTCCAAAGTCGCTCACCGGCTGGGTTGGAGAGATTGATACGAACGTACTGACGCGAAAAGGCGACACCCGAGTGATCTCCCGGTCTTTTTCCAACGGGCTGGCCTTTTCATCTCTGGCGGCGTCGCTCTTCTTCGATGGTGCCCGCATGTAGCCGAACAGATCGTCGTCCCAAAACTCGATCGGGTTCGCGTCGGTGTAGGCGATCTTGCCTTCTCTTCGTACCGGGGCGGCTTTCCAGCGTGGTTCATTTAGCTCCAGGTGCGTCCGCATCCAGTATCGAACCGCTTGGGCCGAGACATACGGATGGGGACCGTCGGGAGTGCGAATCTTTTTCACGACGATCGCGTTGTCAGTCCGCGCGCCTTCGTCCGCCCCGGCATTGTTCAAAGCGGACGCCGGAGCATCCAAAACCAAACATCCTGTTACAAAAGCCATATCACTCTCCAGTCCCCACCGTCTGCTTTTCGTCTTCTTCGGCTTCCTCCGCCTTCAGTTTTTCCGCTGTCAGCCATCCATTCTTATGGAGAAGTTCGATCAAACGGATGCAGATTAGATCGCGTACCAGCGACCAGTCGGCCACACCAATGCTATCTTCGGCCTCAAATACCTGGAGGTACTGATCGAGCGAGAATAGCAGATCGGCTCCCTTGGCCGATTTCCGCTGAGCCTTCACGAGTTCGCCGCGAAGTACCCACGGTTTCGTTGCGTAGGTGATGCGCTTGAGGAATGGATCGTCATTCCTCGTTTGGATATAGTTGGCAAGCGAATCCGCGAACTCCCGGATCCTTTGCACCCTCTCCGGGCTCATGATCAATACCTCCTTCAAAAAGAGATCCGTCAACTCCCAATTGCAGTCTTCTGCGTGAGCAATGTTGCCTCGGAGTTCCGATAGCAGATAGCGTTTCACAAACCTTCTTGCAGATGGCTTGTCGACGAACCCTTCCTCACAAATACGGAAAAGATCCACGAGTACTGGATTCCTCGAACGTCCGGGACCACTTAGGTGCAATCTGATGGGCTTTGGGGCCCTTTTCCCTGTTATTGCTGCAGACCTATTTGCGTCTTCGACTACCCATCCGCGGGCAACCATCCTGTGCCAGGCAGCACTTGTTGAAGCCTGCGTCACCTGCGACAGGAATCGAATCAGATTGGAAGGCACGGAAAAGATCTCTAGGGATGGCCCCTGGCCGGAACTGCTCAACCAATATATTTGGAGGGAGGCGGCCACGTTACGATCGAATACTTCTCTGCGATGCTCCATGACATCGAGCAAATCGGAGCCGATCAGGGTAAACGCGGACTTGGCGTCCGGATATTTCGGACGCTTCTTGGCCGCGTCCCAAGAAGCGTGCTCACGCGGCAGCCGCTCGTCCGGTCCCTCCACACCAGGCAGCCTTCCCGACATAGCCAATCCGAGCAGACGTCGATTGTCTTCCACGAAGTTCCTCGCCAAGGCAAGCGTTAAGGCAGGGGAGTCGGAGTGAGCAATCAAAAACTTGCCTTCCGACCGACGCCCCCCGAGCGGCAGAGCCTGGAGAGCGGTCAGATATGGTCCGGCGATGAATAGCCCACCGGCAGCAGCCGGAAAGAAATTCAAAACATCCTCTCCAGTTAGCAGGGGCATCTGTCCCCGGTGAATTCGATGCGTAGCTGGAAGGCCAGAAAACACGCACTGTTCGGTTCTGGCCGCTTGCTCGGTTTCAGCTCGGTGGGCCCTCAGAATCCGATCAGCGTATCGTTTCCGAGTCTCGGCCTTCTTTGATCCTGTGCCCGGTTGGACGTACTCCGAATTCATGAAGACACATGTGAGATAGCTGTTGAGTGCACCGTCGAAGTAGTAACGCTCCAACTCATCCGCGACGGCGTCCAGATCTTCTGGAGTGATTTGGACAGGATCTTCCTTTCCCCTCAGCGCACAGACAGCTGCGATACCGACATCAACCAGCGCGTGCCCCGTCCAATTCAGCATTGGGCTGCCCCCTTCTTATAGGGGAGAGGTCGGCCTTCGCCGTCCACTGTAACATTCAATTTTTCAGTCCCCTTCGCAACGGGGTAATCCGAGAGGCGCGCCCTGCTGGCCGCAGGGTTGGAATCGGAATCGATAGCAGGGCGCACCAGCATTGGAACTAGTCTAGAGTCTTCAACCGTGGCTGTCAATATTTCCTCCACTAGAACAATCAATGGGAGAGTGTCCTAGAACTTTAATTATCAGTTCAATACTAGCTCTCCCTTACCCCAAACGGTTTGCCGCCCCACCCCGACCCACCTTCCCAACTGCAAGTAGCCTACAAACTCTGCCAGTTCCCCAAAATACTCAGCTTCCCCCACGAACCCACCTAAGGAGTGCCTTTGCCCGGACCGTGACGAAAGCCGATCCACTTCGGTCCGCTTCAACTCGCACCTGACCAGATTAACCGCCGCTGCGCGCTCGCCCATCCCGCGGAAATCAATCTCCAACGGACCGGAGTTATAGAGTGTTCGCAACGTGCTTATGCGGTCGCGCAAGCGCCCGAACAGAATCCCGAACTCTGGACGCTCCGCCACTTGGTGCTCCCTCTTCAGTTCCGTTGGCGTCACGAACCGTACTCGCACCCGGTCTACCCGTCCAGGCACCTCGCGGACGTCCACCGCGATGGGCGCAGCCAATTCGCGCATTTCGAAGCGCTCGCCATCAAAGACCCGGGCTACCGTCGCCCCGCTCACGTCCAGTTGATCGACAGCAACCATTTCCGCGCGCGCTCTACCGGGTCCCAGTCCTTCCCGAGCCAGTTGGGCAAAAGCCAGGACAAAGTACGCGAGCGCCGGGTCCCGCACATCGAACATGTGCACGTCGAAGTGGAAAGCCTCACCTTGTCGAACCGTGCTGCCATCCAGATGGGAGGCTCGAAAGACAAAGGGCCGCGGCCAGTCTCCCAAACCGCTTGGCCCCTCGCCGCGGGCGGCTTGCGGTTCAAAGATGCGCGCGTACGGACACATAATACGTACATCGCAAATCTTCGCGTCTCGGCAACTCGGGATGCAAACCAGTTCTCGAAAGATACTGCCGAACGCGCCCCTCACGATATTGCCCGATTTGTGAGGCGGGAAATAGAGCGTGCCCGAGGACCGAAACTGAAATCGAAAACGGTAGAATTCGAACGTCAACGCGCCAGCATCCATACGAGTTGTGGGGTCAAGGTCGCGATTGCGACGCTCATAAGCCACGCGGATGGGACTTTGATGCTCCTTTTGAAGCACGGATTGGAACTCGGCGGCCGGAATATTTTTGCGCGATGCCTCTTCGTGAGTGAGTGTCGCGACCGTCTTTTTCTTCTCCACCTTTGGAGCCTTCTTCATACCGTAGTCGCCTGCGCACAGACGGATTCGATCATCGTGTTGAACTCCGATCCGATCCTCGCTTCGAAGTCGGCCTGGATCTGGTAGGCGTCGGTAAACTCGGCGAACGCCCAGCGGCCGTACTGGCCGTTGTTGTTCACGCCCGGCACCCAATAAGTGTCCATGGTCGCTTTCTTTTCCTTGGATTCCTCGCGCTGGTAACCTTTGATCTCGACGATCAAATGCAGAAGGTCGTCGTCGCCGTGTCCGTCGTCCACCTCCACGATGAAGTCCGGGAGATACTTTCGCATTTCCGAGCCATATCGATACGGCACTTCCAACCCGAGATTGTGATTCTTGGCGTACGCCTTCACGCGCGGATGGGCTTCGGCCACGCGGCAAAATTCAGCCTCCCAATCGCTATCAAGGATGACCCAGTTGATGTGGCATTTGCGGGCATCGGTCTGCCAGCGATCGGTTCGAGAGGTGTTGATTTTAACGTGCGACGTGGCGCCGGCGGGATTGTATGGATCGAGAACGGCTTTGACAGGGCTGGAGCCAACCAGCGACCGCGTGATTGCAGACGTGATCCGCTCGCAAGCCATGTCCGCCAGTGACTGGTACATGAGCTGAGCCGGGTGGGTACCGCTCTTACAATTCAGGTAACCGTCGAGCCACTGTTTGGTGATGCGCTTGAGTTGCCCGAAAAGGTGGAGCTTGGGGTCTTCGCCCGAGTCACGCCACTCGGTGTAAACCAGCCGCTTGGTCAAATGGAACAGCAGGCTTGACCCTCGCATGTCGGCTAGGTGCTCCAGGCTAAGCTCGACACCCTCACCGATGATTCCCTCGTTCTTGGTGATGGAGGGGCCGACCAGATCGGGGGTCAGATCCAAACTGAATCGGCAGTGAACCGGCTGTGAGGCGCTCCTCCGGCAACTCGACGCGGTAGCCGGCGACACGCGGGACGCGGATCGCGAGTGCGTCGCGATCGGGGCGGATGGCCTTCACCTGGATGGTTTCGCGAGGCGGCTGCGGTGGGGCGATGACCGGCTTCGCCGTGAAGTCGAACGGGATGCCCAACACGTCCGCGTATTCGACGTTGAATTCGTTGTCTTCGTTTAGTTCGTAGGATTGACGGCGAAGCACGCGCCCGATCACCTGCTCGCAGAGAAGCTGCGTGCCGAAAGCGCGCACCCCCAAGACATGGGTGACAGTATTGGCATCCCAACCTTCCGTGAGCATGGACACTGAGACGACGCAGCGGATCGATCCGCCAAGTTGGCCGTGTTTGCCAACGGTGTTCATGACTTCTCGGAGCAGTTGCTGATCAGTGAGGTTTTCGGCCTGATGACGGTCGCCGGTCCGTTCGATGATCTCGCGACGAAAGCGCTCGATTTCGGGACCAGCCATCGTGCGGAAATTGTCGTCCAGCGCCTCGTCGGACTCGATCTATGTGCTGTCGATCAAAAGAGTGCGTGGGCGGGAGATCGGGTTGTTGTACTCGTCGAAATTCTGGAACAGCGCCAGACGCCCGTTCACAATCTTGCTCGACCCATCGTCGTTCACCCGCTCAAAACCTGAGATGTAGTCGTAGACCAACTTGGACGTCGCCGTGTTGTTGCAGACCACGATGAAGCAAGGAGGAACCTTTATCCCGGCATCGCTCCAGAGCTCGAAGGTCTTCTTGTAGTGGCCGTACAGCGCCTCAAGAGCGGTTTGCAGCAACGCAGGCAGGTCAAGCGCGTCAAGGCTTTCCACCCTTTCCCCGGCCTTTCTTGGGCATGTCTTTGCGAATGTGTTCCCAGAGGTTTCGGAGCTTGGGCATGTCGCCGCCGGCGATGTTATCGGCAACAGGCACGCGCGTTAGCTTGACGATGCCGCTCTCAATCGCGTCCATGAGCGAAAATGCGCTCATGGTCCACGGGAAGAGCGTTCCTTCGGCGTAGCCTGAGCCGCGGAGGAAGAATGGCGTCGCCGAGAGATCCATCACCCGAGCAATGCCCAATTTTCGCTTGACGATCTCCAGTCCGGAGATCCAAAGCCGCGCGACCTCGTTGTTCTTCTTGGCTTCTTCTTTGTCCTCGCCCTTCAGATCGCTGAACTCATCTATCTGAGGCTTTTCTCGGTAACAGTGATGAGCCTCATCGTTGAGCACGAGGACATTCTTAATGCCCATCAGGCCAAGCATCACTCGCTGAATCAACTGGCCTTCGGTTTCGAGTGTATTCAATTCCTCGCCACGGCCCTGGAGCAGCGACCGCCCGCCCTTCGAAAGTTCGACGCGCTCGCGAAGTTTGAATGCATGGTAATTCGTGATAACAATCCTTGCGCGATCGAGCTCGCCGAGCATATCGCTGGGAACCAGTTCGCGGTCCCTGTAGTAACTGTCCGGATCGTTCGGTTGGAGCACGCGGAGGCGGTCTTTGATCGTCAAGCCGGGTGTCACGACGAGAAAACTTTCGCGCAACATAACACGTCGCGACGGCCATTTGCCCGAACCCCGGTCCTCTACTAGGTGCGCTCGCGCCGACGCACCGACGACCTTAACGTCGGCGAAGCGCTCGGCACAGATCGATCGCTCGTATGAATCCGCCGTCCGTGTCCGCATGAACAGCGCTCCCGTGCGGCACCAGAGCGCTCGCTGAAAGGTAGTCGCTAGGCCGACACGTGAACACGATGATTTGGAAGGCATGAGCCTTCTCGGCAAGCAACACACGAAACCAGTCCATCCGGCTGTCGTCGCTTTGAACGAGCTGGTCGTCGAGAACGATCGCCGTTTGCAAATACTCCGCTAGCGACAGGCGGTACAAAGTGGATAATTGCTCACGGGTGCCCACCGATATTTGTGCCGCTGGCCTCAACGACCCCGCGACCATAATGCCTTCTGTGGCGAGCTGCGCGGTGAGCTGCACAGTCTGATAACGTTGCTGAGTCAATTCCTGAAACCGCCCGGCAATGGCCGGCACAAGCGCCTGTCCGAGGTTACTCGCCTGGGCTGCATCGGCCTGCTTCATCTGGTCGAGCAGCAGTCTCCAGGCCTCATACTCCGCCTCGATTTCTCTTTCTTGACGCTCCGCTAGCTCGAAAGCCTCGGTCGCATCGCGCAGCCGGTCGCGGGCCACCGCTCCGCCGACCTGTTCGAGAGCGCCGTGCGCCCGCTGGATGTCGCGCTCGATGCCTTCGAGTTCCAATTTCACGCCGGCGAGGGTATTTCGGGCGGCGCTGACCTCGTCTTCTGTGACAATCCGATCGGGGACGGGCAGGGCCGCGTGACGCTCCGTCGCTTCACGGTGCCTGGTTTCGGCCGCCGCGAGATTCTCTGCGTCGCGCTGTTTTCGCAACTCGATGAGTCGGCCGTTCTCCGCCGCGTGGTTGGTTTTCGAAGTGGTCAACCGTCCTTGCGCAGCCGCGACCGCAGCTATTGCCTGAGCGGCATTCGTGCGCGCGCCGCTCAGCGCGGCATCTATGCGCCTTTTTCTCTCGCTGATAGTGCGTTCCAGCGAGGCGAACTCTGTCGCCACCTTTTCCTTCTCGGTGCTGCCGGCCGCGAGAGCGGACTGCGCGGCAGCCAAGGCTGCATCCACTCCTTCCGCGAAAGCCGTCAGAGCGGCATCGCGAGCCGCGACGGCGCCGCCCAGCGCCAACCTCGACTGCCGCGTGCGCTCGTCGGCAAGTGTTCGGTCGTTCGTCGCCTGATTGGCAATTGTCCGCGCCGCCTCGGCCTCCTTAGACAATTGTTGCCGCCGTTTTCGCAAGCCCGCGATCACGTCGGACCCAAGCGCCTTGAGATCAGCGCCCAGTGTATCGAGCCCTACGCCTCCGAGAGCGGCTCGGCACGTGGCCGCCCGGTCCGACGCTTCGCGCAGCGTCTCCGCCGCGCCGGATAGTGCGGCAATCTGGGCGCGCAGCGATTCCAGCTCTGTATCCTTCGCCTTAATGGCGCCGTCCAGTGCTTGAGCCTCCGCGACTCTTGCATCCAGGCCATCCATCTCCGTGACACCGGCGGCAACGAGATGCGGTTCCATCTCCCGCCGCCAGCGGTCCTCCAGGCCCTGGAGGTTCTCTTGCGCCGCGCGTCGGCCGCCGCGGACGCGCACCGTCGCCATATCGGCGATGGCGACCTCAACCTCAGCGTTGGCTTCGATATCTATGGGTTTCGCGGTTGACTTCGCTTCCGCCTTTTTCTCATCCTTTCGAATGCTCAGGTCGAGCGGACCGTTCGGGCTCACCGTCACCACAAAACCGACATTGAGCGCGCCCCGGGCCGAGGCCAGCTCTGTGGCGAGCTTGCGCATGGGCCCGAGCGCACTGGGAATCGGAACTGTGATCGCAGCGCGCTGTTCGGCCAACGCTGCCCGTTCGCCGGTCGTCGCTTCCAGGCGGGTTCGGAGAGCAGCCTCGTTATCGACGGCGGTTTGCGCATCTTTGGTCTGCTTTTCGGCGGCATGAACGTCCAGGGCACGCTCAAGCAAGTCGCACCGGCGAAGTTCATCGTCGGCAGCTTTCGCTATCGCAGTGGATTTGAAAACGGATTCAAGGGCGCTGTCGGTTTTCGCTTGCTGATCCTGGAGCTCGCGTTCGGCCGCCGCCGCGGCCTTCACAAACTGTTGCGCGGCTAGAGCAGCATCGATCCGTTGTTGCGCCTCCCGTACGGCCTGGTCGGCCGCCGACCTTCGAAGTTCGAGCTGCTGGCGAACAAGCGTATCGGTTACGCCTGGATCTGTTCCTTCTGCTCGGGCCGCTTCTTCCGCAGCTTCAAGGGCGGCATCCGTCTCCGCTTGCCGTGCCAGTGCAACATTCAGCGCCTGCTCCGCCTCTGTGATCTTTTGAACCAGCTCCGCAACCTCGCGCTCGGCAGTTGCCACTCCGGTCCCGATCCTCTGGATACGAAGCACATCTTCCTGCGCCAGCCGCACCTGTTCCGCCGCGACCGAGCGGCACGCGGCCTGTGAAGTGAGCGCTTCAAGGGTTGCGACCAGGCCGGTTGCCACAGCCGAACTCTCCTGCTTGTGTGTGCGCCGATCCATGAGCTCCCGCAACAACCTCTCTGCGCCTTCGGAGTCGGCCACAATCCTCTGAAGCTTCTCCTTTTCGTCTCTCGTTTCGTTCAGTCGTTCCGCAGCCGCCTTGAAGACGCTCCCCTTGGCAGTCTTCTTCCCACCCTTGTCGGTATATGCAGCATCGCGCCGCGCTTGTGTTTCTCTAAGCAGCGCGACGAACAGCGGGTCTTGGGCGACCGCCTGCAATGCCGCGGCGATCTGTTCCTTTCCGCTGACGGTCGGATCACCCTGCAGGCTGTTGCGGAGAACGGCGCTCACGTCGTCCTGGGGCGACAACAGTGCTGTCGCGAGAAAGCTCTCCGGAAGTCCCTTCCCGCCGCCCGTGCCGCCGGGCTCGGGAATGCCCCAACTCAAGATCTCCCGCAGTTTTGCATCCACCTTCCTCCCGCGTTCCACATCATCGAAGTCCTGACCATTCCTCGATTCCTGCAAAAGGGACGAGCCTCCCTTGCCAAACTGTTTCCGTACGCGCCAGATGCGTTGCGCTCCGGTTTCGAACGTCATTTCAACAATCGGATCTTCACCGCCAGTCCACCCGACGTACTGGTCACAGTGCGTTGATGTGTGAGGAAGAAGCAGGCCCAATCGAATGGCCGCAACGACCGTGGATTTTCCAAGATCGTTGGGTCCGTACAGCACGTTCAGTCCCGGACCGAACTCCACGTCCACGTTTCCGATCGCAGCGAAACTCACGATACGCAGCCGGCGAAGTCTCATATATCGCGACCGCCTGTCGCGTCGTGACTCTGCAGCAGCTTATAAAGGTGCGCGAGCGCCCTGGTTGCTCTCGATTTCTCAGATTCATCCATCGCCTCAGCGACAAGCCTGTCGAGCCGCGCTACGGTGTCCTTGAGCACTGGCGGGAGATCGTCCGGGAAAGCGTCTCCGGAACCAACTTGCAACCGCAGGTTCGCCAGATCTTCCACCAAGACGCCCGCGCGGCCATGCGTCGCATCAGTCCCACGCAGATCGCGCAGTATCCGCTCTATCTCGCTCTCCTCGGATAGTGACACCGTCATGTCGAGATGTAGTCTGACGACGTGGCGGTCGAGGTCCGGAGTGGTCAATAAACCACGAAGGTCGTTCATGTCACGGCACCGCACGTCGAGCCACCGCCAGAAGGCAACCGGCTCGGCATCGACGCGGGGACGCAGCCCGCGCCTGAAGAGCGCGACGAGCGCGACGCGGCCGGCGCCAGCCTCGTCGAAGCTCGTGGGCTCAGGAGCGCCTGGGTAAACCGTTGGCACCGCCAGATTCTCAGTAACGTCGCGGAACGAATGCGTGTCGCCTATGGCGAGATAATTCAGTCCTCGTTGAACGCCTGCCTCCCGGCAAATGGGAAAGTTCGTCTGGTATCCGTCAATGTCAAACGTACAGCCATGGACGCAACCGATGCGAAGCCGTTCATCGCCGAGCTCACGCGCAGGCAGCGCCATCGCCAGATCGTTTTCGCCAGCCTTCGATCGGCAGGGACGCGCGTATAAAACTGCGTGGGGCCCGATTTCATGCACGAAATCATCACGATCCACGACGTGCACCCAGGCGGGAAGCCGTGCCCGAAACGCGTGATCGGGAGCCCAGACTGACTCTGGCGTCAGAGGGTCGTGGTTGCCGGGTACCAGAAAGAGAGGCGGATGCGGACCAGCGTGCACTTGGAACGTCCTTGCAAGCCCCTCCCAAAAGTCCGGGACCGGGTCAGGATCGTCGAATATATCGCCGACGCAAAGTATCGCATTCACCGCGTTGCGGCGCGCGACGTCGAGGATCCTTCCGACCACGTCCATGCGTGCCCGTGACAGCTTTTTCTGCCCCTCTTCCGGGAACGACGGAAAGCGTCGCCCCAGGTGCCAGTCGGCGGTGTGCAGCAGCCTTAGCACGACGTCTCCGGGTTCGGTGCGGCGATCCGAAACACCGCCTGGAACAGCCGGGTTACCGCCGGCACCCGATAACGAAGCTCGTGATATTCGTCGCGCCATTTTCTATAAACCTCGTCCTCCCTGGATTCCAATGCACGGATGCGGCGTTCAAGACTCTCGTCCTTTGTAGCGAGCCGGACGATCTCCGCCTCGACCCGATCTCGGGCAGTGGAGCCGACTATCTCGTCACGCCGGGCCCTCGCGGCACGCAGCTTTTCAGCAATACTCGTCCGCTCGCGGCGGCACACTAGGATCTTGTCCTCGACAAAGCGCTCAAGCTGACCGATAGCCTGCTCGAAGTGCTTCTGCTCGCCTTCCTCGACCTGACGCTGGTCTACAAATACCGCCTCATCGACCGCGTCATCAAGCCATTGCGTCTCCACGGGGACCTGGAATGCCGCGCCGTCGCTTGCCTGCAAGCGCAAGAGTTTGGCGCCGAGCGATGGATCGATTGGCGCGCCGCCGACCACCGCCGCCGCGACGAGCCTTTGAACAGGCTCGAAACCGGCGTAATCGACCAGCACGACACCGAGGAGGCCCTCTTTCCCGGCCAATGCCGAGAGCTCCGGGGAAGAATCCGCGGTGAGCTGCAGCGTAAACGAGCCACCACCTGACCAGGTGCGGGCCAGCGCGATCGCAGCGCGAACAAGCGGATGTCCAAGGTTCAAAGACTCCGCGTCGGTCAGAGCCCTCGCGTCCCCGGTGGCGAACTTGCGCCCTTCTCCAACCTGGGCCGGCAATGCCGTGCCTTCCGCGATGTCGAACACCACGCGGCCCGCCTCGTCGCAACGGCGGTACGCGACCTTGCACGCGGTGAGATATCCATCTACCAGGTTGGCGATATCCCGATCGAGTTCCGCCAGGCTGGCGGGCAGATCCTCCCGCAAGCGCTTGAACACTTTCCGTACGTTCTCGTCGAACCGCGACTCAATGATCTGGGAGGTCCGCTCGTATTCCCTCTCGAAAGCATCCCTGCGCTCAGAAATCTTGTCCCGAAGTGCAGCGATCTCGCGCGTGACCTCGTCGAGCGTGCGTGAGCGGCTGTAGATGCTGCGGAGATCACTCTCGAATTCGACCGAGAGCGCCGACACCATAAGCTCGGGAGCGTCCGTCCGCGGCTCATGCAAAACATGATCGGAGGCGTCAAGAACTCTCCCGAACAGATCCAGTTTTTGGCTCAGTATCTCAAAAGTCAGCCGATGCGCCTCGTTGTCCCGAGCGATGAAGTTGACCACGGTGACATCGCGCTGCTGGCTATACCGGTGGCAACGCCCAATGCGCTGTTCGATGCGCTGCGGGTTCCACGGCAGATCGTAGTTGATAACCGTCTCACAAAATTGCAGGTTCAGTCCCTTCGCGCCGGCCTCCGTGCATACGAGGACCTTCGAACGCGTCCGGAACTCATGCACGAGCGCGAGGCGCACGGCGACCTCGCGACTCGGTCGGGCTCCTGGGGCAAAGCGGGAGCCCTCTTCCTGCTGCCATTGGACGAGGGCTTGTTGCGCGCGCGCGTGATCGTTGACGCCGCGGAACAAGGTGATGTCGGCCTCGCCGAGGCCGATGGCGAGTAGCAGGCGTCGCAGGTACTCCTGGGTTGTGATCGACTCCGTAAACACAACGGCCTTGCCGCTGCCCCGGCCGTCCCGTCCGAGATCCAGAATCACCTTGATCGCCTCCTGGAAAGAGCGCGCCTTGGTATCGTTTGGAAGCGACCGCGCACGAGTCACGAAATCCTCCACGCTGGCCAATTCGGCGGCGAGAGCTTCGCGATTGATCGGGCGTGCCGCTTCGTCGGACGATCCTTCGACTTCGTCCTCTTCCTCAAGGTCCCGGAGTACGTCAATCACTGTGTCGTCTGGGCCTAAGCCTCCTTGCAGACGGCGCAGACGGGCGGCGACGTTCTCCAGACTTGCGGCCAAAGCTGATATTGACGAAGCCATGCGCCGGTGGAAGCCGATCAACAAAAGTCGTCGTTGCCGGCCCGCGAACGCATAGAGGGACGGTTCAAGCAGGTACTCGCTCACATCGTCGTACAGCGACCGCTCAGCGTCGCTCATGGCATACTCGTATAATCTGCAGCGGCGTTGCGTGAAGGGCCGGTCAAGAAATTCCTGGGCTTGGCGGCGCAAGGTCCTCCGTTGGACCATGGCGAGGCGTCGCTTCAGTTCGTGCTCCTGGCCAGGGACCAGAGTTCGATCATCCTCAGAGCAGAACACCTTGCGAAACGTTGCGATATCCCCGAGAAGCGTGCCCGTGGGCTCCACGTACTGCACGAGGCCCCACAGTTCGGCTAGTGAGTTCTGCATCGGTGTCGCGGTGAGAAGCAACACCGGCGTTGAACGCAGAAAGCCGCGAACCCGGTGGGCCATCAGGGCTTCGTCAGACGATTCGTCGTAAATTCCGTCGCGCCCGTATCTCTTGTGCAAGCCCGCAAAGATTTCATGCGCTTCGTCGATCACGGCGAGATCGAAGGGCGGGACTGCGCCGAGCGGGGCCGCGCCACGCTCGCTGCCAGCGAACTCTCTGCCGACCAGATACACGCCTGGGGCAAAGAAGCTCGCATCGTTCTCGCGTGCCTGGATGCCGAACAGGTTTAAGAGCTCGCTCTGCCACTGGCCGATGAGCGACTTTGGAACGATCAGCAGGATGCGCTGCCCGCCCTCCGCCCGGCTTTGAGCAATGACCAAGCCGGCCTCAATCGTCTTTCCCAGTCCGACCTCGTCCGCGAGAATGCAGCCGCCTTCGCGAAGACGGCGAAGCGCAAAGATCACCGCGTCAATCTGGTGGGGGTTGGGATCAATGCGGGCCTGCCTCTGCGCAGCCGCGTAGCGTTCACGGTCGTCTGGACGGCGGACCCGAACAAGATCCTCGGCGAGAATCCGTTGGTTGAAGGCGTGAAGACTCATCTGTCGCGCGGGTACACTCGGCCTCGCGTAGTCAAAAATCTGATCAGAAGCGGAATCATCATGATATCGAGTTTCAGCCGTTATTCGTGGGACGATTCGGTGGTACGCCCCGTTCTCGAAGTCTTTCTAGTTGCCGGAGCCAGGAAATACCTGTGCGCAATCGTGACAGAAATCCGGGAGAAGAGGGCGGTTGAAGAAAGGTGGAAATCTTCCGCGTTAGTCTTGAATTGAGATGGGATCACAGGCTCAATCTTGGTTCGGGCAGTTGCGGTCCGAATGGGAGAGTGTTTGGGATAAAGCAGGTCCCGTGCTTCAGGACGAGATGGCAAATTCCCTTTGCTAGCTGCAGGCGCTTCTTCAGGGCCATATACATTGCAGCAACGACTAGCCCGAAGGTCCTCGCCACTGTACTTCTCTTGTTCCGAAATCTAGAATGGCCTCACGGCGAACTAAGGATTCTCGAGAGGTGTGACTCAAGGGCCTGGTCTGGGAGACGCGCCAGTACACGATTGGGCAATGCGATGCGCTGAAGCATCGCTCGCCAACATGCTAGAAAACTGGATTCCCAATCGTGAGGACGATACCCCGCTCTATCACGCGATTTGGATGGAGCGGATGGATGGTGAAGTCCCGTGCACGGCATGGCACATTCCCGGGAGTGTCACACCGATTGAAGTCAACGACTTGATTGGCGAACAATTCAGGCGTCGAATGACCAAGCCTGAACCCGCCCCCCCGAATCGAAGATCAGCGGCCACATATCTCTCGACTACATGCAACGTGCGAGCCCGTCAGCACAAAACGACGGCTAACGATCAACGCTCAAAATCTTGCACGTGCTTTCGGCAGCGGGGAGCCATTTTGGTGTGGACTCTTCGTCCCCCGAAAGGCATTGTTTGATGCCCGACTCAACGGCGACGTTGACTTCCTCGCCGGACCTCTCGAGTTGGAGGTGGATGAAGACGAGTGGCGGCGGTTGGAGGGGGAATATCGACGGCATCATATTGGAGTGGGGCGCCCAATTATTGTTCGCCATTGCTGGATGCGCGCCGCGGAGGATGGTCTATTGCGCTGGCCGCCGCGATTGAGTCTCATTGCAGCATGCGAATGAAGGCCAGCTGGTTCGACGCGGACAAGGGCACATGGCACGCTACTCATGTTCGGGAAGGATCCCGCGTGAAAGGCCAGGTCGATCTGCCGCTTTGGACTTGATCGGGTGGGCTTTCTTCATCTCGGCGCTACGAAGCCGAGAGCCGTGGAATCAATCAATCCATGGTTCCTGGCCGGACATGATGCCGAAACGGCGCGGAGGACGCTTCCCCTCGTCTTTGCGCCAGAGGAGCGGCCGCAATGCGGCTACTTCCAAGCAGTCATCGGCACCGTGCCTTTCGCGTGCGAGGATCTTTCAGGTGCCGGAGGATCGCTCGCCATCCTCCAGGAGAGTCGAGCGATTGCTTCTCCAATTCAGGATTGGCGAGAAGTGCTCTTGAAGAGATTGGCAGCACCGCCGAGACCGCGCTCACTCCAATCATTCATACGAGTATGCCCAGGCTACGGCCAGTGGCAGTTTACCCCGATTTCCGATATGGCGGGCTGCGTCCCCTGCAAAGAGGATATCGATATCGATGAAGAACAACCTTCTCAACACGGGACTGTGAGCGGGAGTGAGGGCCCAAACCCGCCCCGGACATGCGGTACCGGGTCCCTCCTAGAGGACATCCTATTGTCATGCGCACCTTGTGCTATAGTGTGCCTGAAACGAGCTTTAGACAGCACGATGGACAGCATGAACCAACAGCATGAGAATTGGGATCTCGGGCTGGTGTTCGGCCGGATTCTCAGGCTGGCGTGCTGTCCGTTTTGCTGTCCATTTTGGCATCCAAACGGGTAGTATTGGATAGACAGCATGGACGGAATAGACTGGGCCTCGGTCCGGCAAGTCCAACGATTCAGATACATAGCTGATTTGGCAGAATGCGGGAGTAATTCAGTGGTAGAATGCCAGCTTCCCAAAGTGGCCGTCGATTGAAAATAAAGACAATAGCGTTTTTATTGGCCTCGTTCCGGCGATAGAGGTTATAGCGTTTTCACTCTGAACCGCCGCGAACTTTCTAACAGCGTTCAAAACAGCGTTCGCGTTGCCGGTGTCTCTGCTGTTGCCCGCCGTCGTTTCATGAATGTTTCACATGAAGCGCTTGGCATGATTCTGATCAGTCAACACAGTCTCGTTAGACTACGGACTCACTACAGTTTGTGCTGCTTCAGCCTGCCATCCAGTTCCGAGGCTTCCCGGTAAGCTTGGAGGAACGGCCCTCCGGTTTTCGCGGTTCGGAGTGCTGCCCGGATTACCATGCTGTCGGTCGGACGAAGCCCTTGCCCCGCAAGCCAAGCTGCGAGTTCCCGCAACAAGTGCCGGTCCTCATCGTGGAACCAGAATTGGACCGGGCTTCCTACACGGCCCCGGCGCCGTTCGGACCGTTGCGGGGGTGCTTCCTGCAGGTCCAGTTCGGCGGGTGCCTGAACAGCGGGCGGCGGCGTGGGGTTTCCCTCGGGGGGCGGGCTGGCGGGAGCTTTTTGCTGGATGGCCGCTAAAAGACTGTTTTGAAGGGCCGCTGATTTCGGTTTGCTGCTCATGCTGTTGAGTCTCGTCATACTGCGTTGATTGTTGAGACTGTGTTTACTACGCCAAGGAAAGGAGCGCAACAGCAAACTGGAGCACTTCTTCACGGGCGGCGGAATCGAGGACTTTCCAGCCATGCGGACCTGAATGCTTGTAGCATTCGCGTTCGCTAATCATGATGGGCAATGAAGGTACGCTAACCAGCTTGAGGCTATCGGCGATGAGACGCCCTAAAATGGTCCGCTTATCGAATTTGTTGACCACGATGCGGACGATTGCCTTAGAGTTCTTGCTTTGTACGAATTGCGCGGCTTCATCGGCTTCCCAGATATCAAAAGGGGCCGGAGTTGTCACAGCGAGAGCGATGTCGGCGCTCCGGGCTGCCGTCGCAGTTGCGGTGTCATCCAGACTTGGCGGCGTATCCCAAATGACGATATCAGCCTCTTGGCGGGAGACTTTTTGCTCACCAATCAGTAGGGCCAGGGCCTTGCTGCTCGTTCCCTGCGGGTCCCAATCCTGCACATAGACGGTTTTCCCTGCTTGCCGGAACGCTTCGTGAAGCATCAGCGAAACCGTCGTCTTGCCGACGCCGCCTTTTTTGGCCAACACGGTGATGTTCAAGGGCGCGTTCATGAGGCATGTCTACACACTCTCCCGATTCTCTGCAAGCTGCGCGTTATGTTTAGACTGTGTAGACTACTTAGGCTCCATTGCCTGTGTCAGGCGGGCCGTGGCGTCGATCTTTCGCGGTAGGGGTTGCGCTCGACGGACTCGAAGGCGCGACGGACTGTCAACTCCGCGTAGGCTCGCCCATTCTCCTTCGCTTTCGTGCTGACTTCCATCAGGTGATCGACGGTCGCGGCCTCGCTGAACCCCCATTCCGCGCATATCCGCCCGAACAGGAAATCCGCCGAGCTTCGTTTCGGATTGCCGCTGGTTCCCTTGGGCGCTCCATTCAGACACAATTCGTATTTCGGCCACGGTCGCCAGCCTGAATGTCTCGACGCGCGGCCGACGGGGCACGGCGAAAGCGCGGGCCGGGGAGGGCGCGGCTGCTCTTCAGATGCCACAAAACCGGCCTGCTCAAGCGCCGCTATGGTCGTCATGTATCCCGCGTTGTTATGCGTGATTTCGATGCGCGGGAAATTCGGCGCGTAAGCCGTTTTGAAATTCAGGCTCCCGGCGATGCGCGTCGATCCGCTCGCCTCGCCATCGGCAGCGCTGGCCTTCTTGACGCGCCGGACAAACGCCTTTGCGGCTTCCTTGTCTGCCGGAGCGTCCTTTACGGCAACCCATGCCTGATAGTTGCCGGTGCCGTCCTTGCCTGCCGAAGTGCGAATGACCATGAATGCGAGCGGCGTTATTTGTTCAATGGTCGCGCGGTCGAGGTCGTCAAGCTGGATGAGCAGGGGCGAAGTAAACAGCGGTCGGATGACGATGCTTTGCCGATTGCGGCCAGCGTCGTGAAGATCGCGGGCAATCGTCCGGCGCAAGTCCTCCACGCTGCGATTGCCGCGATACAGCCCTTTAACTTCGGCGCCGGTGATGTCGAGGATGGTTTTGTTGAACGCTCTCGCGCCTACGGATGCGAATGCCGAAAGCATCGCAAGGGCCGCCGTCGTATCGCTTGCCGTTTTACCTTCCACTGCCGCCGCCGTGTTTCTCTATTACGGATGTGCGGGCTGATTACAGCGTTTCAGCCATGCGGCGTCAATGCTACCCGTGCGAGTAGGCGAGTGCGGGGACATAGTTATCGCCGCGTAGCGGCGATGCAATTTAGTGCTGCCGGTGCGCTTAACTCTTTCCGTTTTTGGATGCTCTTTTCGAGGCTGTTCAGGGCGTTTTCGAGGGCAGGGTTTAGGGGTTCTTCCTTATAACGGATGAAATCCGCCGTGGGTTCAGTCGAAAACCTAGACTCGGATGCTGCTCGATACTCTTTCGGCCTCAATAGCGGTTCTCCCAAATCGCCGAACTTCTTACGGTCGGGCAGGGGGAAGTTGACCATGTAGGCGTTGGTTGTCTGCACGACGCGATCATAGGCGAAGAACCGTTGCGCTTCCTCGACCCAGATACGTACACGCTCGCGAACGATGCGCCGCATGATTTCGAGAATACCGGCCAGTTCAAGGTTCTTGATCGCGTTGGCTACGGTCTGCCGGCAAAAGCCGGTCTTAAACTGTATCTGCTTGTAGCTTGGATCGAGACGGCCACTGTGCCGGTTTTGAAAGTAGTTGACCAGGCAACGCAGCACGGCAAGTCCGGCCTGACCTAGTACGCCGTCGCGCTTGTGCTTGCGCTTCGTACGGCGCTCCAATGCTTCGGCGCAGACCATTACGCGGGCGCGGTCGTTGCGGTCAAGCGGTCGCCGCCATGAGCCGTCATAGTCGAATTTGCTGCCCTTGCGCCACTTCGGCCCTCTGCCAATACGTTTGGCTCCATCGAAGCGGTTGAAGGCGGCGGCGGGGATAGCGCCGTTAAAGCGGTTGGCGCGGCTGTTGATCGGGTGATTGAACATGACGGCTCCTTTCGGGTTCGTTGGGAACCCGCCCGGAAGGGCCGGAAAACGGCGCAAAACTACCCTGCGGCGAACGATGATTTTTTCCGCTTGACTTAGGGCCTGATTTCGGGGAAATTCGATCTTGCTGAAGGACACGAATTTCCCCGGTTTCGACCGGCATCACGGCCCGCCACTGGCGGGCTTTGCTGTTTCTGGGCTTCGCTATCTCCGAAATGATGGAAAGGGCGAGACGCGACAACCGTGCCGCGTGACTGCGGAGTGTGGTTCTTTCAGTGATTCGCGTCCAGCCGAATTTTCGATCCGCTTAGGTAACGAGAAGATGCCCGTCATGCGCTTGCTCCGTTTCCGAGCAGACGGCCTGTCGCGGTTTCATGATGTTCGGCAGCAAGTTCGATACCGATGTAATCGCGGCCGGTGCGATGCGCGGCAACGCAGCTAGAGCCGGACCCGGCGAATGGATCGAGTACGATCTGGCCCGGCAAGCTGAACGCCTCAACCAGCGGCTTCAAGATGTGGATGGATTTCTGCGTCGGGTGCAGTTTGTTGCCGGTGTAGACCCAGTCCATCACGTCGGGCAGCGGCGCGTCGGGAAATGCCGGGTTGCCTTTGATGAGCAGATACGCGCTCTCGTGACGGTACTGCAGGAATGCCGTCTTGGAGGCGTAACGTTTGCGAAAAACGATGTGACCGCCGATTCGGAATCCGGCTGATTTCCACGCTTCGAAGAAGAGATCCGTTTTCGGCCAGCCGTAAAAGGTGACCGCGCATGCGTCGTTTTTGAGAACGCGGTACATCTGCGCGAATGACCCGGTGAGCCATGCGGCGTTATCGTCGTTCAATATCGTCCGGTTATCGCGGCTCTTGTAGGCCGGCAGATAGGGCGGATCGGTCAGAATGAAATCCACGCTCCAGGCGGGCATGGTTCGCATCACATCGATGCAGTCGCCATGAATGATCGTGTTCCTGGGAACTGTCGCGGAGGTTTGCGTTGCGGTCGTCATGATTGCCTCTTTCGTTCTGAGTGACCCCCACGGCGGGGGCGAAAGAGGGCACGTCGGCCGGCGCAACGAGCGCGGCTGTCATAGGATTTTGGGGTGACTGCCTCGCCTCAGGGCGAAGCCCGTAAGCGGGGGAGGGGAACCAAAATCCGTCATTGACAGCAAGCGGCGGCGGCTAAAGTGCCTTCGCCCTGCCGCTGCGGGTCACATCGAAGAGATGCGTCAGACGCGGGGAACCGCTCCAGTGCGGGCGCCGGTTACATCTTCCGGACGAAACGGGCGGGGTCGATATATGCGCCGGAACTTGCGGCGATCTCCGAGGTTGGAGAACCGCGCAGATCGAGCGGCGCGCTCGGGACGTGGTTGGGTTTGAGATGTCGCGCGGGATCGAGCAGACTTCGGTCGAACCGCTCCCATGCCTGTTTGCAGAGTCGAAACAGCGGTTTGACGCGGAGGATTGTCGGCTGGCCGTGCGCGTCGAGTTCGAACGGATCGCCGTGGTCGTCGGGCCGAAGCAGCGTACCGAGTGCGATGAAGCCGTTATGTGCCAGGAGATTGCGATACCAGTGCTCGATCTGCTTGATCTGCGGTACCTTGAGCGGCAAGCCAAAGCACGGTTCGCGAAGCACGAGGAAGTGTTCTTTTGTCGCAACCGAATAACTGCCGAGGATGTCGATGACGCTCAGCAACAGAAGAGCGGTCGGATAACCGAGTATTCCGCCACCCGGCTTTTCATAGCCGATACCATGCTCCGCCATCAGCAGATATTCGTCGATCGCTTCGATTACAACTTGAGCCGGGTCGCTGTGATAAGCCATACTCGATTGTCGCCTGCCTTGAAACCTTAGCGGACGATCTCTATGGGCGAGAGCATCGGCTTAGCTCCGTGGTTTTCAATGTCTCAGCCGTGACCTTTCCGATTGTCGAGGAAAATGACAACGTATGGCCGATCACGTCAGTCCGGAACAACGCTCGCGCATGATGGCGGCCGTACGCGGCGTCGATACGACACCGGAACTTTACGTGCGCCGGCAATTATTCGCGGCGGGCTTTCGATTCCGTTTGCATGCTAAGTCGGTTGCCGGAAAACCGGACATAGTGCTGCCTCGATTTCGCACGGCCGTATTCGTGCATGGCTGCTTCTGGCACGGGCATTCATGCGCGCGGGGAAAGCGGCCCACTTCCAACGTAGCCTTTTGGCAAACAAAGATCGACGGGAACATGCGACGGGATCGGAAGAACCAAAGCGCTCTAAAGGCTTCCGGATGGTCGGCGATCGTGATCTGGCAGTGCCGGCTGGAAAGCGGCACGCGAGCACTGCTCAATCGTCTCGATAAGCTTAGCGCCCGCCCGCCGGCTTAAGACGTTTGGGGTCTACCGACGCCGCGAGATATCCCGAGAAGAAAGACGCGAGCTTGGGCGGAACGGCATTTCCGATCATGGCCGCGACGGCCGTGTTCTGGTCGGTCGGATAAAACACGTAGTTTTCGGGGAAAGACTGAAGAATGGCGGCCTCGCGAAGCGAGATGCCGCGAACCTGCTTCACGTCATAATGACCGAAACGACCGTTCGAGATGCTGTGGCATTTCGTCGTAATGGTGGGCGACGGCCGGTCCGGCGCCATGCGCGTGTATACATCGGTGAAGCAGCGGCCGCCGAGACGTTTATTGACCTTCTTGTGACAGTCGAGAGAGAGATCGCCGTCTGGCGTCTCTTCCATGTAGGCATTGGATTCGCCGGGCTTCGCGGCGGACAGGCGGAGATAGTTCAGATCGCTCAGCCCGCGCGTGCGATGGTTCGGTATCTCCGCATGCTGTTCTCCGGCTTTGATAGCCGGCATGTGCCCGATCGCTTCACGCACCGACACCATGAGACTGTCCGGGTCGCTCTCGGGAACGAGAAGTTCCTTCTCCATCAAATCGGCGAAGCGTTCCGGTTTTACGACCGAACGTTTGGCGGCCAACAGGATCGATCGTCGGCGATATTGCGGAATGCCGAAGCGCGAAGTGCAAACGACCTTGGTTCCGGTCACGTAGCCGAGATCCTCAAGCCCTTGCCGAAAACTTTCCCAGACGCCGCCGTATTTCGGGTCGCCGATACCTTGAACGTTCTCCGAGAGGACGAGATCGGGCTCGAACGCTTCAACGAAAAGAGTCGCTTCGCTCAGGAGATTGCGGTCGCGGCGCCGGCCGGCCTTGCGTTCCGCCGTCAGTTCTTTGCGTGAGAGCTTCGTGAAAGGCTGGCACGGCGCGCAGATGGCGAAGAGGAGCGGCACGCCGCGAGCTTTCGCCCGGTAGGCGGGAATCAGTTCGGCGAGTTCCCCGAAAAGTTCTTCCTGCCCGCCGTTCGGATAACGCGAGGTCTTCGGGAAAACGTCAAGGTTCAGGAAACAGGGCTTAGCGCGGTCGAGCGTTTTGTTCTTGTTGTTGCCGAGATACGTCGATCGGCAACGGTCGTCCTTGTCGACTCCCGCAATGACATAACCGCCGGCGTCGATCAGGCCGCGCGTCGTGCCGCCGGCCCCGCAAAAGAAATCGACCGTCAGGAAGCGAGGCTTCTTGCTTTTGCACCGTGTGGTTGAGTTGGCCATGACTTTCACTTCGCGACGTTGGCCGTCTTGACGATGGCCTGAACCTCCGGTTCCGCAAACAGGCGCCAGCCGTTGCGATCTCTTTTCGCTGCCTCTTTGACGCGCTTGGTTTTGATCCATCGGAGCAGCGTGGGTTTTGAGATGCTCGCCGCATCGGCGGTTTCCTGAGCCGAGAAGTATGTCTTGCCGTCGAGTTGAGTCGGCATCGCAAGCCCTTAAAGGCAGTTAAGTATAGTCAACCACAGTCAGCGGCGAAAGTCCATAGCTAAGTGTAAGAAACGCGGACTCTTAGCGGAACCAAGGGAACCTGAATGTGGTCCGGTACGCCTCCATATCGAACAGAACCGAAAATTTTTTCGTACTGAACATTGCAATCGAAAATGTACTCGTATATATTGAATATTTACTAATACCAATGGACAGGAGAAGGCTGGATGGGTGATACGGACAGAGACAAGTTCGTACGGCTGGCGACAAAGAGGGTATCTAACGCATTGAAAGCCATGCAGCTTATCGGAAATCTTGCCAACCGGTCGAATTACGATTACACGGATGCGGATGTTCAGAAGATATTCAAGGCCCTGCATGACGAACTGAACGCTTCAAAGAAGAAATTCGATCTTGCGCAGAAACGCAACGGGAAAGGGGTCGGATTCACGCTGGAGTAGCGAGAGCGCGGCGCCGGTAACGACTAATTCACATGAAATCAAAAGAGATTTGCCTGCGCCTGCTGTCGGCGGAATCGGAGAAGGAGGTCCTCGCGGCACTGGAGGGCGTTCCAGAATTCAAGAAAGCGTCCTGTTGGAAGCCGCTCGATAATCGCGAGACCAACTTCAATGTCACATCCAACCAGGCATCGGACGGCGGCAAGGCCTTGACCGAGCTAATGACCAATATGGTCGATGCGGTATTGACGAAGCACGCCTATCTGAAAAAAATCGATCCGAAGTCGGCGAAAGCGCCGCGCACGATGTATGAGGCCGTGGACCGTCTCATCAAGCCCATGCAAGGCGGGAAGCTGGTGAATCTGGATGCGAATGACCCGTGGCTGCGGGAATTCGCATCGAAGAATCTGGTGATCGGCATCACCGGCGCGAAGAACAAGCGCGAAGGGCTGCCGTGCTATACCTTCGTTGACAACGGGGAGGGCCAGAGGCCCGAGGATTTCAAGAACACCTTTCTGTCGCTCAGCGCCGGGAACAAGCGCAGCATCCCGTTCGTTCAGGGCAAGTACAACATGGGTTCGTCCGGCGTGCTCGGTTACTGCGGCCGCCAGTGGTTCAAGCTGATCGTGTCGCGGCGCTACGACGGCAAAAGCCTGTGGGGATGGACGCTTATGCGCCGGCGTCCCGGCGACGGCCTGCCGGTGGCCGAATATTTCGTCATGCCGGACGGCTCGATCCCGTCGTTCGAGGCCGATGTGCTCTACCCTTATGTTCGCGGCGACGGAAAACGGTACGACGGAGTTCATCTCGCGACAGGGACCATAATCAAGCTCTACGACTATCAGGTCGGATCGAAGTTCCTGAGCTTCCGCGGAAGCCGCGAGGCGCTTAATGAAAACCTCGTCGAAACCATTCTCCCGTTCCGGCTGCTGGATTTCCGGCAAAAGCCCGATCCGAAACGCAGCGGCGATCGCGCGGAGGGAGTCGATCCCCGCCCTTTTTACGGGATGGAATTCTTGCTGTTGCGTTCGCATAAGGAGGGCGAGCCGGTCGAAGGCGATTCCGATGAGGACACCGATGACAACGAAGTCGCGGCGGATTCCAGCCTGAGCGTCGGAAACGTCGATGATCCCGAGTTAGGTGAGATCAGGATTTCGGCGATCGCGCTGAAGCGGAAGCTGCCGGACTGGTTACGCAATTCAAACAACCGGGTCTTTCATGCCGTCAACGGCCAGGTCCAGTTCAAGCAGACGCGCGGTTATTTGACCGATTGCGGCTTTCCGGCCCTGAAAGACCGCGTCGTCGTGGTCATCGACGCGAGCAATCTGAGTTTCGGCGCGCACAACGACGTGTGGAAAGGCGATCGCGAGCATATCCGCAATACCATCGTGGGCGAGCGTTATCGCGAACTGGTTACGAGGACCATCAAGGATTCGGAGGCGTTGAAAGCCCTTCAAATCAAGGTCGCACGTGAGGAGATGGAGCGTGCGGCGAAGACCGAACGCAATGATCTTTTCCAGAAGCTCGTGGATAAAGATCCGACCCTGGCCAACCTTTTAACCGGTCAGGAATTGACGATTCGCATGCCGGCCGGCGGCGGTGGCGGAAACCGTGACGGAAAAGCCGAGTTCGAAGGAAAGTACAGTCCGACGTTTCTGCGTCTCGAAGAAAAGGTCAAGGACAAGGGAATTGAGATCCCTATTAACCGGACGCGTCCCGTGGCCGCCGCGACCGATGCGGAGAACGGGTACCTGAATCGCGCGGACAATCCGGGACGCCTGGTCGTGCCGGACAAAATAGCCGGTCGCTTTTCGTTCAGGACCCAATTGCACGACGGAAGGCTGACCGTTTATCTTGATCCGATCGAGGGCAAAGTGAAGGTGGGCGATAGCTTCACATTCCGCTTCGGCCTGCATGACGCAGCGATGCCTTTGCCGGTTGAGGCGGAACTCTCGGTGCGGATTGCCCAGGAGGAAGCGCCCCAGGTAACGCACAAAAAGCCGAAACCCGGCCCGAAACCCGAGCCGCCCGGTCCGAACAAACCGGACAGCCCGAACAACGGAAAGAGTGCTCCGACGCGTGGCTTGCCGAAACACCGCTTATTGACGATCGACGGGCGAATCGTGGGCGATGAGGAAACCGACCAGTGGCCGGAGGGCTTTACCGAGCAGGACGGCGGAACCGTCCGGGATTTCGGAGATGATCAAGTTTTGTATCTCATCAACTACGACAACGCCTACCATTTGAAATACAAACGCCAGGCGCGAGGCGACATCTCGAAGGATGTAATCACCGAAAAGTACGTGCTCGGCATGCGGATATTAATGCTCGGATATGAAAACGCGCTGCGGGCATTGAAGGGCGCAAACGGCAATGGAATCAGCGAATACGCCGACGAGTTCAGGAGGATGGCGGCCCGCGGAGCCGCTACGACGGTGTTGGCCTTGGCCGAGAACCTGCCGAAAATCGTGGACACGTCATCGGTATCCCAGGATGTCGAATAGAAGCCCGGATGGTCGGACACCGCTCGGTGCTTGAATCGCTCTCAATATGTTCACCTATCCGAAATTCGATGTCGAAATCACGCGTGAGATCGATCCGGAAACCCTCGGTTGGCCGGAGCGCGGCAAAGCCCAGGATGACAGCGGACTCGGCGGAAATCGCTGTTACGCGGACTTGCGCGGGCTTACCTGGGATGAGGCCGATCGAGTTGCGCGCCTGGAGTGCGAGCTAGTCGCGCGGATAGAATCCGCGTCTGACCCTGTCGCTGAATATGCGGCCATCGAGGATGAACTTTACGAGACCGATGCCGACGTCTACGGGCTCGATCTTGGAGTCGCATCGGCTGTCATCGCTTTGTCGGCTGTGGGTTGCGTGCCCTGCGCCAGTTGCAACGCGGGGGCTTTTGGCGGCAGCCATCATGAAGGCTACCCGCTGGTGGTCTTCTTTGCTCGGCCGGCAGCGAGTGAATTGTTGCTGGAAGCGGCAGCGGAGGCTGAAATCGGCATTGCGGGCGGCGACTCGCTTGTCGCCTACGCGGACGATATTCGGAAAATGATGCGCTTCGCTTCGTGCATGCGCGCCCGAAGCTCACTGTTTCGCGCTGCCAGATCCAACATAGCGCGGCCCGTATCGAGTTCTAAATTCGAGCCGGAGCGCGATACCGGTCAGTCGAAGTTGGATTTCGGCTCATAAGCGCCGCTCAATTCTTGCCGCTCCGGATGCTCTGAAGAGCGGAAGCAAGGTCCGGCTGCACCGTCAGTTTGAGGATGTCCTTTTCATAGGCATCCATGAGCGGCGTCTTGATGCCATTCTTCTTGGCATTGATCAGATAGGTGATGCCGTCGCGGCCGGTCGCGCCGGCTTCTCCCCCGGCGCTTGCGATCGCCAGGTCAGCCAGAATGGCGGCATCCGGCTGCAGGTTGGACTTCGGCGCTGCGTACAAAACCGTCGGAACTCCTGCGAGGTCTTCTACGGAGAGGATTTCGACATCGCCGGGGCTTTTCGGGTTATAGTGCGCCTCCGTTCCGACTCGATTCGTTTCCCGTCGCCAAAGAATATCGGCGGCATCCTCGGGCGCGACACCCGGCTTGAGAACAAGAACAGCCCCGGAAACCGGTGCGCCCCCGTCTTCGACAGGAACCAGCGTCGGTGCGCCGCCGCGCGAACTGCTCTTGCGCGCAAACTCGATCTTGAACGGGGTCGTCACCGGAGAGATTTTTTGTTCGATCAGCGCGCTCAACTCCGCGCCGGGATCGTCAAGCAGCGATCCGAAAGCGAGGATTCCGACCCGGTAGTTGGCATCCTGGGGTCCGAGCCCGAGCTTGCGTGCCGCAGGATTGCGGTGGACCGTCCCGGATTCGAGAATCTTGCGCGTTTGGGCGACTTCGATTTCCTTCTTGGCGAACTCGGTGTTCGCGACATCCCCTTCCAGGATGGCGCGATAGTGTTCGTAGTACCTCCGAACCTTCTCATAAACCTCATTCCAGGCGGCGATTCTCCCGTCGGCGCGCTCGTCCCAGTTTTTTCGGATGGACTCCGCGACATCGACCGTCCCGCCGCAGAGCATAACCATATAGATGTCGCCCGTATGCGCCTTCGCAAGTCGGTCCTTGTAACGTTCGAGCCGCTGCAGGTCGTCGAGCGTGACGGTGTGCCCGGAGCGCTTAATCTCGATAATCACGAGGCGATGCTCGCCGCTGAGCGCAAGGAAGTCGTAACGCATGCGCTCCTCTTCATCCGGTATCTCCGCCGCGCCCCATTCGGATAATTGCTTCGAGATCGCCTTTTCTTCCGCTAGCACCTGCCACTCGGGATTAAGCAGCCAGGGCGATCCGGCGATCAGGTCATGCATGTTGTCGCTGACATTTTTCGATTTCGTCTCCGGCGCGTTGTTCACGATCATTTCGTGGAATTTTCGAATGATCCCAAGGCGCCCTTTGACGATCTCCAGAACGGCGCGGCTTTCGAGCAGCTTCCACTCGCGGATGTTGCCGAGGAATTTGGCGAGGCCCTCGGGATCATCGGCGATCGAGTCAAGTTCGGAAATTACGTCGTGAAAGTGGCGATATTCGAAGGCGCGGACCAACGAATCGGCGAGTTCAAGGGAGCGCTCCTGTTCCGGTTCCGCTTCGCCCAGTATGCGTAGAAATTTCGTGATCTGCTTCTGCGAAGGACCGTCGAGTTTTCCTACCCTCGATGCGATACCTTCGTCCTGCAGTATCCATCCCTCGAGCTTCTTTCCCTTCCGCTCGGTGCACTCGCGCAAAACCTTCCGGGCGAACTTATCGCCCCATTCGTGCAGTTGCTTGGTTTTCTCGGATTCCCAGTCGATTTCCTGCCGATCGGTGGAGATCAGGTCCGATTGATCGTCGAGGCCGGCGTCCAGAAAATCAGCCTCGATCGCTCCCGTGACATATCGCGTCGAGTGCTGCCCCGAAGCCGTGCCCTCGACGTTGAAGAAAAACGGCGGAGCCTGCGCGGTCTTGCCGCGAACGTAGATCGTGAAACCCCGCAATTCGGGCGATTTGATGGTGCCCTTGGTAAAAGCGTAGTAGTAGCGAACCTCGTTGCCGTCTTCGAGGTTCTCCGTGTAATAGCCTGTCGGCGGAAATCGCTCCTCGATATCGAGCGCCGGCTCGCCCACTTCGACGCCGTTGACGAAGATTTTCATCTCGCCGCGGGTTCTCCGGCTGAAACGTCGGGACAGGGCTTCGCTCAACTTGTCCGCGTCAAGCGGTGATTTGTGTTTAAGATCGCTGAGAACGAGGCGTGTACCGGCATCGGAAACGGCCCAATCGGGTATCGTCGTCGCGGTCCCCTTGATCGGGACGGTTCCCGTCGTGCCGCTTTGTGTTTTCAAGTTATGAATATCGAGCGTGAATGCGGTCGATCGGTTGTCGCGCCACGTGCAGACTTCCATTTTTCCCGCGAGGCCGAATCCAGCCAGTTTGCCGATACCCTTCTTCCCCATGACGGGCCGCGACTTCGCGCCGGTCCCTCCGCTCTGCCGCCGGTTGCGCCCGACCACCAGGTACTCGTTCTGAACCTGTTCGCTGGACATTCCGGAGCCGTCATCGATGATCGTGATGGCGCTCTTCAGCGGATCGTAATCCTCGGGCGCCGGAATCCGTATATCGACGCGGTCCGCGCCCGCATCCCAAGAGTTCGCGACCAACTCCGCGATGGCCGTGTCGCGGCGTTTGTACATCTGGACGCCGAGGTGTTCTAGGGTGCGTCCGAGCACCGTGATCGATAGGTCGATGGTCTCCGGCTGAGACGTATTGGGCATAAGCGCTTAAGGGTGAATATCGGCCGGCGCATGATACCGAGGCACGCGAATCGTCTTTTCGCGCTTGCGGGTTTGCGCGATGTCGTAGGATGCCTGCATACGCATCAGCGTATCCATCTTCACGCCGAACGCCTTCTCGATGCGGAGAGCCATGTCGCCCGAAAGATCGGCGTTGCCGTTAAGCAGGCTGGACAGTGCCGGCCGCGAAACCTGGAGCGCCGCGGCGGCGGCCGTGACCGACAGTCCGGCGGGCTGGATAATCTCGGTCCTGATGAAATCGCCTGGGTGCGGCGGGTTCTTCATGGGCATGACATTGGCTCCTTGTTCTCTAGTGGTAATCTTCCAAATTCAGATCGCAAATTTCGTTCTCGACCGCATCGACGCGAAAGGTCAGGCGACGATTGCGGGTGACGCTCAAGCTCCACGTGCCTTTCCGATCACCCGTAAGCGTGTGGGCCTTCCACGCCGTCAGCGCCCGCAATTCCTCGGGGGTTTCCATATCGTCGAGGTAGGCGAACATCTTCCGCAGCTTGTCCACGGTATCGGCCGGGACTCCCTTCGCCTTGTCATCCTCGTAGAGCCGCTTAAGGCCCTTATGGGCGAAGTTCCGAATTTTCACGGTACGACCGTAAACCGTAGCTTAACACTTGTCAAGGGTTCAATGCGCGGAGACGAATCGAAACATCGGGATTCTATATCTAGGGATCGTTCCGTTGCTGTAACGGTCGCATAAGGCCCATTATGTAAAGGAAATTCAGGTATTCAGGAAATAATGAAACACGGGCGGGGGCAGAGGTTGGGGTTTGACTTGGGAAGCCCAAGTAATCGAACCGCTCGCCGTGCTTCTGAATACTTCAGGGAACCACGGGCCGGGGCAGGGCTGGGGACACAAGATGTAGATCGACAGGGGCCGGGGCCTAAGCCTCCCGCGGCGGCTCCTCAGCGGCGGCGACCATGGCCCGGTAGATGTCGCGGATTTCGGGCATGCTCGCGAACATGATATGTTCACGCGCTTCCTTCATCTGCCGCTCGGTGGCTTCCAGCGGCACGAGCTTCCATCTCGTTTCGTCGTAGGTTCGCGTCTGCATTTGAACGTCCGGCTGCGCCGACTTTTCTATTGCAGCACGGGCCGCGCCTCGTCGTGCGGCCAGCAAGCCGGAACCCTGAAAGTATCGCTGTACAGTTGAGAATTTTTAACCGATAGCCTGTTACGCTACGCGAAAGCCGAACCGATTGCAGCGCGAGGCTAGCGGTTGCTGTGGCCTTCGAACTCGGCGGCTGGCGGGTCTGCGTCATGACTATGAAATATGCGGTGCGCAATGAAAATTGCGCCCCCAGTGCAAATACCGGTCGCGGCCAGAAGAATGGCAAAAAGAATTAGGCCAATGGCCGTGGAGACCGTGTGCCGATCATGCTTAGTCGTCGAGATGGGAGTGGTTTGCTGCCTGCAGGATATGACCAGCCGCGCTTCGACTGCACCGCGCGGCGGCGGCAGGTCCGCAGAATGGTCGTGACACGCCGGAAACTGTCTCGCACTGTTGAAGGCGAATATTCGATCAAAACTGAGAAGTTTCGGGGTATGGATATGAGTCGCAGCGTTGGCGTAAATGGTTCCCACCTTTACAAGCTCGGGCAAGATGACGCTGACGGCGTGGGGGGAGTGTATAGTCGTCGCACTCCGAAGATTGGGAGCTTTGAGCGCTTCGGCTTCGGAGTGCAGTGACGCATAAACATGCTCCGGCAGCCGGGAGAGATCGGATAATCCGGAAATGTCAAGCCGGATACCGGGCGAAAGGGCCAACCGAGCGATCTCGGCTTCTGGAGTCACGTCGTTGATCGCAATCGTATCCATACCCCGAAACTAATCCATCAAGTACTTAGCGAGCAGGAAGCCTACGGCAGACTCACAGTTGTCGCGTGGAAGATGAATATATGACCGAACATGCGCAGGCGCGGCGCGAAAAAGCTGGTAGCCGCATTCGCGTAGATGACCGCCACCTCCGTTAATTGCGGTAAGTTGACCTTTGCGGCGTTAGGGGCGTAGATCATCGTTGCCGAGCGAAGCTTCGGTGCGTCGAGACTCTCAGCGTCCGTATAAAGCGCGGCGGCGATTTCCTCCGGCAGGCGGGACAAATCGGACATCTGCGAAACATCCAACCTTATGCCGTACACCCGCGCGCGCTTGATAAGTTCCGCGCCCGGTGTCGAGTCGTCGATGGTGAATGTTTCCATAGGCCTTAGGGCCCCGCTGCGTTCCTGCCATTGAAGCATGCGGATTCTAACGAAACGTTAATTTTGGCTGCGCTTCGTAGCGGGAGGCGTAAATCCTTGGGTCCGTTGTCAGGGTATTATGACTGCGATTTTTAACCGATAGCCTGTCACCGTAGCGGCGGTTGCGGCGGGCAGTCTGTGTTCCGCACTCGTCGCAACCACTTTCAAGCGCGGGTACAAAGGACCGATGCTGCTGAAAAACACCTCACGGCGGCAACACTCAGGCGCTTTCAGCCTTCGGGTTTTTCAGCAGCATCTACCCAACTTCGGACAGGGGGCGTTAACCATGCCACACATGCCCGGCTGATTGTGCTTTTTACTTTCAAGGTTCGGCGGTAGATTCCTGATCGAATTTCATCAAGGAAACAATGGGGAGGGAACAATGAAGTATTTGAGTTTAAAGAACGCGGCTATTACGGGCGGGCTGGTGTTGGGTGGCTCGTTGGGGGTAGGGATGGCACGAATCTGGCCGTCAGCAGCTCAACAAGCGGCAGCCAAGGAACTGTACCGAATGGAAGAAGAGAGAAACACCTGCCTTCACGATGCAGGGCTGAGAAATGGCACCTACAACATGGAGGATGGCAGACTTTACGTCGGTGGCGCGTCCGACCGAAACCAAAGTGTTTTGATATATGATCGGCGTACAAACAAGATTTTTGAATCCCACCCGCCTTCCGCCACGATGCCGGAGCAACCGGAGCAAGAAGTGCCCAATCGTACGCCTTTGGAAGAAGCGACGATGGCGGCTTTGCGGGACTGTGTACCGTAATAGTCACAGCCCTTGATAAAGGACGCACCCGGAGTCCCGAGTTCTAAGGAACTTGGGACACGGCGCGGGGTTACGGCTTCGGCTCGGTGCCGGGGGGCTTCGGCGGTTTAGCTTCCGGGGGTAGCGCGTCTTGCAAGGCGCTCAAGTACTCCCCCAAAGTCGCGTCCAGTCGCTTATAGAGAAGTTGATGAAAGCTGTCCGCGCCTTTGCCGGCCTGTTCCTGCGCCAAGCTGCGGATGTATTCGAGCCGGTCTTCCGGGCGCACGGCAACGGGCGGATACCCGCCGCGAATAAGAATGAGGTTCATCAGAAGCCGCGCCGTGCGTCCGTTGCCGTCATTGAAAGGATGTATATCGACAAGGCGGCGGTGCGCCGCAAATGCCGCTTCCGGTGTGTTCGGCGCTGTTCCGAGCCATGCCGCAAAATCTCCCATAAGGGCGGGGACTTCGGCGGGAGAGGGGAAGGTATGCCACCCGGTTTCCGTGGGCGTGAGACGCACGGTGTCGGCGTAGCGTCCGGCAATCTCCGCGTCTGAACGCTGCACGACCAGCTTGTGCAGGTTTCTTACATCGCCTTCGGTCAAAGGTTCGGTGTGCTGGGCCAGTTCCCGCACGTACCGCAGCGCGTTGTAATGGTCTACCGCTTCCAGATGATCTTTGAGGGGCTTGCTGCTGACGGTGATGCCCTTCTCGATGACGATTGAAGTTTCAACCCGCGTCAGGGTGTTGCCTTCAATCGCGTTCGACGTATAGGTGAGTTCAACATCATAATAGTGCTCAAGCGCCGCCAGCGCCTTTCCCGACAGGGGGCGCAATTCGTCCAGCCGCTCCTTCTTCGCGGCGATAGAGGCTAGAAGCTCATCCATGACGCCCTAGAGATACCACGGCGAGGCAAGTTAGGCAAAACATGAAAAACCCGCATGGTTAAAGGGTTTCTCGCCGGTTTTTCAATGCGTCACAAAGGACCGTATTTGCGACTGTGACTATTCAGCGTCCGAGAGGTTTAGGCGCTGCTCGATGCGATCAAGCCGTACTTGCGTTTCCGCTTCCATGCGTTCGACGCGAAGGAAGTCACCGGCAAAACGATTGATGTCCTCGCGGGTCCGTAGCTGCATCGCCTTCACGTCCGAAAGCTCGGCTTTCATGAAAGCAACATCGGCCTGAACCTTTTTCAGGACTTGGTACAAAAGCTCGTTGGTGACGGTCTGTGTCATGGGCCGGAATCCTACAGCAAGAGGGTTAAGAAATCGAGAGGAAAGGGCGGCGCGAATTTTTAACGGATGCCCTGTTACTGTGTCGGCGGTTGCGGCGGGCTCCTGTGTTCCGCACTCGTCGCAACCACTTGGCGCACTGAAGACTGGCGACGCACCTTTCGCGAGTTAGGCATCGTCAGTCCTTCAGTCGGCTGCCTGCTTCCTTCATCCTTTTATAAGACTAAACGTGCGCTGCGATGCCTGCTCCGGAACTCTTGCGATCGACGCGAACCGGGAAAGCGTCGAGCCGTGTAACGGTCGACGCCGGTCCCTTCATGAAATCGGCGACATCCAACTGCTCATCACCAAGTGCAACACCGGTGCGGATAGTTCGGGTGGCAAGGTCGTTAGCGACAGGCACAAAATTAAGAGCATCGGCTTTACCGCTTTTAGCGGTCACATTATCGGGAACGGTAACACCTTGAGCGGCAGCCGCGAAGACGAAAGTATCGGTCTTGGCGCCCTGGAACACGTTTTTGCCGCTGGTCTGCAATGAATTTGCCGTCCAGACATAGGGGTTGCCGGAAAACGACATGCGGGCTCCCGGCGCCTCGCCGCCTTGCAGGTAGTCTCCTGTGGTGTTGTCCCGAATGGTATAGCCTCCACTCACGGAGATGATCGAGAAAGTGTCCCCGCCGCCAATTTGCGTCAAAAGGCCGCCTTGTTCCGCGAGACATAAACCTGTCCCCCCGCCAACCGTGTCGCATATTGTGCCGTTCGAGTTGACCGTCACCTGCTGATGCGCGTTGTTGTTGTACGGGTAGAGCCCCACCTGGGCAAAGCCG
>Ga0213875_10000290_pt1 | contig 48577 bp, 49 predicted proteins | sample BarmaccomBMRX_R8_FD_160105 | JGI IMG/M metagenome (GOLD analysis project Ga0213875, IMG submission 160105) | Root-associated microbial communities from Barbacenia macrantha in rupestrian grasslands, the National Park of Serra do Cipo, Brazil - RX_R8 | ecosystem: Host-associated > Plants > Roots...
CCATCTCGTCGATAAGACGCTGGCGCAGCGGGCTGACGGCAACAGGGATCAGGGTGGTCATGACGGGCTCCTTCTCGTGGAGCCCCGATGCTCTGCCCGCCTCCCGCGGCGCTCAATGCGAGCGCGACGCTTGCCCCTTCACCTCAACCGCGCCGCAAGCGCCCATCCCGCGCAGCGGGTTCGTGCTTCCACCCAAATCGGACATTCCGCTTTCCTACAGCGCGCCGGCCGGCGCATGGTCGGTGCGGCTCTTTCTGATCGCTGGATTCGCGCAAGCGGCAGGACGCGTAAGGTCACATCCACGAAGGTCACGAAACTATGTGACCTTCAGAAGCCAGCATGTGTGACCCTAGCGTGTGACCTTCCGCGCTTTCACGCGGAAGCCCCGGCGCGCCAGGGGCGCGCCGGGGCTGAGCGGGAAAGGTCCGGACGCTACGGTCAGGACTGGATCAGCTTGAGCACGCTCTGCTGGCTCTGGTTGGCTTGCGCGAGCATCGCCGTCGCCGCCTGGGACAGGATCTGCGCCTTCGCGAGGTTGGTCGTCTCCGCAGAGAAGTCGGCATCCTCGATGCGGCTCTCGGAGGCGTTGAGATTGCTCACCGTCGAGGTGAGGTTGCTGACGGTGCTCTGCAGGCGGCTCTCGTAGGCGCCCATCTTGGCGCGGCTCGACGCGACGCTGGTGATCGCGCCGTTGATCGCGGACAGCGCCGAGGTCGCGCCCGACTGGGTCGCCAGGCTGATGCCGCTGATGCCGAGCGTGGTGGTGTCCATCTGGCCGATCGCCATCGTCACCGTATCGGACGCCTGGATGCCGACCTGCAGCGTGAAGCCGCCGGACTGCGAGCCGTCGAGCAGGTTGAGGCCGTTGAAATTGGTCTTCGCGGCGATGTCGTTCACCTGCGACAGCAGCTGCGTGACTTCGACGTTGAGGTTGCTGCGATCGGTGTCGGTGATCGTGCCGTTGGCCGATTCCACCGCGAGCTCCGAGAGGCGCTGCAGGATGTTGGCGACGTTGCCCATCGCGCCCTCGGCGGTCTGGGCGACGGAAATGCCGTCGTTGGCGTTGCGGATCGCGACGGTGTCGCCCTGCAGCGCAGCCTGCATCTTGCTGGAAACGGCGAGGCCCGACGCATCGTCCTCGGCCGAGTTGATGCGCTTGCCGGTGGAGAGGCGCTCCATCGCGGTCTGCAGCATAGCACTGGCGTTGTTGCTGGCGTTGGCGGCGACGAGCGCCGAGACGTTCGTGTTGATGACGGTCATGATACTGGCTCCCCAAAGGTCCGGCCGCTTGGTCAGAGCGGCCATGTCAGGGTTAACGGCAGCCAGCGCGGGACCTTTAACCAAAACATTGGGTGAGCTTTGGAGCGGCAGAAATCTGCCGTTTCCTTGGAATGATCCTCAGGCGATGATGTCGGGAATGAGGTGATCCTCGAGCATCGCGATCTCGTCCTTCAGGCGCAGCTTGCGCTTCTTGAGCCGCGCGATCTGGAGCTGGTCCGGCGAGGTCTGGCCGGCGAGCGCCGCGATCGAGGCGTCGAGATCGCCGTGCTCGATCCGCAACAGCTCGATCTTCCGCCGCAGCTCCTCGCCGTCCATCGCCCGTCCTTGCGCCTGACCGGACAGCGCTAATCGCGCTTCGTTACGGCTGCAAGCGCCCACCCTCCAACGGTTGGTCGCATTCCGCCGCGCGGCCGTCGCGGAACATCCAATCGGGGCGCGACAAGCCGCCCGCTTCGTGTTCTACTGGTCGATGCTTGGTTTCAGGCAAAGGAGACAGGAATGAACGCTTCGCATTCTTCGACTCTTATCGCACGCCATGCCGGGCTCGATGCCCGGATCACTGCCGAGCGAAGCCGCCCCGCACCCGACGAGGCGTTGCTCAGCCGGCTCAAGAAGCAGAAGCTGAAGATCAAGGAAATGCTCGTCGGTCTCTGACCGGCGTCAGCTGCCATTGTCGGCAGGCCGCTCCCCGGTCCGTCCGGGGCGCGGTCCTTGCCGCTCCAAGCAAATTGGATCGATGCGAGCGCCGACGCGGCGCAGCGCTAATTCTCAGCCGAGGCGCAGGCCCGGGCGCCGGCTTTGCGGCATCTGCGGCTTGGTGCGCACGGGCGCTGCCGCGACCGGGCGGCGCGCGCGCAGCCGATCGATCGGTGCATCGAAGGCGATGCCGATCCGCCCGTCGACCGACCAGGCGACCGTCGCCTTGACCGCGCCGACATTCTTGAGCCGCACTTCGACTTCCTCGCCGCGGGCGAGCGGCAGCTCGCATTCGGCCATCATGCCGCCAGCGGAGAGGTTGCGGATACGGACAGGCGATTCATAGCTGTCGTGCGCGCGACGCAAGGTCGCGTGCAGCATCATGCTGTCGCGCTGCTCGGTGCGGCGCGGCGCGTCGGCTTCGTCGCTCATGCTGTCCAGATCGCTCACGATCAAGTCATCCCGTCTGCGATTGCAGCCGCGGCTATAGACCGGAAAGCTTCGCCAAAGCGTTAAGGCGCGACGCCGCTTCGGCGCGCGCGTTTTCCGCTATTCTTCGCGCGAGACCTTCTCGTTGCGCTCGTGGCGCTCCTGCGCTTCGACGGTCATCGTGGCGATCGGCCGCGCCTCGAGCCGGGCGAGCGAGATCGGCTCGCCGGTCACTTCGCAATAGCCATATTCGCCTTCGTCGATGCGGCGCAGCGCCGCATCGATCTTCGAGATGAGCTTGCGCTCGCGATCGCGCGTGCGGAGTTCTATCGACCAATCGGTTTCGCTCGAGGCGCGATCGGTGATGTCGGGTTCGCGCAGGGAGTCGATCTGGAGCTGTGCCAGCGTCCCCTTTGCCTCGTCGAGGATCTGATCCTTCCAGCGCAGCAGCTTGTCACGGAAATAGGTGAGCTGGCGCGGGCCCATGAAGGGCTCGTCGGGACTCGGTCGATAGTCCGGATCGTTGGCCGCGGACGATCGCTCGTCCGCGATATCGTTCAGTCTCTTCCCCGCCGTCGCCATACACCGCCCTCCGGTCGAAGACCGCGGAACGCTCCTGGCGCCGATGATACAGGTCGCCAAGCCACACCCCTGCCCGGGCGGCCCTATACGCATCGCTGCAACCTTCCACAAGCCACGGTATTTCGTACGCCTTTCCGCCGTTGCCGGAACGGCACAGTTCGCAGCACCCGCACATGCGCGCCGTGATTCGCGTCATTCGGCAGCAGGATCGCGTTAACCAAAGATCTTCACCATGACTATCCACCACGGAAGCAGATCATTCGGAGTCGTGCCGCTCTCTTTTGAGACGTTAACCTTGTGAGTTCATGTTCCTACCTCCGTTAGGCATCTTATTCGGGGGGAAAGGTGCTTAACGCGCTTGAACTTAACAACGGCTTCGGCATTTTGCGCAAACAGGCAGGGGACGGAAAGTCTTTGCGGCACAGGGGCTGCAACGACAATTCGTCGGGCAGGTAGAAAAGAGTAGCGCTATGTCCGTTCGTATGGCTCTCACGAAATTGTGCGCATGTGCATGCGGTGGTGCGGTCGTCGGCGGCGGCGCCGTGCATTATGCCGAGCATCATCCCGTCCATAAGGTGTTCGCGCACAAGGTGGTGCGGCGCCCGGTCACCAAGACGGTGGCGAAGACGGTGACGACCACGACGTGCACGCCGACGGTGGTCACCGCCGCTGCCGGGCCGATGCCGGCCTATGAGGCGCCCATGGCACCGCCGCCCGCAATCGTCGGCGGCTCCAGCGGCGGCTTCTTCCCGGGCGGCTTCCTCGGCGGCGGCTTCTTCGGTGGGGGCAGCACGAGCGGCGGCTTCTTCGTCTCCTCGACCTCGAGCAGCAGTGGCGGGTCGACCTCCACGTCGAGCGGCGTCAGCAGCTCGAGCTCGACGTCGAGCTCCAGCTCGACCAGCAGCTCCACCTCGAGCTCAACGAGCAGCTCGACCTCGTCATCGACGAGCTCGGGCGGTCACTTCCCGCCCCCGCCGCCTCCGCCGCCCGGCAACGACGTGCCGGCGCCGCCGATGCTGCTTCTGTTCGGCGCTGCCGCGTCCGCGCTCGCCGCGCGCCGCGCCGGTCGCAAGAACCAGGACGAGGCGGGCAGCGAGATCGCCGAGGGCTGATCACACCTACCGAGTACAGAAGGCCCGCCGGCCCTTCCGGCGGGCCTTTCCTTCTGCACTCCCGCGAAGCGCGTGCGTCAGGAGCCGCTCTTCGCCGCGCTCGCCGCCTGGTCGAGCTGATCCGCGGTCATGCCGATCACCGGACCATTAGGCCCATTGGCGAACGCGGTCAGCGGCAGCCGCACCTTGTTCTTCGCGGTCGCCACCGTCGCGAACTGGCTGTCGACACTGTCGATCGTACCGACCTTGCCGCCCTTGCTGTCGCTCACCGAGGCACCTTTCTGGAGCTTCGGCGGCGCGCCGACCGACGTCGAATTGGTGGCGGTCGTGGTGGCGCGCTGCGGTCCGGCGCCGGTAGCGGGCGTCGAGGCGGCGGGCGCGGCGTTGTTGTTGGATGCCGTAGCGGGCGCAGCGGTGGTCGCCGATGCGCTCGCGTCGGCGCCGGATGCGGCACCCGCAGCGGCATCGACCTGCGCGGCGGTCATGCCGAGCAATGGCCCCTTCGGACCGGCCGCGAATGAGGTGAGCGGCAGCTTCACCTTGCTCTTGCTCGTCGCGAGCACCGCGAACTGGTTGTCGACGCTGTCGATCGTACCGACGATATTGCCGGACGTGTCGTAGACCGTCGCGCCAGCGGTCGGCCCGCCTTGGGCAGTCGAGGCTTGCGGCGTTTTGCTCGCGGAATTTGCGGCTGGTGCCGGCGATTGCGCGAGTGCGGCGGCAGGCAGCGCGACTGCGCAACTCGAGAGAAGAACAAGGCGTGCAATCGTCTTCATCACGAAACATCCTCTTGTGGTTGCGCCGCGCCAAATGGACTGGCTGCAGCATGAAAAGGCGATGAACCAACGGCGCTGATTGCGCTTCCGTTCCGACGTCGCCTCAGCCTTCGGCGATGATCCGTTCGATCTGATCGACGGGATGCCCGGTCAAGTCCTTCGGCATTTCCCCGAGCAGCCGCGACTCGACTTCCTTGTGATAATGCTTGCGCAGCTCGCCCAATGTCTTCGGTGGCGCGACCACGAGCAGCTTGGCATATTCGCCGGCGACGGCGCGCACCTTGAGCATCTCGGCCGCCTCGGCGGCGAAGCGATCCTCCTCCAGCACGTGGAAATCGACCTCTTCCGCACTTTCGCCGCCGGGTGTGGCGGACGACGGCCGCTGCCCCGACGCGTCCGACTTCTGATCGCGGTCGGGCGGGTTCTGGTGCTCGCGGTGCCGAATGACGGTTAGCGACGGATAGTCGGCGTCGCCTTCATTGCGGAAGAACAGCATCTTGCGCCCATCGGCGACGAGCACGGCGGTGTCGTGCGGGATCCGCATGCGCCTCTCCTTTGCTAGACTCCGCAACCCAACGCCGCGATCGGCGCGGAGGTTGCGCGCGGCGGCAGCGGCGGCTAGCGGCCCGCCATGCACGATATCCGCGCCATCCGGGACGATCCTGCCGCCTTCGACGCCGCGCTCGCGCGTCGCGGCCTCGATGCGCAGGCGGACGCGCTGATCGCGCTCGACGAGCGCCGGCGTGCCGCGATCGCCGAGGCGCAGACCGCGCAGGAGCGGCGCAACGCCGCCTCCAAGGCGATCGGTCAAGCCAAGGCGGCGAAGGACGAGGCGCGCGCGCAAGCGCTGATGGCCGAAGTCGCCGATCTCAAGACGCGGCTGCCACAACTCAGCGCCGCTGAGGCCGACACCACGGCCGTGCTCGATGAAGCACTAGCCGCGATTCCCAACCTTCCCGCCGACGACGTGCCGGAGGGCGAGGACGAGACCGACAACGTCGAGCTGAAGCGCTGGGGCGACGTTCCCGCCTTCGACTTCGAACCGCGCGAACATGCCGATCTCGGGCCGGCGCTCGGCATGGATTTCGAGAGTGCCGCGGCAATAGCCGGCGCGCGCTTCGTCGCCCTCAGGGGACCGATCGCCCGGCTCAATCGCGCGCTCGGCCAGTTCATGCTCGACGTACAGACCGAGGAGCATGGTTTCACCGAGGTCGCGCCGCCGCTGCTGGTGCGCGACGAGGCCGCTTTCGGCACCGGTCAGCTGCCGAAGTTCGCGGAGGACCTGTTTCGCACCACCGACGGCCGCTGGCTGATCCCAACCGCCGAGGTCAGCCTCACCAACCTCGTTCGTGACAAGATCCTGCGCGAGGACGCGTTGCCGCAACGGTTCACGGCGCTGACCCCCTGCTTTCGCTCCGAAGCGGGCGCGGCGGGGCGCGACACGCGCGGCATGATCCGCCAGCACCAGTTCGATAAGGTCGAACTCGTCTCGATCACGACACCCGAGGAGAGTGACGCGGAGCAGGAGCGGATGACGCGGGCGGCGGAGACGATCCTCGAGCGGCTTGGACTTGCCTATCGTCGCATGCTGCTCTGTGCCGGCGACATGGGCTTTGGCGCGCGGCGAACCTTCGATCTCGAAGTCTGGTTGCCCGGCCAGCGTCTCTATCGCGAGATCTCCTCCTGCTCGACTTGCGGAGACTTCCAGGCACGCCGCATGAACGCCCGCTATCGCCCAGACGGAGAAGAGAAAGGCACGCGCTTCGTGCATACGCTCAACGGTTCCGGCCTCGCCGTCGGCCGCGCTCTGGTGGCGGTGATCGAGAATTACCAGCAGGCGGATGGGAGCGTCCGCGTGCCGGACGCGCTGCTGCCTTACACGAACGGTCTTGAACTGCTCCAGCCTGGCTGATTGCGCTTGCCGCCCGCGTGACGCTAGGGTCGGCCAAAGCCGCGGGGGAATGATGTGGCGCGCAGGCCGAGGATAGTCTTGTCGCTGATGCCGCTCGCGGCGCTGCTCGCCGCCTGCATTCCGGCCGTGAACCCGCCCGAAGGCTATGGTCCCGCCGCCGAAGCGGCGCCGCGCCCGGCACCTCGGTCGGTTCCCCGCGCCTCCCGCGATGACGCCGACGACGCGCGGGCCGACGACGCCCGGCAGGATAGCGGCGCCCGCCACAATGGCGGCCCCAGCCGCGAGCAGAACGAACACGACAAGGACACGGCGCCGACCTCCGTGGCGCAGACCACCCCCGCCTGGATCGCGCGCAAGGTCGTGGCCGACGCGCGGACGGTGCCGGACCAGACCTATACGGTGAAGCCCGGCGACAGCCTGCGCGGCATCGCGGAGAAGACCGGCGCGGGTTCCGAGGCGATCGCGCGCGCCAACCATCTCGACGCACCCTTCACCGTCGCTCCGGGCCGCAAGCTCAAGATCCCGGGCGGCCGCTATCATCGCGTCAAGGAAGGCGAGACCGGTATCGCGATTGCCCGTGCCTATGGCGTCGACTGGGCCAAGATCGTCGCGCTCAACGATCTGCAGGAGCCCTATTTCCTGCGTACCAACCAGCGGCTGCTGATCCCGAGCGCGACCGAAGTCGCGCAGATGAGCGTCGAGGATCGCGCCAAGGCCTTTCATCTCGACATTGACGATCTCATCACCGGCGCCGAACCGGCGATCGGCGACACCGGCCGTCCCGCGAAGCCGACCGCCTCCGCGCGCCGCACGCTGCCGCCGGAAGCGGTGGTGGCGCCGCCACAGCACTTCGCCGGCCGCTTCGCCTGGCCGATCGAGGGGCACCACGTCCTCACCCGCTTCGGCTCGCTCGGCAACGGCCGTCGCAGCGACGGCATCAACATCGCGGCGGAAAAGGGCGAGCCGATCCGCGCCGCCGCGGACGGCGTCGTCGCCTATGTCGGCAGCGAGATCGCGGTCTATGGCGGGCTCATCCTCATCAAGCACGGGCAGGGTTGGCTGACCGCCTACGGCCATGCCGATGCGCTGCTCGTGAAGCGCGGCCAATCGGTGCGGCAGGGCGAGATCATCGGCCGTGCCGGCGATACCGGCGATGTCAGCGCCCCGCAGCTGCACTTCGAGATCCGCCGCGGCCGCACGCCCGTCGATCCGCTGGGGCAGCTTCCGGGCGGCTGAATCAAACCGTCAAGAACCCGTTCGTCCTGAGCGCAGTCGAAGGACGTGCGGCAAGAGCGTAGCTCTCCACATGCTTCGACTGCGCTCAGCACGACCGGAGTGTGGAGGCGCAAGTTGGCGAACACTGGCAAAATCGCGCGCGCGCGCCTATGTCGCGCGCCTTCCAATGGCCACCATACTCCCCTCTCCGCCCAAGGTCGGCATGGTGTCGCTCGGCTGTCCCAAGGCGCTGGTCGACAGCGAGCGCATCCTCACCAGGCTGCGCGCCGACGGCTATGCGATGTCCGCCGACTATGCCGGCGCCGATGTCGTGCTCGTCAACACCTGCGGCTTCCTGGACAGCGCCAAGGAGGAAAGCCTCGAAGCGATCGGTGAGGCGATCGCCGAAAATGGCCGCGTCATCGTCACCGGCTGCATGGGCAACGAAGCCGATACGATCCGCGCGCGCTTCCCCGCTGTGCTCGCGGTCACCGGGCCGCACCAGTATGAGGCGGTTGTCGGCGCGGTGCGCGAGGCCGCGCCGGTGCCGCCCTCGCCGTTCCTCAACCTGGTGCCCGATCGCGATCTCAAGCTGACGCCACGCCACTACAGCTATCTCAAGATTTCAGAGGGCTGCAACCATCGCTGCAGCTTCTGCATCATCCCGTCGATCCGCGGCGATCTTGTGTCGCGACGCCCTGACGCGATCCTGCGCGAGGCGGAGAAGCTGGTGGCCTCGGGAACGCGCGAGCTGCTCGTGATCAGCCAGGACACCTCGGCTTACGGCGTCGACCTCCGCCACAAGACGTGGCCTTGGAAGGGCCATGACGTCCGCGCGCACATGACCGATCTTGCGCGTGAATTGGGCAAGCTGGGCGGACCGGAGAACAGGCCGTGGGTCCGCCTCCACTATGTCTATCCGTATCCGCATGTCGACGACGTCATCCCGCTGATGGCGGACGGGCTCGTGCTGCCCTATCTCGACATTCCATTCCAGCATGCGGCGCCCAAGGTGCTGAAGGCGATGAAACGCCCCGCCAACGAAACGAAGGTGCTGCAGCGCATTGCGAGCTGGCGCGCGGAAGTTCCTGACATCGCGATCCGTTCCTCTTTCGTCGTCGGCTTTCCCGGTGAGACCGAGGACGACTTCCAGTATCTGCTCGACTGGCTCGACGAGGCGCAGCTCGATCGCGTCGGCGCGTTCCGCTTCGAGCCGGTACAGGGCGCGGCGGCGAACGATCTCCCCGGCGCGATGCCCGAAGAGATCAAGGAGGAGCGCTACGCGCGGCTGATGGAGAAGACGGCCGCGATCTCTGCGGCGAAACTGCAGGCGAAGATCGGCCGCACGCTCGACGTCATCATCGACGCGGCCGACGAGGAGGGCGGCGCCACCGGCCGCTCCAAAGCCGACGCCCCCGAGATCGACGGCGAAGTCCAGCTTCGCGACGCGCAAGGGCTGGCGGGCGGCGACACCGTCAAGGTCCTGATCGAGGATGCCGACGAGCACGATCTCTACGGCGTACCGGTCGCCGCATAGACAGCTATTCGGCCTGAGCTGGCCGCAGTGTCGTGCTTCGTTTCGACTGGCTGAGAATAGGACGGGGCTTCGACAAGCTCGGCCCGAAGGCTATGGCTGAAGGCTATGACGGACTTCGCACAACTCCTCCTGCCCGATCGCGGCGAGCCCGGGCGCACGATCCACACCGTCACCAAAGCCGGCTTCGAGGCCTGGCTCGGCAATCAGCCCGAGCGGGTGCGCATGCTCATCGCGGCGGCGCGATTCAGGGCCAAGCCGGGCGAGTTCGTCATCCTGCCCGACGAGCGCGGCAAGGAGTGGTCGGTACTGCTCGGCACACCCGAGACGCTCGGAACATGGGACCTCGCATCCGCGGCCGCGAAGCTTCCGGACGGCAGCTACCGCCTCGACGATCGCGATTCGGGCGCCGCTGCGCTGGGTTGGCTGCTGGCGCAGCATCGCTTCGACCGTTATCGCCAGAAGCCCGGGCCGCTGTGCAAGCGGGTGCTGCTTTCCCGCGAGCCCGCCAAGATCGAGGAGACGCTCGCGCTCGCCGAGGCGGTCGCGCTGGTCCGCGATCTTGTCGATACGCCGACGAGCGACATGGGACCGGCCGATCTCCAGGCCGCGATCGAGCAGGTCGCGGGGGCGCACGGCGCGCGCGTGCGCGTCACCACGGGCGAAGCTCTCGCCGAGGGCTATCCGATGATCCACGCCGTCGGCCGCGCCGCGGCACCGGATCGCGCACCTCGCCTGATCGAAGTCGAGTGGGGCGATCCCGCGCATCCTCGCGTCGCGATCGTCGGCAAGGGCGTCTGCTTCGATTCGGGCGGCCTCGACATCAAACCCGCGTCCGGCATGCGATTGATGAAGAAGGACATGGGCGGCGCAGCCCACGCGCTGGCGCTCGCGGGGCTTGTCATGCGCGCAAAGCTGCCGGTGCGGCTGCACCTGCTCGTTCCGGCCGTCGAGAACGCGATCTCCGGCGATGCCTTCCGGCCGGGCGACGTCCTCAGCACGCGCAAGGGCCTGTTCGTCGAGATCGGCAACACCGATGCGGAAGGTCGCCTCATCCTCGGCGACGCGCTCGTCAGGGCCGGCGAGGACAAGCCCGAGCTCGTCCTTGATTTCGCGACGCTGACCGGCGCCGCACGTGTCGCGCTCGGCCCCGAGCTCCCGGCGCTGTTCGCGAACGAGGACGGGCTCGGCGACGAGCTGCTCGCTGCGGGCAGCGCGGTGGAAGACCCGCTGTGGCGGCTGCCGCTCTGGTCCGGCTACAAGGGCATGCTCAAAAGCGACGTGGCCGACATTAACAATGCCGGCGAGGGCGGCTTCGCCGGTGCGATCACCGCCGCGCTGTTCCTCGCCGAGTTCGCGCCGGACGGCGTGCCATGGGCACACTTCGATACTTCCGCCTGGCGACCCGCAGGGAAGCCAGGCAGGCCGAAAGGCGGCGAAGCGCTCGGGTTGCGCGCGGCTTGGGAAATGCTGCAACGCCGCTTCGGCGAAGCTCGCCCGGATCGATAGTCGACAGTTTTGCAAGCGTTTCTCGATTGATCGGAAACGATCCGCCTTGCTGGGTGTTCTTGCCTCAAAACTGGGCGCCGGCGCGAGTTTTCGGCGCCCGAGCGCGAGGACGAGGCCAGTGAAGCACGAGCCGCTTTACAATTGGATGGATGCGCTGGTCGCCTATGTCCGCTCGGGCAATGCCGACCTGACCAATCGCCAAATGGCGCTCCTTCTGCTGGTCTATCACACCAATGGACCGCATACGGTCCGCGGCTTGGCGAGCATGCTGGGTGTCTCAAAGCCGGTGGTCACGCGCGCCTTGAATACGCTCGGTGGCCTGGGCTATCTGCGCCGCGAGCGCGATGAAAAGGATCGGCGCAACATCTTCGTGACACGGACGAACGCGGGAGCCGAGTTTCTTGAAAACTTCAAGGGCTTTATCGTCGGAGGCAATGACCGCCGGCGGCTCCGCCTCGCCCACGCGAGCGGCTGAACAGGTCCGCCTGAGCGGACCTTCGGTCCGGCTCGACACGCGCATTAATGCCATCCGTCCCGATCTCGTCGATCTGCGCTTGGCCGATCGCGTTCTATCTGCACATTACGCAGCTCCGATCGAGCGGGTCTGCACAACAGTGGCCGCGGTCATGCGCGGCCGTCCGTCCGCGGATGCGCCGGCGGTAAGCGAATTGTTGATGGGTGAACGGTTCCAGCTGCTCGAGATCAGCGGCGACTGGGCGTGGGGCTATTCGGCACATGACGACTATGTCGGCTATTTGCCGCGCAAGGCGCTTGGCGCGCCGACCAAGACGCCGACGCATATCGTGTCGGCGGCCGCCGCGCTCGTCTTCTCCGCGCCCGACATCAAGTCTCCCGTCGTGGCGCGCTGGCCGATGGGCGGCCGCTTCGTAGCCGAAGAAGAAGGTGAGTTCCTGACCTGCCGGAGCGGCTATATTCACTGCCGCCACGCACAGGCGATCGGAGGCGAGATCGATCCGGTGGTGGCAGCCGAACGGCTCATCGGCACCCCTTATCGCTGGGGCGGCCGCAGCGGTGACGGTATCGACTGTTCCGGCCTCGTGCAGCTGGCGCTGGCATTCGCCGGTGTCGTAAGCCCGCGAGACAGCGATCAGCAGCGGGCGCTCGGCGAAGAGATTGCGGCGGGCGACGCGCTTGTCCGCGGCGATATCATCTGCTTTCCCGGCCATATCGGTTTCATGGCCGATGAGGAGCGGCTCGTGCATGCCAATGCCCACTGGATGGCGGTGACGGTCGAGCCGCTGGCGGACATCGTCGCGCGGCTGACGCCGCGGCACGCGGAGCCGATCGTCGCCAGGCGGCGGCTGCCATGAGCGTTTCCGTTTTCGTCGACGGTGCAGCGGGCACCACGGGTCTCGAGATCGGCGAGCGGCTCGCCGGCCGCGCCGATATCGCGCTCATCACGCTCCCCGAAGAGCGGCGCAAGGATCCGCAGGCCCGCACGGACGCGCTCAAGAGCGCTGATGTCGCCATCCTCTGCCTGCACGACGATGCTGCGCGCGAAGCGGTCGCGCTGATCGGCGACGCGCCGACGCGCGTGATCGACGCGTCAACGGCGCACCGGACCGACCCTGCTTGGACCTATGGCTTTCCCGAGCTCGATGTCGGGCAGCGCGAAGCGATCGCGACGGCGCAGCGTGTGTCGAACCCGGGTTGCTATCCGACCGGCTTCCTCGCGCTTGTGCGCCCGCTCGTGAGCGCCGGGATCGTGCCCGCCTATCTTCCGCTCAGCGTCAATGCCGTCTCTGGCTATTCGGGTGGCGGCAAGTCGCTGATCGCGCGCTTCGAGGATCAGGCGGCGGCTGGCGCCACCGCGACGGGTTTGAGGCTTTACGGCCTCGGTCTCGGCCACAAGCATGTGCCGGAGATGCAGACCCATGGCGGCCTCGAGCTGCCTCCGATCTTCCTGCCGGCGGTGGCGCGGACCTATCGCGGCATGACCGTCGAGGTGCCGCTCCACCTGATGACGCTGAACGGCGGGATCGACGATATTCGCGAGGCGCTGCACGATGCGTATGCCGACAGCGACGTCGTCCGCGTCATCGACGAAACGCCCGATGAACTGCTGATCGAGCGCTGCGCCGGCAGCGATCGCCTCGAGATCTTCGTCTACAGCGAGCCGAAGACCGGCCAGGTCCGGCTGGTCGCGCTGCTCGACAACCTCGGCAAGGGCGCGGCCGGCGCGGCCGTCCAGAACCTCAACCTGATGGCGGGTCTCAAAGAAACGGCGGGGCTCAGATTGTAGCGACTGCGATCTGTTCGCGCCGAGCCCCCATGCCTCCAACGGAGGCGGCATCGTCGGCTACGCTCAGGCCGGGTGGGATGCCTCAGTGTCGGCGGCTAGACGCTCCAATGCCTCGCCCTCGAGCCGCCAGGGCTGCCAGCCGCTCTGCGGACGGCCGCCGATCGCGCGATAGAAGCGCATCGCCTGCTCGTTCCAATCGAGCACCGCCCAGTCGATCCGTGCGCAGTCGCGCGCCCGCGCCTCCCTCGCAAGCGCCGCGAACAGGGCCCGCGCGACGCCGGCCCGGCGCACGTTGGGGTCGACGAACAGGTCTTCGAGATAGATGCCCGGCCGCCCGGTCCACGTCGAATAGTTGAGGAACCAGAGCGCGAGGCCGATCGCCCGTCCCTCGATTTCGGCGAGATGCGCGAAGACCTGTGCGTGCGGGATGAACAGCGTGGCGCGCAGGCTCGCCTCCGTTGCCTCGACCGCGTCGGGCATGCGTTCGAAGGCCGCAAGGGCGCGGATCATGCGCAGGATCTCGGTCTCGTCGCCGGGCAGGGCGGGACGGACGGTGACGGACATCAGGGCAGTTCTCCCGGTGCTGGCGGGTGCGGCCGCGAACGCGCGGCGATCGCGCAGCCGCTCACGATGAGCACGGCGCCGGCGCTCGTCCAGGGCGAAACCTGCTCTCCGAAGAACAGGAAGCCGAACAGCGCCGCCCACAGGAAGCCGCTATACTCGCTCGTGACGAGATAGCTCGCCTCCGCGCGCGCATAAGCCCAGGAGAGCAGCAGCAGCGACACAATCGCGAGGATACCGGCGGCAAGGATCTCCGGCAGTTGCGCGGAAGCCGGAACGCTGCCGAGCCACGGTGCCGCGATCAGCATCAGCGTGAAGATGACCAGATTCTGGAAAAAGACGATCTCGAGAGGTTTCGCCAAAAGTGCCTGCTGGCGCATCAAGATCAGGTTCCACGCATAGCAGATCGCCGAGCACAGGATCGCGATGGCGCCGCGGAACAGCCCCGGTGCCGGCGCTGCGACCGCCTGCCCGGCAACGATCACCAGCACCCCCGCGAATGCCGTCGCCGCGGCAAACAACGTCCGCCGCCCGATATGTTCGTGGAGGATCAGCGCGGCGAGCAACAGCGCGATCAGCGGCGCGATGAAGGCGAGCGCGATCGCCTGCGCCATCGGCACGCGCGCCAATCCCCAGAAATAGAGCAATGCCATGACGAGGTTGACCGTGCCGCGCACGACGTGGAGTCGCAGCGACGCGGCGGTCGGCCAGGCACCACGCACGGCGCCATAGGGGCGTGCCGCAACGGCCACGCTCGCGCCGGACCGCCACAGCATCGCGGCATAGGCGCCGTAGCCGAGCGTCAGCCGCTTCATGAAAACGTCCATGAGGCAGAATGTCGCGATACCGAACAGCGCGACGCCGAACGCCGTCGCACGGCCGAACGGCTTCACGGAACGAGAGGCGGGATCACTCCGCGGCCTGTGCCTGCGTCGCCGCCTCGATTTCCGCCGCCTTCGCCTCGACCAGCTTGACGATGTGCTCGATCATGTCGGCATCCTGGACGTGATGGTCCGTAACGCCGGACAGATAGACCATGTGCTTGCCGTTGCCGCCGCCGGTGATGCCGATGTCGGTCTCGCGCGCCTCGCCCGGACCGTTGACGACGCAGCCGAGCACCGACAGCGACATCGGCGTACGGATATGCGTCAGCCGCGCCTCGAGCGCCTCGACGGTGCGGATCACGTCGAAACCCTGGCGCGCGCAGGATGGGCAGGAGACCACGCGCACGCCCCGGTTGCGGATGCCGAGCGCCTTCAGGATCTCGAAGCCGACGCGAACCTCCTCCTCGGGCTCGGCCGAGAGGCTGACGCGGAGCGTGTCGCCGATGCCGAACCAAAGCAGCGAGCCGAGCCCGATCGACGACTTGACCGTGCCGCCGATGAGCCCGCCTGCTTCGGTGATGCCGAGGTGCAGCGGGCAGTCGACGGCTTCGGCGAGCTGCTGGTAGGCGGCGACGGCGAGGAACACGTCCGACGCCTTCACCGCGACCTTGTACTCGCGGAAATCCGCGTCCTCGAGCAATTTGATGTGATCCAGCGCGCTCTCGACGAGCGCCTCCGGGCAAGGCTCGCCATATTTCTCGAGCAGGTCCCTTTCGAGGCTGCCTGCGTTGACGCCGATGCGGATCGCGCAGCCGTTCGCCTTGGCGGCGTTGACGACTTCCTGCACGCGCGCGGCCGAGCCGATGTTGCCCGGATTGATGCGCAGGCAGGCAGCGCCGGCGTCGGCCGCTTCCAGCGCGCGCTTATAGTGGAAGTGGATGTCCGCGACGATCGGGACGTTCGCCGCACGGGTAATCTCGCGGAGCGCCCTGGTGCTCTCCTCGTCTGGACAGGAAACACGGATGATGTCCGCGCCTGCCTCCTCGCAGCGGCGGATCTGGTCGATCGTCGCCTTCGCGTCGGACGTCGGCGTGTTCGTCATCGTCTGCACCGTGATCGGCGCGCCGCCCCCTACGGGAACATTGCCGACCATGATCTGACGCGATTGGCGGCGGGTGATATCCCGCCAGGGACGAACCGACATGTTGTTCTCGCAGATGCAGCCGATGCGCGCTCCTATAGGCGCTCGCGCCGCGCTTGGTAAGGTCCCCGCGCTAGGCCGCGCACAATCCCTCCACGAAGCGTTCGGTCGACGAGCGCAGGCGGTGGGCGTTCTGGAGCAGTGCGCCGGCCGCGGCATTGACCCGATCGGACAGCCCGCCCGCCTCGTTCGCGACCGCCGCGACACGGCTGAGCCCGTCGGCGACCTCGCCGGCATCGCGGGCCGCATCGCTGGCGTTGCGCTCGATCAAGGCGGCGGTGCTGCTCTGATCGACGATTGTCGCGCGGATCGCGTTCGCCGCCTGCGCGACCTCGTCGACCGCGCTGGCGATATCGGTAAGCGACGTCTCGGCCACCCGCGCGCTCGAATGGACGGCTTCGATGAGCGCGCTGATCTCGGCGGTGGCGCTTCCCGCCTGGCCCGCGAGCATCTTCACTTCGGTCGCGACCACGGCGAAACCACGCCCGGCCTCGCCGGCGCGCGCCGCCTCGATCGCGGCATTGAGCGCGAGCAGGTTGGTACGTGAGGCAATCGCCTGGATACGGCCGGTAAACTCTCCAATGTCGGTGGTGCTGCCCGAAAGCGCACGCACCGCTTCGTCGCCCGCACCGGAGCGGGTGCGTGCGACCGCGCTGAGCTCGGCCTGCTGCTCCGCCACGGCGGCGATGCCGGCGATCGCGTGAGACAGCCCGGCGACGGTACCGGCAACCGCACGGGCGGCTTCCAATGCCATGTCGGCGCGCCCCGCGACGGCCGCGCTCTGGCGGCCGCTATCAATCGCGAGATCGTTGAGCGCGCGCGCCGAGCCCTCCAGTTCCTCGGCAGACGCGCTCACCGCTTCGACTATCCCGCTCACGGAGGCTTCGAACTCGCCGGCAAGCGCGATCAGCGCTTCGGCGCGCGCCGACGCGGCGCTGCGTTCGGCGCTCTCGCGACGGCTGCGCTCGCTCGCGGCACGACGTTCGGCGTCAGCGCCGGCCGCCAAGGCGCGCTCCGCTTGCAGGCGAGCGTCCTCCGCACGCGCCATGGCGGCTTCGGCTTGCTCGCGTGCGGCGATGGCGTCCGCGGCGAGCCGCTCGCTCTCCACCCGCGCCTCGCTCTGTGCCAGCAGCAACTCGCGTGTCCGCGCGGTGATGTAGGCGAGCACGGCGAACTGCATCACGACGGCAGCTCCATGCACGATGACGCGACCGACATCGTCGCCTTGCGCGAACACCCAGCCAGGTACCATGACGTCGAGGAGCAGATGGTGCGCCGCGATCAGCAGCGCAGCGAGCAGGATCGGCCGCCAGTCGCACAACACCGTCAGCGCCGACAGGGCGACGAAGAAGTACATGTGCATGTCCATCTGCCAGGCATTGCCGCGCATGGCGAAGACGAGAAGCGCCGGGTCGAACGCCGCAAGCACGCCAACGGCAAGGCGGGCATCGCCATCGCTGCGTCCGCGCAGCGCCATCAAAGTGGGGACGACGTGCACCAGCAGCGCAATGCCGAACGCGATACCGCCGCCATCGACCGGATGGCGTGCCATCATCGCACCGATCAGCAGCGTCGCCAGCCAGCTCGAAATGACGAGCAGCTTGACCGCGCGGCGCCGCAGCGCCTCGAGCGTATCGAGTTTCATCGCGCCAGGTCTGCCTTCGGCGGCGCGCAACCGGCGACCGGCGAGGCGAGCGTGACGATGCCGAGGCCGAGCAGCGGTCGCAGCAGCTGCGCGCGGTCGGCATAGACCACCAACGATTGCGGCAGCGGCCCCCGTGCCAGGATGAGCGCGTTGTGCGCGCGCGCAGCCACCGGCAGCAGCCGCGCGGCGGTCTGGCCGAGCGGCACCAGCAGCATCGGCCCCCTGCTCGGCGGCACCAGCGCAAGCGAGACGAGCGCGAACAGGACGAGACCCAGCTGCGCGACCAGGGCCGCACGCCGCGAGAAGGGCGTCAGAAGCATGGCGTCGCCCTACCCGCCTTTGATTAGCGACCGGCTAATGCCGTTTGGGGGCCGTTGACCGCGGCGGGACAATCGTGCGAGTGGCCGGACAGCGTCGGCGCGCGCCTAAGGCAGCAGCGCGGGTGTAGCTCAATGGTAGAGCAGAAGCTTCCCAAGCTTACGACGAGGGTTCGATTCCCTTCACCCGCTCCGACGCGGTCCTGAGACACTCGCGCTCCGCCCATTGGCGCAGCAGCGCTACGGGCGTGGCTCGTTGCTCGTCGCCCGATCCGCCGACAACAGCCGCTCGACAGCGTCCAGCGTATGATCCGCGCAATCGCGGCCCAGCAGCGGGCGCAGCCGTTCGGCCTCGGCGCGGCACCGCGCTGCCAATGCCGGGTCGTGCGCCAAGGCCTTGAGATCGGCTCCGAACCGTTCGGGAACGATCGAGCGGGGCGGCGACCAGCCGCCGGCGCCGAGCCGAGTCACCCCCAATGCCTGAACCGATTTCTCGAGATCGATCGGTACGACCACGTGGGGCAGGCCGGCGACAAGCGCGCTGCTCGTGATGCCCGCGCCGCCGTGCGAGACGATGATCCGCGAACGCGCCACAATTGCAGCGAAGGGCAGCGGATTCGGCTCGATCACTAAACCCGCTGCAGCGAGCCGATTACTTTGCGCGGCAAGCAGCGATGGCGCGTGAAGGCGGATCGGCAGCCCGCTCGTCGCCAGCGCGTCCCACAACTTGCCCGCGGCCGCGAAATTCTCCGGCCAGTAAACGAAGGCTTCTGGCCCGCGCGGCTCCGCGGCGAACGGAATCGGCAGCGGCAGCTGCGGCGGCACGAGCGTGGTCTCGCGCCATTGCGCGTAGGGATCGAAGGCGGCGAAAGCCGAAACGATCGGCGCGTCGCAGGCGAAGATCGCCGGCAGCGCCGCGAGCGGCTTGCGCCCTGCCCGCGCCAGTTCCCCGTTCGTGAGCGCGAGCAGCGCCGCCTCGTCGGTGACCGCCGGCTTGTCGGCAAGGCTCGGGAAGCGCGGCATCGTGGCGGGAGGCAGCTCGAAGGCGGTGCCGATGCCCACCGAGGGGATGCGGGCGGCGGCCGCGCACAGCAGCGCCGGCGCATATTCGGCGATCACCACGTCGGGTCGCGCCGCCGCGAATATGGCGTCCCAGCCGGCGATCAGCGCGGAGAGCGTGCCCGGGATGTCGAGGCCGAGGCGCGCAAGGATATCGGCCTCGCTGTGCGTCCGGATCGTCGACGTGCCGGCGATGCTCGCTATCAGGCGCGGCCAGATCGGCGCCTGGAACAGCGGAAAGCCGCGCGTGCCCGCGCCGCCGGCATCGATCCGCTGCAGGGCGAGCGATACGGCGTGCCCGGCTCTCGTCAGCATCTCGGCGATCGAGAGGATGCGGCGGACATGGCCGCTATGCGCGCCGAGCTCCCAGCCGATCAGGACGCGGGCCATCGGCGTCCTCCTGCCTGCTTCAGATGCCACCCTCGACCGGTTCGTGGCCGGCGCCGCCGAGCCGCTCGATAAGTGCCGTCTCGCAGCCGTCGAGATCGGCCTCGTCGACCGAGCGGATCACGAAGTTCGCGCCGACGCGACCTTCGCGGAAGAAGGGATAGCTGCCGATCTGGCAGCTCGGATGTTCGCGCTCGGTGATCCGGAGCAGCTCGGCGACCTCGCTCTCCGGCACCCAGCAGCCGACGGTCCGCGAGATGAGCGGTCGTCCCCCGGGAAGCTGACCGCTGAGCGCATCGAGCATCAGCGCGGCTATGTGCGGCACCCCGGCAAGGATGTAGATGTTCGCAACCTGGATGCCGGGCGCACCCGACATGCGGTTCTGGATGAGGCTGGCGCCTTCCGGCACGCGCGCCATCCGCAGCCGCGCATCGGTAAGCCCGCCGCGCGCCGCATAGTAGGTCTCGAGCACCGATCGCGCGTGGGGATGGACCACGACCGGCACGCCAAGCGCCTCCGAGATCGCATCGACGGTGATGTCGTCGTGCGTCGGGCCGATGCCGCCTGTGGTGAACAGATAGTCATTGCGCGCCCGCAGCAGGTTGACCGCCTCGACGATCGCCTCGGTGCGATCGGCGACCACGCGCACTTCGGCGAGACGGATGCCCTGCAGATTGAGCCACAGCGCGATCGGCGCGATGTTCTTGTCCTGCGTGCGGCCCGAGAGGATCTCGTCGCCGATCACGATCAGCGCGGCGGTGTAGATGCGTTCCGGATCGGACATCGGCTCGCTCATAGCCCGCATCGGCGGCGCTCGCAAAGCCACCCTCGGCACGCTATATGGCACGCATGACCAGCTATATCGCCGTCACCGCCGACGACATCGTCGAGCGTACCGGAGCCATCAAGCTCCACGGGCCCGACGCTTTCGAGGGAATGCGCCGCGCCGGTCGCCTCGCGGCCGAAGTGCTCGACGCGCTGGTTCCGCACATTGCTCCAGGCGTCGCCACCGACGAGATCGATCGCGTCGCGCACGATCATATCGTTCGCGCCGGCGCGGTTCCGGCGCCGCTCAACTATCGCGGCTTCCCGAAATCGGTCTGCATCTCGATCAACCATGTCGTCTGCCATGGCATTCCCGGGCCGAAGACTCTGAAGTCCGGCGACATCGCGAACATCGACGTCACGGTGATCCTCGATGGCTGGCATGGTGACACCAGTCGCATGTTCCTCGTAGGCGATGACGTGCCGATCAAGGCGCGACGGCTCGTCGACGTGACCTATGAGGCCCTGATGCGCGGCATCGCCGCGGCCAGACCGGGTGCGCGCCTCGGCGATATCAGCCATGCTATCCAGAGCTTCGCCGAGGCGCATCGCTATGGCGTGGTCCGCGATTTTTGCGGCCATGGGCTCGGTCGCGTCTTCCATGACGCACCTGAGGTCGTCCACGTCGGCCGCGCCGGTACCGGTCCCGAGCTCCGGCCGGGCATGTTCTTCACGATCGAGCCGATGATCAACATCGGCCGCCCCGACGTGAAGCTGCTCGACGACGGCTGGACGGCGGTGACGCGCGATCGATCGCTCTCGGCTCAGTTCGAGCACTCGGTCGGCATCACCGAGGACGGCTGCGAGGTGTTCACGACCAGCCCCGCCGGCCTCCACGCGCCGCCTTATTACTGACCGCGCGGCACATCGAATTTCGCGGAGCCGATCCGTTTGGTTCGAGCTTGTAGAGGACCGGCCGCGCACGACGACGTCTGAACTGCGCATCTCGACCACCTCGAGCTTTCGAAGCGGACGACGTTTCTTGGGCTAGGCCGATGCCATTTGATCCGTCATCGCCCGGCGTTGAGCGTTCGCGGCCTCGTGAGCGAGACGGATGGGGAGCGGCAGGCGGCGACCGTCAGTCAACTTTAGCACCCACTCCACGCTAGTCTCCAGCGAGACGCGATGGCCGGTGCTGATGTAGATTGGCGCGGCACGTGCCCGCGTCCTGAGCGCCACTCCGACGGTCTCGCCGCGATCGATCAGCGGCGCGCGATCTCCTGGCGCCGGCCCGACCTCACCTTCCACCGCGCCGCAGAGCAGCGTCTTGGCGACACCGATCGTCGGCACGTCAAGCAGCACGCCGACATGCGTCGCGATGCCGCAACGGCGCGGATGCGAGCGGCCCTGGCCGTCGACGAACAGCAAGTCGGGCTTTTCAGGCAGCTTGTCCCAGGCGGCGAGTAGCGAAGGCGCCTCGCGAAAGCCGAGATAACCCGGCACGTAGGGAAATGGCGGGATGCGCGTAGCTGCCGCTGCTTCGCCCGCTACAGCATCCGGCCAGGCGAGCGTCGCGATGGCCGCATGGATCGGGCCTCGCGTATCGCGCCAGGCGCTCGAGGTGTCCGCCCCGGCCGCTCGGCCAACGCGACCGAATCGATCTGTGGTTTCACAGGTTTCGGCAATCTCGCGTTGGGCGTGCGTCGCGGTCTTCAGGTCGGGCGGTGCGAACCAGTCGCGGCGGCGATGCTCAGCCATGGGGCAGACAACGCACCGCTGCCCGTTTCTTGGGCATGGATGCCGTCCCTGCCTGCTTTTTCGGCAGCTTGGCAGGAAGCAATTTCAAGATTTCCCACGCTCCTTGCGATTCGCCACTTGGCACGCTTATTGAACCCGCCCTGCCAAGCGTTTCGCAGGGGGCAAGGAGCGCGACATGAAAAAGGTCGAGGCAATCATCAAGCCGTTCAAGCTCGATGAGGTGAAGGAGGCGCTCCACGAGGTTGGGGTTTCCGGGATTACGGTGACCGAGGCCAAGGGCTTCGGCCGTCAAAAGGGGCATACCGAACTCTATCGGGGGGCGGAATATGTCGTCGACTTCCTGCCCAAGGTGAAGCTGGAGGTCGTTGTCGACGATGCGCTCGCCGAGCGTGCGGTGGAGGCGATCGCAGCCGCCGCACAGACCGGCCGTATCGGCGACGGCAAGATCTTCGTCACTCCCATCGAGACCGCGGTGCGCATCCGCACTGGCGAACGGGGCAGCGACGCCATCTAACGATTGAACGAGAAGAAGCGGACGCGGCCGCCGCGTCCGCAATAAGGCAGAGGACGGCCCGAGGCCATCAGTTGAAGTTCAGCGTGCATCAGAAGGTAAGCCGGCTCGGCCGGCCCAGAGCGAGGGAAATATCATGGCCAATTCGGCGTCCGACGTCCTCAAGCTGATCAAGGAGAAGGAGATCGAGTGGGTCGATCTTCGCTTCACCGATCCTAAGGGCAAGTGGCAGCATCTGACGATGGTCAAGGGCGTCGTCGGCGAGGACGAGCTCAACGACGGCTTCATGTTCGACGGCAGCTCGATCGAGGGCTGGAAGGCGATCAATGAGTCCGACATGATCCTGAAGCCGGACCTGGACGCGGTCTGGGTCGATCCGTTCTCGGCGACGCCGATGCTGATCCTGGTCTGCGACATCGTCGAACCCTCGACCGGCGAACTCTACGCGCGCGATCCGCGTTCGACCGCCAAGCGCGCCGAAGCATATGTGAAGAACAGCGGCGTCGGCGACACCGTCTATGTCGGCCCTGAAGCCGAGTTCTTCATGTTCGACGACGTCCGCTTCGACAACACCTACAACTCGTCCTACTACCATCTCAACGACGTCGAGCTGCCGACCAACACCGGCGCCGTGCTCGAGGGCGGCAATCTCGGCCACCGGCCGCGCGCCAAGGGCGGCTACTTCCCGGTGGCGCCGGTCGACAGCGCCGTCGATATCCGTGCCGAGATGGTCCAGACCATGCTCGACATGGGCCTGCCCTGCGACAAGCATCACCATGAGGTGGCCGCCGCGCAGCACGAGCTCGGCCTCACCTTCGGCACGCTGGTGCAGACCGCGGATCGCATGCAGATCTACAAATATGTCTGCTGGCAGGTCGCTCAGGCCTACGGCAAGACGGTTACCTTCATGCCGAAGCCGATCAAGCTCGACAACGGATCAGGCATGCACACCCACATGTCGATCTGGAACGGCGGCGATCCGCTGTTCGCGGGCGAGGGCTATGCCGGGCTTTCCGATCTCTGCCTCTATTTCATCGGCGGCGTGATCAAGCATGCCAAGGCGCTCAATGCCTTCACCAACCCGACCACCAACAGCTACAAGCGGCTGGTTCCAGGCTATGAGGCGCCGGTGCTGCTCGCCTATTCGGCGCGCAACCGCTCGGCCTCGTGCCGCATCCCCTATGGCGCGGGCCGCAAGGCGAAGCGTGTAGAGTTCCGCTTCCCGGATGCGATGGCGAACCCGTACCTCTGCTACGCGGCACTGCTGATGGCCGGCCTCGACGGCATCGAGAACAAGATTCATCCCGGCGAGGCGATGGACAAGAACCTCTACGATCTGCCGCCCGAGGAGCTCTCCGAAATCCCGACCGTGTGCGGTTCGCTCCGCGAGGCGCTCAACAGCCTCGAGGCCGATCACGCCTTCCTCACCAAGGGCGGCGTGTTCACCGAGGACCAGATCGAGGCCTATCTCGAGCTCAAGTGGCCGGAGGTCGCCCGCTGGGAGATGACGCCGAGCCCGGTCGAGTTCGACATGTACTTCTCGGCCTGATTCCTCGCGATCGGATTTGAACGAAGCGCCCGGCGGGAGACCGCCGGGCGTTTTGCTGTGGGCGGCGCAGCGATCCGAGTTGCGTCACCTGGAGCCGGCCCCCGGGCCTCCGGTCTGGAATTGGGAATAGCTGTCCCTCGCTCCAGGGCGGTGCGTCGACGCAGGAACAAGGAGTTCCCGCGATCCTATTCCCTCCCAGGCTCCGGCTCGCCCGCGAGATATTCGGACGCGACCCAGCAGACCTTGCCCTTCTTGGTGGTGACGTGCCGCCAGCCGCCCTTGTCGCTGCGCACTGAGACATGCGCATCGCGCGGCAGGCCGAGGATGATCGGCGCATCCATCGAGGGAGTCTGGCGGCAGTTCAGGACATGGCCACGGACCGTCGCGATGCTCTCGACCGGTGCAGCAAGCGAAACGGTCACGCTTTTGCCGACATGGACGGTCGGCTTGGTCGCGTGCGAAGCGGTGGCGAAAAGCGCGAGTAGGAGCATTCACTATCCCTATGGCGCGCTCGAACGACTCTGCGCGGACGATCCCGCCCTGTTCCCCTGCCCGGAGCCGGCAGGCAAGCCTTTCGTGCGGCGCCGCTCAGCGGCCGCAGTTGAGGCCGCATGCGCCGGTGCCGCGCTGCCAGTTCGCCATCTCCTCGCGCGCCTGCACGCGCGCCGCGCGCCATTGGTCGGCGGTCATGCAGACCTTGTGATTCCCGAGGCGGGTACCGGTCTCGTCATCCTCCTCGCAGATCAGCTTCGGCTTCGCCGGCGTCGCGGGTGACGCGGTCGCAGCGACCGGCGGTGCGGATCGAGCGACGACCGAAGCCTGCAATGCGAGGTAGAGTGCGATCAGGCTCATCCGCTATCCCCTTGCCGCGGCGCAGGCGCCGAACGCGACGATGCTAGAACGAATTCACGTTCAGCGCCAATCGACGATCCCCCAGCCTCGTGTCGCTGCGAGGCGGCGCATGCGCGGGTTGGGATTGGCCGCGAACGGATCGTCCGCCCAAGCCATGACCGGGGCATCGGACTGGTGATCGGAATAGAAGCGGATACGCACGTCGCCGCGCGCGATCCCATGGCTCGCCATCCACGCCTGGATCATCCGCAGCTTGGCGGGACCATAGCAGTTCTCACCGTCGATCTTGGCCGTAACGCGCGAATCGAGGCCGATGATCGAATTGGTCGCAATCACGTCGTCGAAGCCGAGCCGCGCGGCGATCGCCTCGACGTAGAGGCGATAGGAGGCGGTGGCGAGCACCAGGCGGCGACCGGCGGCGCGATCCGCCGCGATCTGGCGCAGCGCGCCGGGCAGTATGTTGGTGGCCGCGACCTTCTCCGCAAAGCTCGCGGTGACGGGCGCAAGCTCGCCGGGCGCGACGTGCGGCCCTAGCAACAGATGCTGGTTGATCTCCTTGAGTCGGCCGCGGGTGATAAGCCTGGCGGCGTAAGCAAGCATGGCGAGCAGCGCCAGCGGCAGCAGCGCCAGCCGCCACGGCGCCAGCCGCAGCGCCGCATGGATAAGAAACGGCGTGTAGGTGCCCGTGCGGGTGACGGTGCGGTCCATGTCGTAGATGGCGAGTTCGGTCACGCCCGGTCTTCCAGAACCGCCTCGGCGAGCGTCAGATCGTCGGGCTTGTCGACGTCGACCGCGGCGAGCGGGTCGGCGAGCGACACCATCCGCACCTTGGCGCCGAACCGCGCGCCGGCGCGCGCGACGGCAGCCTCGAGGCTGATCGTGCGGGTGAGCGCGCGAAGCAGCAGCACCGGCCCGAAACGGGTGACGAGCTTCCAACCCTTTTTGCGATCCTGCTCGATCGCGCTCCAGGTCGCGATCAGCGGCAGCGCGGCGGGGCCGGCGAGCCAGAACAGGTTGGCGCCGGTCCAGTCGCCGCCGCGAAAGCGCAGCCAGGTCCGGCGGGTTCGAGGAAAGCGACGCTCGACGACGCGACGCTCGACCACGCCGACGGCAACGTCCGCGCCTGCCGCCGCTTCAAGGAACGCCGCTACCGTCACCGGCGTGAGCAAGACGTGGTCGGCGGTGGTGACGAGGATCGGCCACGATGCCTCTGCACTGCCGGCCACGGCCGCGATCGAACGGGCGATGCCGTCGCCGGAACGGAGAACCGCGATCCGCTCATCGTCGGGCAACACCGCGGCGATCGGATCGCGGTCCTGCGTCAGCACGCGTATGGAACCGACCTTCGGGCAGGCGAGCAGCGTTTCGGCGACACGCCCGACCATCGGCACGCCCGCGATCGGGATCAGCGCCTTGAGCTCGACACCGCGGCTCGCCGCAAGCGGATCAATGCCCGGCCGCCGCCCCGCAAGCAGCAGCGCGGTCACGCCAGCCACGAGACCACGCGCCCGCCATAGCGCCGCGCCGCATATGCCTGGAGCAGGCGGACGAGGTGGAAGAGGCACGAGAGCCCCGTCCACCAGGCGACCGCGATCAGGCCGATGTCCGGCCGCCCGCCCAGCAGGCTGGCGACGAGGATCACCATGTTCGGATTGCGCCGCGCGGTGATCAGCCGAAAGCGGCTGTCGATCCGCTCCCAGACATGGATGTGGATGCCGAACGACTTGATGAACGCGCCCTCGATCGCGCGCTGCACGACATAGCCGATCATGATGACGCTGATGACTGTCCAGAGCGTGTTCAGCGCTATCGGCAGGCCGATGGCGGCGAGGCCGGTGCCCCACGCCCAATACCAGAAAGGCGGGTGGACCAGATCGACGCCATGATCGAAGATATTGCCCCAATTGGAAGAGGTTCCGGTGCATCTTGCGAGTTTTCCGTCAACGGTGTCCAGCACCATGAACACGAAGCCCGCGGCCATTCCCTCCCAGTAGCGGCCGTCTCGCCACAGGAAGAAGGTCCAGACGCACAGCGCCGCACCGATCGTCGTGACCATGTTCGGCGTCAGCCGGAGAAAGGCCGCAAGCCGGGTGAGGTGAAAGGCGAGGCCGCGCCAGAGATAGAGGGTGAGGAGATCGGTGACGCCCTTGTAGGCGCCGTCGTAACTCGCCTTCTCCACCGCACCCGCCGTCGTTGGATTCAACGGCATCAGATAGGCTGGCTCGCGTTTCCTCAGAGCGTGATTGTAGAAGCTTGCCCCGTGCTCGACGCGTTGCTCGACGAAGCCGGGCGGCAGCGGCGTGCCCTGCTCGATCGCCGCGTTCACCGCCGGCAGCTGCGCCGCATCGGGTACATGGACCAGCGCCGGCCGGCCGCCCAGCGTCACCGCCAGCGCCGGGCGCGTGCGGAGATGGCCGAGCCAGGAGGGATCCCAGGCGAAGCCGAGATCGGCAATGATCGTTGCGCCGCCGCTCGGCGAGGCATCCACCGGGTGCAGCTTCGCCTTCACGGCGAAACGGCGCGCGCGCCGCTGCGCGTCGAGCCCGAACACGCGCACCGGGTTGCGCCCGATCGTCAGAAATGCCGTCGCCTCGCCCATCAACGTCTTGCCATCTTCTCCCGTCGCGGCGCGCATGGGGCAGTTGGCGCGCCAAGGAAAGCCCTCGCGGCGATGGCGATGCGTGCTTTCGCGATCAAACTCTTACCGTCACCCCCGCGACTGCGGGGGTCTACGCGCGACTGCGAGAACTGTCGAAACGCCAGCTGCTATGGATTTCGCCCTATGCCGGAATGACGAACCGATAGTGCAGGCGCCACCTCAACCGTTCACCATCTTCATTCTGCGGCCTTTTCGGCGCACGATCGTTACGCACCGGTTTCCAAGGGGAGAGCCGCCGCTTGCAGCCGCCACGCATCTGCCGCACTGTCTGCCGCACATGAGCGGCCCGGCGGAATTCAGCGAGCAGGATGGCATGCTTCGCTTCAAGGGCACGCTGACGCTCGCGCGGCTCGGTGACCTGCCGCAGCGGCTCGCCCAGCTCAGCCTCGTACCGCAGAAGATCGACGTCAGCGAGGTCGATCGCATGGACACGGTAGGTGCGTGGCTGGTCCACCGGCTCGCGCGCGAGAATGATGCGAAGATCGAAGGCGCCGGCGCCGAGGAGCAACGGCTGATCGACCAGGTGAGCCAAGTCGACACGCCGGCGCAGATCCATGCCGCGCAGCCCGCCTCCTTCCTGCGCGTGCTCGGCGAAGTCGGCGACGCCACGATCGCTGCCGGCCGCACGCTCTTCGGTCTGGTCGACTTCCTCGGCGCGAGCGTGATCGCCGCGTGGCAGATCGTGCTTCATCCCGGGCGGCTGCGCGGCAACGCGGTCACACGCCAGTTCGAGGTCGTCGGTATCAAGGCGCTCGGTATTATCGGGCTGATGAGCTTCCTCATCGGCATCGTCATCGCGCAGCAGGGCGCAATCCAGCTCCGCCAATTCGGCGCCGAGGTCTACACGATCAACCTCGTCGGCCGGCTCACCTTCCGCGAGCTCGGCGTGCTGATGACCGCGATCATGGTCGCCGGCCGTTCGGGGAGCGCGTTCGCGGCGCAGATCGGCTCGATGCGGCTCGCCGAGGAGGTCGATGCGATGCGCACGATCGGCGTCTCCCCGATGGAAGCGCTGGTGCTGCCGCGCATCACCGCCGCGGTCGCGATGATGCCGCTGCTCGCCTTTTACGCCGCCATGCTTGCGCTGATCGGCGGCGGCCTGTTCTGCTGGACCTCGCTCGATATCCCCCCGGTGAGCTTCGTGGCGCGCATCCGCGAGGTCGTGCCGATCACCGACGTCTGGCAGGGGCTCATCAAGGCGCCGGTATTCGGCTTCATCATCGCGATCGCCGGTTGCTTCCAGGGCATGCAGGTCGAGGGCAATGCCGAGGAGGTCGGGCTGCGGACCACCGCGGCCGTGGTCCAGTCGATCTTCCTCGTGATCGTGCTCGACGCGTTCTTCGCGGTCTTCTTCGCCTCGATCGGATGGATATGAGCGAGGAGAGGCAACGGGCGCAAGCGCCCCCCCCGCCGCGCGGCACGAGACCGGTGATCGAGGTGAAAGGCCTCACCAACCGCTTCGGCGAGCAGACCGTGCACGAGAACCTCGATCTCGACGTCAACGCCGGCGAGATCCTCGGCGTCGTCGGCGGCTCGGGCACCGGCAAATCGGTGCTGATGCGCTCGATCATCGGGCTGCAGAAGCCGGTGTCGGGCGAGGTCCACGTCTTCGGCGAGCAGATGATCGGACGTTCGTCGGACGAGGCCAAGAACGTCCGGCGCCGCTGGGGCGTGCTGTTCCAGGGCGGCGCGCTGTTCTCGACGCTGACGCTGGCCGAGAATGTCGAGGTGCCGCTGCGTGAATATTATCCCGCGCTCGGCGAGACGCTGCTCGACGAGATCGCCTCCTACAAGATCGCGATGTCCGGCTTGCCGACCGAGTCCGCGCCGAAATATCCCTCTGAGCTGTCGGGCGGCATGAAGAAGCGCGCCGGCCTCGCCCGAGCGCTCGCGCTCGATCCCGAGCTCCTGTTCCTCGACGAGCCGACCGCCGGGCTCGACCCGATCGGCGCCGCCGCGTTCGATGATCTCATCAAGTCCCTGAAGGAAACGCTTGGCCTCACGGTGTTTCTGATCACGCACGATCTCGACACGCTCTATGCGATCTGCGACCGTGTCGCGGTGCTGGCGGACAAGAAAGTGATCGCCTGCGGAACGATCGACGAACTGCTGGCATTGGACCATCCGTGGATCCAGGAATATTTCAACGGCCCGCGCGGGCGCGTCGCGGCCGATGCGGCGGAACGCAATGCCGACAAGCCGGTGCCGACGATGGCGCAAGCGGCCGCGCTCACGGGTGGAGAAGCAGAGGCATGAGGGGGGCATGAGCCGCTGATGGAGACGCGCTCCAACCATATCCTCGTTGGCGGAGTCGTGCTCGCGCTGATCGCGATCACGCTCGGTTTCGTGCTCTGGATCAGCCAGGTCTCGAGCGGCGACAAGAACAAATACGACATCTTTTTCAGGACGTCGGTGGACGGTCTTGCGAAGGGCTCCGCGGTCACCTTCTCGGGCGTCCCGGTCGGCAAGGTCGACGACATCAAGCTGATGCCGGAGAGCCCGGAATTCGTGCGCGTGCGCATCGTGATCGACGATCAAACGCCGGTGCTCCAGGGCACGACGGCGGGCATCTCCGGCGTCGGCTTCACCGGCGTCAGCCAGATCAACCTCGAAGGCGCGATCCGCGGCGCGCCGCCGATCACCGATGTCGGGCCCTATGGCGTGCCGGTGATCCCGACCAAGCAGGGCGGCCTCGGTGCGCTGCTCGCCTCGGCACCGCAACTGCTCGACAAGCTGACGACGCTCTCCGACCGGCTCGGCCAGCTGCTCGACGACAAGAACCAGAAGAGCATGGCGAACATCCTCGCCAATATGGACAAGTTCACCGGCACGCTCGCCGCCAACGGCCCGCAGATCCAGGAGACGCTCGCCACCGCGCGGACGGCGATCAAGAGCGCGGGCGAGGCCGCCGACCAGATCGCCAAGCTCGCCGGCACGACCAACCAGTTGCTCGACCAGAACGGCAAGCCGCTCGTTTCGGATCTCCGCGAGGCGGTCGCCTCGGCCAAGCACAGCATGGCGACGCTCGACGCGGCGATCAGCGATGCGCGGCCAGGCTTGAAGACGCTCTCGACGCAGACCGTGCCCAACGCCGATCAGCTCGTGCGCGATCTTTCGAACATGGCGCAGGCGCTCACCGGCGTCGCCGACAAGATCAACAATGGCGGCGCCGGTGGCGTGCTCGGCGGCACCAAGCTTCCCGACTATCAGCCGCACGGCCACAGCCGCAAATGAGGCGCGCCATGACTGTTCCTTCGCTCCGCCGCCTCACCGCAGCCGCCGTTCCGCTCGGCCTGAACGTCGCGCTCGCCGCCACGCTGAGCGGTTGCGTCAGCTTCGGTGCCAAGCCGCCGCCGACGTTCATGGCGCTGACCTCGTCGCAGCCGCCGGCACCGACAGCGGGCGGCATCGTGCCCGAGAACAGCGCCGTCACCGTCTTCACGCCGACCTATCCGCAGGAACTTGCGAGCGCGCGCGTGCCGGTGCGCACGGGGCCGACGCAGGTCGCCTACATCAAGGGCGCGCAGTGGGAGGATGTGCCGGCCAAGCTGTTCCGGGCGCTGCTCGCCGATACGATCAGCGCGCGCACCGGCCGCCTCACGCTCGAACCGCGCGACTATCATGTCGCGCCCGGTCCACGGCTCTCCGGTAAGCTCTCCACCTTCGGCCTGGATGAAGCGTCGCGCAGCGCGGTCGTGACCTTCGACGCGATGATCGAGCGCGACGGCAAACCGCTGGAGACGCGGCGTTTCCAGTCGAAGGTTCCGGCCGCAATGGACGCCGACGGCGCGCGGGCAGGCCTCAACCAGGCCGCCAACGATGTCGCGACACAGGTCGCCGACTGGATCGGGCCGGCGGGCGCGCCTTGAGTTCTCATTAGCCTAACAAGCCCGTTCGTCATGAGCGAAATCGAACTACGTGCCGCGAGCGACGTCCTGCTTGGCACGCGCTTCGACGTCGCTCAGTGCGAACGGTGTAAAGTCGACCGACCGGGATTGTTGCTGCTTGGATTCACTCCAAGCTTTTCGAAACCTGCTCGTAGAGGTCGCGGCTGAGCCCGGGCACCGCGAGCATGCGCTCGAGCTCGGCGCGCATCAGCGCCGCGCGTTTCGGCTCGAACCGCCGCCCGCGCCCGAGCGGCGGGATCAGCTTGGCGGCGGTCTGCGGGTTGATCTTGTCGGCGGCGAGCACATGGTCGGCGAGAAAGCGATAGCCGCGGCCCGAAGCATCGTGGAACGCGCGTTGGTTGCCGGCGAAGGCGTTCACCAGCGCGCGCAACCTGTTGGGGTTGGCGATGGTGAAGTCGGGATGGCGGCTCAGCGCCTCGACCTGTGCCGCGGTGTCGCCACGTAGCGACTGCGCCTGCACCGTGAACCATTTGTCGAGAACGAGCGCATTGTCGCGATAGCGCCTGTGGAAATCGGCCAGTGCCTGATCGCGCTCCGGCGCCGCGCTGCTCGCCAGCACGGTGAGCGCGCCCTGCCGATCGGTCATGTTGTCGGCATCGGCAAACTGGCGATAGGCGAGCTGCGGCGCATCGATCGCGCCGCCGGCATGGATGAAGCCGAGCGCGATCGAGCGCAGCCGGCGGAGCCCCTTGGCGGCCGGCGAGAGCTCGTAGCGATTGGCGTGGGTCGAGGCATAGGCGGCGCGCCACTCGTCCTCCAAAGCGCTGCCCAACGCGTGGTAGAGCGCGTCACGCGCCGCCGCGATCGCATCGGGATCCACGACCGCAAGCTGATCGCCGAGAAACCCTTCCGCCGGGAGCAACACCGCCTCGGCGACGAAGGCCGGATCGAGCGCGGGATCGGTCAGCACCGCGCGCACCGCCTCGATCACCGGGCCGTGATCGGCGGCGGCGCCGCCGATCGCGCCGAGGAGCGTGCCGACCATCAGCTGCTGCATCGCCTCGTAGCGCGCGAAGGGATCGTCATCGGCCCGCGACAGCGCCGCGAGCACCGCCGCCGGGCGATCGCTGTCGATCACCACCGGCGCGGAGAAGCCGCGGTTGATCGAGAGCAGCGGCCGTTCGCTGACACCTTCCAGCAGGATCTCCTGCTGAGGCGTATCGAGCAGGACGAGTTTCTCCGGGATGAGCGGCTTGCCCGTCCGCTCGCCGATCAGCGCGAGCCGCAGCGGAATCGGCATCGGCGCCTTGTCGGGCTGGCCCGGCGTCGGCGGCACCGCCTGCGCCAGCGTGACGCGGGCGCGGCCCGAGCCTGGCTCATGCTCGACACGCGCCCGGACGCGCGGCGTGCCCGCCTGCGCGTACCAGAGGCGGAATTGGCCGAGATCGATCCCGCTCGCATCCTCCATCGCCACGACGAAGTCCTCGCACGTGGCGGCCTCGCCGTCGTGGCGCTGGAAATAGAGGTCGGTGCCCGCGCGAAACCGCGCTGGCCCCAGCATGGTGTGGAGCATGCGGATCACCTCGGCACCCTTGTTGTAGACGGTCGAGGTGTAGAAATTGCCGATCTCGATATAGCTGTCAGGCCGGATCGGGTGCGCGAGCGGGCCGGCATCCTCGGGAAACTGCGCCGCGCGCAACACGCGGACATCGTCGATGCGCTTCACCGCGGCGCTGCCCTGGTCGGCTGAGAACTGCTGGTCCCGGAACACGGTGAAGCCCTCCTTGAGCGAGAGCTGGAACCAATCACGGCAGGTGACGCGGTTGCCGGACCAATTGTGGAAATATTCATGCGCGACGACGCCGGCGATGGCATCGAAATCGGCGTCGGTCGCAGTGTCGGGATCAGCAAGGATGTAGCGCGAGTTGAAGACGTTGAGCCCCTTGTTTTCCATTGCGCCGAAATTGAAGTCGGACACCGCGACGATATTGAAGAGGCCGAGATCATATTCGCGGCCGTAGACCTTCTCGTCCCACGCCATCGCCGCCTTGAGCGAGGCCATGGCATGGTCGGTCTTCGCGAGATCGCCGTCGCGCACCCAGATGCCGAGCTCGACGCGCCTGCCGCTCATCGTCACGAAGTAAGCGCGGTTGGCGACGAGATCGCCCGCGACCAGCGCGAACAGATAGCAGGGCTTGGGAAAAGGATCCCGCCATTCGGCCCAGTGGCGGCCGTCCGGCCGCACACCCTCTCCTACGCGGTCGCCGTTGGCGAGCAGCACCGGGTAGCGCGCCGCGTCCGCCGTCATCCGCACCGTGTAGCGGCTGAGCACGTCAGGCCGATCGGGGAAGAAGGTGATGCGGCGGAAACCCTCGGCCTCGCATTGCGTGCAGAGCATGCCGCCACTGGCGTAGAGCCCCATCAGCTGGGTGTTGCGCTCGGGCGCGATCACCACCTCGGTTTCGACGACGTGCGCGTCGCCGCCCAGATCGACGACGAGTTGGTGACCCTCGATCGCCCACTCCTCCTCGCCCAGTGCCACGCCATCGACGCGGACGACGATCGGCTCCATGCCGCTGCCGGCGTCGAGCCGCAGCGGCTGGACGTGCGCGCCGTTGCGCACGATCTCGAGCCGCGCCCGCACTCGCGTCGCGCCCGCATCGAGATCGAAGTCGAGCGAGACCTCGGGGACGAGCCAGTCCGGCGGCCGATAATCCTCGCGGCGGATCACGGACGGCGGCGCGGCGGGCGCGGAGAGGGCGTCGAGCATGAACGGAACCTAGGGTGATGGACGGAGGCTGACAATCAAGGCATGCGCGGGGACGAGGTTCCCGTGCGATGCCGCATCTCTTTGTCTTCGGTCTCGGCTACAGCGCATCCCGTCTCGCGGCGCGGCTGCGCGGCGCGGGCTGGACGGTCACCGGCTGCCGACGCGCCGGCGATGCTGACGCTTCAACTTTCGATGACGATGCAGCGGTCGCCACCGAGATCGCGCACGCGACGCACATCCTCTCCTCGGTGCCGCCAGCGCGTGACGCCGACCCCGTGCTGGCACGCTACGGGGCGGCGCTCGCGACCGCGCCCGCGCGTTGGATCGGCTATCTCTCGTCGACCGGCGTCTATGGCGACACCGGCGGCGCCTGGGTCGACGAGACCGCGCCGATCGGGAGCGGCCGGCGAAGCGCGCGCGCGGCCGCGGATGCGACGTGGCAGGGTCTGCGCGCCGACGTGCGGGTGTTTCGGCTGCCGGGGATCTATGGTCCGGGGCGCTCGCCGCTCGATCGCGTCCGCGACGGCCGCGCGCACCGCATCGCGCTGCCGGACCAGGTGTTCAGCCGGGTGCATGTCGACGACATCGCTGCCGGCGTGATCGCGAGCTTCGCGGGACCGCCGGGCGTGTACAATCTCGCCGACGATCTGCCGGCGAGCCAGAATGCCGTCGTCGAGGCGGCGAGCCTCCTGCTCGGCCTGGCGCCGCCGCCGCTGCTCCCGCTCGAGAGCGCCGGGCTTTCCCCCGCCGCGCGCGCCTTCTATGCCGAGAACCGGCGCGTTGCGAACGGCAAGGCCAAGCGGCTGCTTGGGTGGCGCCCGCGCTTCCCTGATTACCGGACTGGGCTGGCAGCGCTCATGCGATCCGCGCCCTGAGCGCGACGAACAGCCCGAGGATCGCGAGCAGGCAGCCGACCGCCGCTTGCGCCGACCAGCGATAGCCTTCGAAAACCGTCGACAGCGCCATGGCGAGGAACGGCGTCAGCAGGCTCGAATAGGCCGCGCGCGCCGATCCGATCGTGCGGATGACATGGTAGTAGAGCGGGAAGGCGAGCGTCGACGCCACGAGGGCGAGGTAGCAGGTCGCCAGCCAATAGCCGCCGCCGAGATCGAAGCGCGGCGGGCCGGCGGTCGCGGCGGCGTAGGCGATGTCGACGACCGCGCCGGCGATCATGCCGGAGCCGACGAGCGTAGGCATCGGCACGGCACGCACACGCGGCGCCGCCGACATCACGTTGGCGACCGAAGCGGCGAGCGTCGCGAGGAGCGTGAAGCCGACGCCGAGCAGCACCGCGTGCGGACGTGCCGCAGCACCGCGCCACTCATGGCCGAACAGCAGCGCGAGCCCGAGCACCGCGATGCCCGCGCCGAGCAGGAACCGCCGCGACAGCCGCTCGCCGAGGAAGAGCCAGCCCAGGATCGCGTTGGGCACGATCAGCAGCGCGAACAGCAGCGCCACGAGTCCCGAGGCGATGTGCACCTCTGCGGCGTACACGAAGCCGTAGTTCAGTACATATTGGGCGAGGCCGATCGTGCCCGCCCAGACGAGCTCGACCCGCGTCAATCTGAGCCGGCTGCGCATCGCGATCGCATAGGCGAGCATCGCCGCGCCCGCGATCGTGAAACGGTAGGCGATCGACCAGGCCGGCGACACCGCATCGAGCTCGTCGCGGATCACCAGCCAGGTCGAGCTCCAGATCAGCGTGACGACGGTGAACGGCACGAGGACGCGCGCCTGGACGCGGCGCGGGAGGGGTGGACCGTCGCGGATCGTGGCTTCCTCTTTGTGTAGTGCTCCGGTCGTCAATGCGATCGCCTTACCGGAATAGGCGGTTCGCTTCGAGCCAAGGGTCGAGCCTGTCGAGACCCGAAGTCGAGAAGTCGCGTTACGCAGCCGGTTCTCGACAAGCTCGAACCGAACGGCTCGTTATCAGGGAAGGCGATCGATCCTCCTCGTGATCGGCGTCAAAGCGCCCGCAGCGCGGCGGCGAGCGCATCGATCTCCGCCTGCGGCTGACTCCACGACACCACGAAGCGCGCTTCGCCGGGACCCCAATCGTAGAAGTCGAAACCCTCTCCTCGCAGCCTAGCGGCTTCCTCGGCCGTCACGCGCAGGAAGACTTCGTTCGCCTCGACCGGATAGACCAGCCGGTCGCCCGCCGCTGCCGCGATCCGCGCTGCGCCCCCGTTCGACGCGTGCGCGTTGGCGAGCCAGAGATCGTCCTCGAGCAGCGCGAGTATCTGCGCCGCCATGTAGCGCCCCTTGGAGAGGAGGTGACCGGCGCGCTTCTTGCGGATCGCCGTCTCCGCCGCGAGTTCGCGCTCGAAGAAGACCAGCGCCTCGGCCGAAAGCCCGCCATTCTTGACGAAACCGAAGCTCAGCACGTCGACGCCCGCGCGCCACGTGATCTCGGCGGGCGCGGAGCCGAGATGGACAATCGCGTTGGCGAGCCGGGCGCCGTCGACATGGAAGCCGAGCCCCCTCGCCTTCGCGAGCTCCCCGAGCGCGGCGGTCTCGTCGGCGGTGTAGACGCAGCCATATTCGGTCGCGTTGGTGATCGAAAGCGCGGCAGGCTGGGTCTGGTGAACGTCGCGCCGGGTGTTGTCGAGCAGGTCGATCACGCTTGCCGGCGTCAGCTTCGCGCCGGCGCCCTCGGCCAGGAAGAGCTTGGCGCCGTGCGTGTAGAATTCGGGCGCGCCGCACTCGTCGTTCTGGATATGCGCGTCGCGATGGCAGACGACCGCCTGATAGGGCTTGCAGAGCGACGCGAGCGCGAGGCTGTTCGCGGCCGTGCCGGTCGCGATCCAGAACACGCTGACCTCGCGCTCGAACAGGTCCGCGAAGCGCGCGTCGAGGCGGCGGCTGAGCGCGTCGCCATCATAGGCGGTATCGACCCCGTTGGCGGCAGCGAGCGCATCGAGTACGCGCGGGTGCACCGGCGCGGCATTGTCCGAGAAGAAACGCATGGGACGGCATTGCGACCGGACGGCAGCCCGGTCAACGGCTCGACGGTCCGCGCGCGGCGCTTTAGGAGCCACCCCGTTCGTGTCGAGCGAAGTCGCGACACGCTGTTGCCACACTTGCCTCACGTCCATCGACTTCGCTCGGGACGAATGGATTTCTAGGGGAACGGAATGAAGACGCTCTTGCTGCTGCCGGGAGACGGGATCGGACCCGAAGTGAGCGGCGAGGTCGAGCGCGTCGCCGAGTGGTTGGCGCGCAACGTCGGGCTCGAGCTCGCGATCGAGCGCGCGCCGTTCGGCGGCGCCTCCTACGATGCCGACGGGGCGCCGCTGACCGACGCGACCAAGGCGCGCGCACTCGCCGCCGACGCGGTGCTGATGGGCGCGGTGGGCGGACCGCAATGGGCGGGCAACGCGCGCCATCTGCGTCCGGAGGCGGGTCTCCTCAACCTGCGCAGCGCGATGGAGGTGTTCGCCAACCTCCGCCCGATCTACTGCTTCGAGGCGCTCGCCGGCGCTTCCTCGCTCAAGCCTGAAATCGTCTCCGGGCTCGACATCATGATCGTTCGCGAGCTCACCGGCGGCGTCTATTTCGGCCAACCCCGCGGCATCGAGACGCTCCCCGACGGATCGAAGCGCGGCGTCGATACGCAGGTCTATACCACCGCCGAAATCGAGCGGATCGCGCGCGTCGCCTTCGAGCTCGCGCGCCAGCGTTCGAACAAGGTCTGCTCGGCCGAGAAGTCGAACGTGATGGAGACGGGGCTGCTGTGGCGGGAAGTCGTCACCGATCTCCACAAGCGCGAGTATAGCGACGTCATCCTCACGCACATGCTGGCGGACAATGCCGCGATGCAGATCGTCCACAATCCCAAGCAGTTCGACGTGCTCGTCACCGACAACCTCTTCGGCGACATCCTCTCGGACGAGGCGGCGATGTGCACCGGTTCGCTGGGCATGCTGCCGTCGGCGGCGATCGGCGCGCCGGGCAAGCCGGGGCTTTACGAGCCGATCCACGGCTCGGCGCCGGACATCGCCGGCAAAGGCGTCGCCAACCCGCTCGCCGCGATCCTGTCGTTCGCGATGGCGCTGCGCCTCTCGCTCGGCCGGATCGACCTCGGCGACCGGCTGTTCGCGGCGGTGGCGGCGGCGCTCGATGCCGGCGCGCGCACACGCGACATCGGCGGCACGCTCGGCACACGCGAGATGGGCGACGCCGTGATCGCGGCGCTGGGGAAGAGCCAGCAACCCTGAGCCCGTTCGTGTCGAGCGAAGTCGAGACACGCTCGCGCAGCATTCCTGGCACGTCCCTCGACTGCGCTCGGGACGAACGGCCGCTACAGGTTCAGCGAAAACGCTCGATCGCGACGATGCTGCGCTTGCCACGATCGTGGCGGAGCTGGACGATGATGTCCACGACCGAGCGGACATAGGCGCGGATCGCGTCCCAGCCGATGTCGAGCCCGCCGAGCAGCGCCATCATCGCGATTTGATCGATCGCGCCTTTGGGACTATCGGCATGGACGGTGGTGATCGAGCCGGGATGGCCGGTGTTGACCGCGCGCAGGAAGGCGAACGCTTCCTTGCCGCGAATCTCGCCGAGCAGGATGCGGTCGGGCCGCATGCGCAGCGTCGCCTGGAGCAGGTCCTCGGCGTCGACGCGCGCTTCGCCGCCCTCGCCGCGCACCGCGATCAAGCCAAGCGAATTGGGATGGACGAGGCGGATCTCGGGCGCGTCCTCGATCGCGATCAGCCGCTCGTGCGGCGGCATCTCCTTGACGAGCGCGTTGAGCAGGGTCGTCTTGCCCGACGAGGTGCCGCCCGAGAGGATGATCGTCTTGCGCTGCTTCACCGCGAGCGTGAGGAAGCCGGCACCGTCGCCGGCCGCGAGCAGCGCGTCGAGCGCCTCGTCGTCCGAGGTCGAGGGCGGCGGCGCGAACAGACCGGTCTCGGCGAGTTCGCCCACCGAAAGATCCGAGATGACATGCTTGCGGATCGCGAGCGCGAGGCCATGGCGCGTCGCCGGCGGCGCGACGATCTGGACGCGCGCGCCGTCGGGCAGGCTCGCCGAGAGCAACGGCTGCTCGCGGTTGACCCCCTGCGCGCTCGCACCCGCGATCTGGCGCGCGAGCCGCTGCAGCATCTGTTCGGTGAGCGCGGGCACGGCCGCGCGCTCGCTGCCGCCGCCGCTGGTTTCGATCCACAGCTCGCCCGCGCGGTTGACGAGCAGGTCGGTGACGTCGTCACGCTCCAGCCAGGGATCGAGCGGCGCCAGATAGGAGCGGAGATAGACCTGGACGGGAGCGTTCACGGTCTCGTTCGACCAATAACGTTCGTGCTGAGCTTGTCGAAGCACTGTCCTTCCTCACCATCGGAAAGAAAGAACGGCCCTTCGACAAGCTCAGGGCAGACGGAGCTATGCAGCATTTCCCCTCTCACCCTCACCGCGGCGTCGCGGTCATGACGCCGGAGAAGTCGAGATCGCGCGCGATGAAGGCGCGGATCGGCGTGCCCTGGCGCACCGTCACCGTCGGCGGGATGTCGAGATCCTTCGAGAGTGCGACCGAGGCCGCGCTCGTGGCCTGCGTCGGCGAGCTCACGATCACGCTCGAATTACCATTGCTGAGCGCCGAGTTCGACGCCGCCTCGAGCCCTGCCGACAGCACCGACAGCAGGATCGCGCCGCCGAAGCGCCGCAGGAAATGGCTGTTGGTCTCGCCAGCGACGCCACCCTGGCCCTGATTGTCGACCGCCGGCGACCCGATGTCGACCGAGATGCCCTCCGGCGTCAGCACCCGCGACCAGATCACGAAGGCGCGGCTCACGCCCTGCGCGAGGCCGCTCTTATATTCGCCGATGAGCTTGGAGCCGCGCGGGATCAGCACGGTCGATCCGTCGAAGCCGCGCACGTCGCGCGTCACCACCGCGCGGACGTAGCCCGGCGTGTCCGAGTTCAGCCCGGTTTCGAGGATTGCCGGGATGATCGTGCCCTGCGGCGCGATCAGCGACGTGTTGGAGAGGTGCGTGGCGACGCTGGTCTGCACGCTGCTCGCGTTGACGCGCGTCGCGAAGGCCTCGTCGGCGGTCGGCTTCTCGCCGCCGTTGGCGGGGCCCGCGATGCTCGGCGCACCGCCGGAGGGCACGACGATCGGCGGCTCGTTCTGGCTGAGATCGACCACCATCGCCGGCGCCTTCAACCGCGCGCCCGGAGTCGGCGCGTCCGTCACGGGCTTGGAGAGCTGCGGCGTGCTCGTGGTCAGCGGCGTGGTGTAGCTGACCGGCGGCCGCACGATCGTGGGCGGCGGCATGTAGACCGGTTGCTGGACGACCGGCGGCGGCGCCATCGGCACGGGCTTCTGGACGACGCGCGCGGTGCGCGACCGCGTCATCGAAAAGAACATGAACAGAGCGACGAGCACGATTCCCGCGACGCCGGCGACGAACGCCCATGGCCGATCCGGCGCGGTCACCGCCGGGCGCGGGCGGGACAGGCGGCGGAACAGCGCATCGTTGTCGTTGGGGGACGTGGCCATCAGCCCTTGTCTCCTTTTCCGTGCGGCGTCAGCGCGGTCCCGGCCGGCGCCGGATAGCCATCGTTGACGATGATCGTCGCATCCTTGCCGCGGCGGAGCACGAAGCGCGGGCTGAGCTGCTCGACGACGACGAAGCCGTCGCGATTGTGGACCGGCGCCAGCGTCTCGCTCTTTCCGTCCGGCAGGAAGATCGCGGGCAGATCGATCCCGGCCGGGAACGCGAAATAGGTCGCCTGCCCATCGTCGAACACGCGGGTCGGTAGGCCCGCGGCGCTGGTCGCGTAGCTGTAGGCGTGGTTGACGTCGCGCGGTGGCTGCGGCGGAGGCGGCGGCTTGGCTTCGATGAGCGCGGCGGCGGACGGCGGATACTCGAAACGCAGGCCGTACCACGCGCGCCCGGGGCCGCCGACATGGCGGACCTTGAGCACGAAGGTGTAGCGCCGGAGGCTCGTCGACACGCTCATGTCGGTCATCGAATGGCCGAGCATCGGCTTGACGAAGAGCATGTTGGCGCGGCGATTGGGCGTCACCTGCCAGCCGAGGCTGTCACCGATCGAGACATTCTCGATGCGTTCGTCCGAGCCGAACTCGATCGCGAGCTGATAGCCGATCGTGACCGGCAGCTCGATGACCTGATCGGGATCGTAATGGATCCAGCCGATGCGCGGGTCGGTGCCGCCCGGCGTCGGCGAGACCGCGGCGGTGGCGGGCGCGGCCATGAGCAGCGCGATCAGGAAAGCGATACGTCTCATCATGCCGCTCCGGCGCGACGGCCGCGATAGGCGGGGCGCCGATAGAGTTCGCCCAGCCGCGTCGCGCGCGTCGAGGGCGCCTGCGCGATGTCTACGCGGACGTTCGTCCCGCCCGCGCCGCCCGCGCTGGAATAGCTGTAGGTCTCGCGCACACCCGGCGCGACGGGCGCCGGGCGACGCAGCGCCTCGGCAAGCGACTGGCTCCGCGTCGCCGCGACCGCCGGAGGCGCCGCCTGCATGGTGGCGGTCACGCGGGCGCCGCCGCGATCGATGACGCGGACGGTGGCAGCGCGGCGGAAGCGGAAGCCGCTGCCGATCAGCGCCGCCGCGCCGGCCAGCACGAGCTGCGCGATGGCAAAGACGCTGATGATCGCCACCACCGCCGTCACCGTATCGAGCCCGATCTCGCCCGCGACGCGATCGGCGGCGAGCGTCTCCAGTCCCGGACGCAGCGCGACGATCATGAGCGTGATGATCGCCCAGCCGACGACCGGGACAATCGCGGCGGTGACGAGCGCGCGCATCCAGCCCGCGAACAGCCCGCGCGTGTTCTCGAACAGGAAGAGCGCGATGAAGATCGGCCCCAGCGCACTCAGCACGCCGATCGCGATCAGCGCGATCGCGAGCACGCCGACGCTCGCCATGAACAGCGTCTGCGCGGCGTCGAACAGCTGGTTGGCGGCATTGACTTCACCGCCCTGCTGCGTGCCGGTGGTGGTGCGCTGCGCGGCTTGCTTAGCGATCGCCCTGGCATCGGCGATGAGCTCGTCGTAGTCGGCTTGCGCGGCGCCGACGAGATCGCCGTCGCGCGGCCCCATCGGCCCGCCGACGGTGCGCGCAAGCTCGACCGGCGCCTTGTAGGCGACGTCGAACACCAGCGTCTGGAACGTCGCCCAGTTGAGCGTCAGGGCCATGATCGCGCCTATCTTGAGCGCCGTCAGCGGCCCTTCCGCGACACGCGCGCCGCCGATCCCGAACAGCAGCCGATAGCCGAGCAGCGCGACATAGATGGTGAGCAGCGCGGTGAGCGCGGCGGGAAAGAAGCCGCCCTGATCGCTCAGCGCGCGAAAGCCGGCTTCCGCGAACAGCCGGCTGTTGCAGTCGACCGTCATCAGCAGCGCGCGCATTTGCGCAACGTCGGGCGGCGGCACCGGGCAGGAGATCATCGCCGCGCCTCCTCGCCGAGAAAGACCGGCAGCCAGTCGGCCGGATCCTCACCCGCGCTCTCCCGCGCCGCGTCCGCCTTGCGCACCGAACGCTCGGTGCCGGCGAGCACGCTCAGCAGATCGCGCATGCCCCCGAGATCGAGCCGGGCGACGACGCTGTGATCCGCCTGCTTGATCAGGAAGCTGCGCGAGGTGTCGGGCAGCGAGCGGACGAGCTCATATTCGTGCGCCGAGAGGTTGAAGCCGTCGATATAATCGGCGGCGCGGGCGCGCGGGTTCGGGAAGAAGATCTGCGTCGCCGCCTGCTCGATAATCGCGCTGGCGATCCGGCTCTCCAGCGCGTCGGAAGCGCTTTGCGTCGCGAACCCGACGATGCCATTCCGCTTCCGGATCGTCTTCTCCCAATCCTTGATGCGGCGCACGAACACCTCGTCGTCGAGCGCCTTCCAGCCCTCGTCGACGACGATGATCGTGGGCGTGCCGTCGAGCTGCTGCTCGATGCGGTGGAAGAGATACATCATCGCCGGCGTGCGGATGACTGGCGCGTCGAGCAGCCGCGTCATGTCGAAGCCGTAGACGTCGCGATCGAGATCGACCTGATCGGTCTCGTTGTCGAACAGCCAGGCGTGCTCGCCCTCGCCCGCCCACGCCGCGAGCCGGTTGGCGAGATCGCCCGCCGCCGGCCGGCGCGCGCCGACGAACATCTCGCGCAGATAGCGCAGCCGGCGATGCTCGGGATCGGCGGCAAAGTTGGCGTCTACCGCGTCGGCGATCAACGCGCGCTCCTCGGCATCGAGCGGCATGCCGTCCGACGAGAGCAGCTGCGACAGCCACTCGATCAGGAACGCGCGGTTGGCGCCGTTCTCGGGCAGCTGCAGTGGGTTGAGCCCGGTCGCCTCGCCGGGCCGCAGAACGTCGTAGCGGCCGCCGATCGCGCGGACGAAGATGTCGGCGCCACGATCCTTGTCGAAATAGACGAGCCGCGGTTTGAACTTCTGCGCCTGCGCCAGCAGGAACGTCATCAGCACCGTCTTGCCCGAGCCAGACGGACCGATGACGGTGAAGTTGCCGAGATCGGCGACGTGGAAGTTGAAGTTGTAGGGGCCGAAGGCGGTCGTCTCGAGCACCGTGACGGCCGGGCCCCAGTGGTTGTCCGCGGCCTGGCCGCCGGCGTGATTGTGGAAACTGGCGAGGCTCGCGAAGTTGGTCGTCGAGATCAGCGCCTTGCGCGCCGCCATATGGAGATTCCCGGGGAACTGCGCCCAGAAGGCGGGCTCGAGATTGACGTCCTCGCGGACAGCCACCGCGCCGGTCTCGGTGAGCTGCGCCTGCACCTCCGCCACCGAGGCATCGAGCGTCTGCGGATCGATGGCGCGGACAAGGATCGATAGATGGTGATCGCCATAAGCGGCGCGGCCGGCGCCGACCTGATCGCGCGCCTGGCCGAGTTCTTCGCGCAGCGAGAACGCATCGTCCTCCGCCGCTTTCAGCCGGCGCAGGGCGAGCCCCATGCGATCGAGCGTCACCTGCCGGTCCACGAACGAAAAGCTCTCGGTCAGCACCATCTCGATCGGCAGCCGCAGCACGCCGTCGAGCATGCCCGGCGTAGAGCGCGCGGGATAATCCTTGAGGCTGACGATCGCGCCATATTCCTCTGGCCGCACGCCGCTGGGGCCGAGCGCCATCGCATCCAGCCCGAAATCGAGCCGGCGATCGGCGATGGTCTGGCCGAGATCGCCTTCGGGCAGCAGCACCGGGCGCGGCTCGCCGCCGAGCAGCAGCGCGAGGAAGCTTGCCGGCTCCGAGCAGAGGCCGTGCGCGCCCTCGTAGGTGGTGAGCGTGCGTGCGCCATACGGCGTCAGCGTTGCCGCAAAGCTCTCGCGGAGCGCATGCAGCGCGCGCAGATCCGCGTCGAGATCGGCATCGCGCGGCTTGGCGCGGCGAAACAGGCTTTCGGCGATGCCGGCGCGGCCCTGCAGCGGGCGGCGCACGAGCGTCAGGAACAGCTCGTTGGCGAAGAGTTGGCGGCCGCCGAGCGCGGCGCGCCAGCGCTCGTCGAGCGCGCGCGCGAACGGCTCCTCGGGCTGGCCCGAGAATTCCGCGACAACCGGCCGGCGGACGACATGATGATAGAGCGCCAGCCGCGATCCCGCCGCGCCGCGCAGCAGCGTCTCGCGGATTTGCTTACGGTAATCGAGCTCCTCGTCGTCACGCGTCTCGAACGGGAAGCCCTCAAGCTTGAGGACCTGGATGAGCATGCCGTCGCGCGTGCGGATCGTCGCCTCGTCGACGTGCGTGGCATAGGGCAGCCGATCGCCGATGCGCGATTCCCGCGCGGCGATCTTGGCGGCTCCCATGGTGGTGAACGCGAAACTCATTCCCGATCTCTCACGGCGCGTAGCTGTTCGCCTGCCAGAAGCGGCGGTTCTTGACGCGCGGGCAATGGCGCGCGCGCGCCATCCACAGGTCGAAGAAACGCGGCTCGCGCAGGCAGCCGAGATAGCCGATGGCGTGGACGACGAGCGCCACCGGCAGCACCCAGAAGCTCTTGGTGATCAGGAACAGCTCGATCGACAGGATCAGGTTGAAGATCGCATAGCCGTAGGTGACGCCGCCGATCATCTGCGGGCGGGTCAATGCCGCGAAGATCGGGTCGGACTGGAGCGCCATGAGACCTGCTCCTAGCCGGCCGCGCCCGCGACGGTGCGCATACCCGCGACGATCGAGGCGGCGCCGAACAGGATGAAGCAGCCGACGATGACGGTGAGCCCGCGCCGCCAGTCAATCCGGCCGGTGAGCATCATCAGGCCGGTGACGGCGACGGCGATCACCGCCGCGGTGGTGGCGAGATTGCCGAGCAGCGTACCCTGCACCCAGTAAAGCGCGCCGAGGATCGGGCCGGAACCGGCGGGATCACTGGTGGCGACTTGCGCGTAGGCCGGCATGGCGCGGAGCAGTAGAAGCGCGGCAAGGCTACGGAATTTCACGGCATGTCCCTTCATTTCGGGGGCGCTCACTGCGGTCTCAGGGCCTGGGCCGAGAGGCGATCGAGGATCGCGCCCACATAGGCGACCGTCTCACGATAAGGCGGGATGCCGCCATAGCGATCGACCGCGCCCGGCCCGGCGTTATAGGCGGCAAGCGTCTTGATGATGTCGCCGCCGTAGTGGCGCATAAGCTGTGACAGATAAGTGACGCCGCCTTCGATATTTGCGTTGGGGTCGGTGGGATCGACCGCGAGCATCCGCGCGGTGCCCGGCATCAGCTGCATCACGCCGATCGCCCCGCGCGGCGACAGCGCCGCCATGTTCATCCGCGATTCGCGCCACGCCACCGCCGCGACCAGCGCGGGATCGAGCCCATGCCGCGCCGACGAGGCGCCGATCGCGGCGGCGATGTCGCCCGGCGGAACCGCGACCGCGACCGGCGTGGCGGCGGCCGGCTGCGCTGCCGGGGCCGGGTCCATGATCGGCTGCGGCTTGAGATCCGCGCTGTAGTAGAGCGCCGGTCCGTTGCTGCTGGTGACGCTGCCGTCGTCGCCGATCGAGATCACCTCGGCGTGCGCCGCTCCGGCGACAAGCACGGCGCCCAATGCGACCGCAGCCAGCCGCACGCGGCGCATGATCCTTGCGTCACCAAGCCACATAGCACGGGTCCCCACCGCTCGCGCCTAGGGTGCGCCGAGCAGGACGTCGGATCAAGGGGTTGGCCGCTCGGCCGGTCGATTCGGACGTTGCGGTGGCCTGCGCGCCGCACCCTTATCGTGAAGAACCCGTCAAGAGTCCTCAATCTGTCACGAGTCAGGGCCCAAATTGGGTTATCCACAGACTCCGGGGAGCAAACAGTGGCTACGCAAGCAATGCGGTCGGGGCAGCATGTCCCGACCGACTCCGCGCATGGCGCGCTCAACGAGCCGGTTCATCCGGCTGGACGGTTCATCTTCCTCGCCGTGCTGGCGGCCGGCCTGATCTATGCCGGCAGCAGCATCATCATCGACACGCAGACCGTCGGCGAGACGCTCGCCATCGGCGCGTTCCTCTTCCTCGGCCTCGCGCTGCTGATCGCGCTCGGCTTTGAGTTCGTGAACGGCTTCCACGATACCGCGAACGCGGTGGCGACGGTGATCTACACCAACTCGCTGAAGCCGGTGAACGCGGTGGTCTGGTCCGGCCTCTGGAACTTCATCGGCGTGCTCACGTCCAGCGGCGCGGTCGCCTATTCGATCGTCACGCTGCTCCCGGTCGACCTCATTCTCCAGGTGGGTTCCGCCGGCGGCTACGCGATGATCTTCGCGCTGCTGCTCGCTGCCGTCACCTGGAACCTCGGGACCTGGTATTTCGGCCTGCCGAACAGCTCGAGCCATGCGCTGATCGGCTCGATCCTCGGCGTCGGCCTTGCCAACCAGCTGATCGGCGGCGGCTCGGCCTCGTCGGGCGTCGACTGGAGCCAGGCGACCAAGGTGCTCACCACCTTGCTGGTCAGCCCGGTCGTCGGCTTCATCGGCGCCTTCGTCCTGCTGAAGCTGATGAAGGGCCTGATCCGCAGCCCGAAGCTCTACAACGAGCCGGACAAGGGCGTGCCGCCGCCGATGGGTATCCGCGCGCTGCTGGTCGGCACCTGCACCGCCGTCTCGTTCGCGCACGGCTCGAACGACGGGCAGAAGGGCATGGGCCTGATCATGCTGATCCTGATCGGCGTCGCGCCGACCGCCTATGCGCTCAACCGCACGATGCCGGACAGCTCGACGCCGGCCTTCATCCAGGCTTCGACCGACGCGCAGAAGGTGTTCGTCGCCAAGGCTGCCGGCCAGACCGTCGATCCCACCCAGGCTAACGACCTGCTGCGCGCCGCGCTGCGCACCAAGAAGGTCGACGATCCCAAGGTCTATGCGGCGCTCGCGACCTCGTCGGCGCAGATCAACCAGGATCTGAAGCAATATGGCGCGATCGCCCACGTTCCGGCGGCGGCGACCAAGAACCTGCGCAACGAGATGTACGTCGTGCAGGACACGCTCAGCATCATGGTCAAGGACAAGGACAAGGCCGCCAAGGCCTATCCGAACGGCGGCGACAAGGCGCTCAAGAGCTATGAGGGCCTGCTCGAGAAGGGCACGCGCTTCATCCCGACCTGGGTGAAGATCGCGGTCGCGCTCGCGCTCGGCCTCGGCACCATGGTCGGCTGGAAGCGGATCGTCGTCACTGTCGGCGAGAAGATCGGCAAGACGCACCTGACCTACGGCATGGGTGCCGCCGCCGAGATCATGGCGGCGAGCACCATCCTGATGGCCGACTATCTCAAGATGCCGGTCTCGACGACGCACATCCTGTCGAGCGGCGTCGCCGGCACGATGGTCGCCGACGGCGCCGGCCTGCAGGGCAGCACGGTCCGCAACATCGCGATGGCGTGGATCACGACGCTGCCCGCCGCGATGGCGATCGCCGGCGTGCTCTACTGGCTCTTCCTCAGCATCGTCCGCGCGGCGGGGATGCAATAGGCCTTTCGGGCTCCCCTCCCTGCAAGGGAGGGGCTGGGGGTGGGTGGAGACCAGACGGAGCGCTCCGCTTCGAAGCAACCCACCCCAACCCCTCCCTGCAAGGGAGGGGCTTTCGAGACGGACCCTCGTTCAGCGCTCCGCGTTCAGCCGGCATCCCGCCGCCGAACCGGAGCGCCCTTCATGTCCACCGTCGCGGAACTGCTCGTCGATACGCTCGCCGAGATCGGCGTCACCCAGGTGTTCGGCATCGTCGGTGACGCGCTCAACCCTTTCACCGACGCGCTGCGGCGCGACGGCCGCATCGAATGGATCGGCGTCCGCCACGAGGAAGGTGCGGCGCTCGCTGCGGCCGGCCAGGCGAAACTCACCGGTCGGCTCGGCGTGTGCTGCGGCACCACCGGGCCGGGCGGCAACCATCTCGTCGCCGGCCTCTACGAGGCGAAGAAGGACCATGCGCCGGTTCTCGCCATTTCGGGCGGCGTGCCGTCGGACAAGCGCGGCATCGATTATCTGCAGGAGGACGTGCCCGACCTGCTGTTCCGCGACGTCGCTCTCTACACGCAGACGATCGCCTCGCCCGAGCAGGCCGCGCCGGTGATCCACCAGGCGATCGCCGAAGCCTATGGTGGTCGCGGCGTCGCGCACATCAGCGTG
>Ga0213875_10000291_pt1 | contig 48462 bp, 51 predicted proteins | sample BarmaccomBMRX_R8_FD_160105 | JGI IMG/M metagenome (GOLD analysis project Ga0213875, IMG submission 160105) | Root-associated microbial communities from Barbacenia macrantha in rupestrian grasslands, the National Park of Serra do Cipo, Brazil - RX_R8 | ecosystem: Host-associated > Plants > Roots...
GAAGCGACTATAGCGTGGGTAGAACAGTCCGAAAAAATCTTGGCCAGCATCGACCTGTTGCGGAGCGAGGTGCTCGGGGCATTGGTTGAATGGGACCGGTTTGCTGAGGAATTTGAACGTTCGCTGGCCGGTTTTGGCTCGGCTCTGGCCCGCATCGCTTCGCTGACAGGCCTCCAAGGAGCGCTTCCGAGCTGGGAGGCGGCTTCTGTGACTGACATCGCGGGGCTAGTCGATCGGTGGCGGGCATCGCTCGATGTGTATAACGAATGGGTTGCGGCCCGAGATGCTCTCAAACAGGTCAGCCGTGCTGGCTTGGATGTGATCGCACGCGGTCTTTATGACGGAACAATAGAGCCATCAACGGCTCGGTCCAAAGCCGACCTCCTAATCGCGGAAGCGCTTTGGCGACGGGCGCGATCGGACGATCCGGTCCTCGATCAAATCGACGGGACCCAGCGTAGCGAATGTGTTGAGAGCTTCCGCAGCCTTGATCACAAGCGCATCGAAGCCGCGCGTTCCGAGGTTCTCGGCAAGTATCTTACGCAGCGCCCAACCGGCAGCGCGGGAGAGATGGGCATCGTTCGAGCGGAAATTGGCAAGAAGCGCCGCCATTTACCGATCCGAAAGCTATTCGAGCGCGCCTCAACCGCGGTGCAAAAGATAAAGCCGGTTTTTCTGATGAGCCCTCTATCGGTGGCGCAATTTCTGCCCCCGGGACGCATCGAATTCGATTTGTTGGTGATTGATGAAGCGAGCCAAGTACCGCCCGAAGAAGCCCTCGGTGCCGTCGCACGCGCTCGGCATATCGTCATCGTCGGGGATGATAAGCAGCTACCACCGACAAACTTTTTTCGCCTCCTGACTAATGATGACGATGAAGCGGAGGAGGAAGAAGCACCGCCGGGGCGAACAAGGGATTTTGAAAGCATATTGACCCTCGCACGAGCACGGGGAATGCCGGAGCGGATGCTGAAGTGGCATTACCGGAGCAGGCATCCTTCTCTAATCGCCTTATCGAACCACACTTGCTATGGCGGGTCATTGCTTCTCCCCCCAAGCCCGCAGTTGGCCAATGATGGGCTTGGGCTAACACTCATGCGAACGCCGGCCGGCCATTACGATCGCGGAGGCACGGGCCGCAACCAGGTCGAGGCACGAATAGTCGCCGAATACGTCGAACGGCACCTGTGCGAGCACCCCAACCAGTCGCTCGGCATTGCATGCTTTTCCGTCGCACAGAGGGACGCGATCGAAGACGCTATGCACGCTGCGGGGCTGACGAGCGCGGCCGAAGCATTTTGCCCCAATGGTGAACGTCTTTTCATCAAGAATCTTGAGACAGTGCAAGGCGATGAGCGCGATGTTGTGTTTATCTCGATCGGATACGGGCAAGACCCGCAGGGCCGGACCTCAGCCAATTTCGGCCCCGTATCAGCAGATGGCGGTGAACGACGATTAAACGTGCTGATCTCCCGCGCCCGGCAACGCTGTGTCGTGTTTTCGTCTATGACTGCGGGAGATATACGTCCCGATGCGGCTCCACGCGGCACACGAATGCTGCGACAATTTTTGCATTATGCCGAGACAGGTAAGATTGCAGCCGGCGATGTTACCGGTGAGGACCCGGATAGTCCTTTCGAGGAGGCGGTCGCACGTGTAATTCGGTTGAGTGGGTATCAAGTGGTGTCGCAGGTCGGGGTATCGGGCTTTCGTATTGATCTCGGCGTGATGGACCCAAAATACCCGGGCCGATTTGCGATCGGTGTAGAATGCGACGGTGCCACCTACCACAGTGCGCGATCCGCGCGTGACCGCGACCGGCTTCGTCATCAGGTGCTTGTGCAACTCGGTTGGCGTTTGCATCGCATCTGGAGCACTGACTGGTTCCGGAAACCTCAACGCGAGACTGCACGACTTCTCGTCGCGATCGAAGATGCCTGCGCTTCAACTCCGAGCGGGCCGGAACCACCGGCAATATTTCCGGTTTCCAAGCCGATCAATGAGCCGCCTGTGGAGCAAGAACCTGCTCCGGTGCTTCCTGAAAGCTTGCCGCCGTATGAAGAATGTCGTCCCATGGTGCCGAGAGATCGTGAACTCCTCCAGCTTAGCGGAGCTGAGATGGCCGCGATTGCTGCCTTCGTGGTGAGAGCCGAAGGCCCAATTCACCCGGAGGAGGTCGCCCGCCGCATCCGTGAAGCGTTCGGGTTGGAACGCACCGGGAGCCGCATTCTGAGCAAGATCAACCAAGCGCTCCGCGCCGCCGAAAACCGAGGCGACATTGTATCGGAGGAAGGCTTTTGGTCGGCGCGCGAGCGAACCCACGCGCTTCCTCGGCACCGTCGCGAAGCAGCATTGCCGCTTCGGCGCGCCGACCGAATTGCTCCGCATGAATATCGCTTGGCGATCCTCAGAGTGGTCGAGACGGCGGTCGGGATTGACCGCAAAGACCTAATCGTCGAAACCGCGCGGCTCATCGGCTTCGACAGGACAGGGACCGATCTTCAGGCGGCAATCGACCAGCAGATCGCAGTGTTACTAGACGCTAGGCGCTTGATTTCGAATGGCGGCCATATTCAGCTTGTGCCCGCAGTCGGGCAGCATACCGAAGGTCAGGTCGCATCGCTTGCTTAGCCTCGGCGATCGACGACTCTCCCTTTCGCGGGATGTTGCCGGATGTTGCCACAGGCTACCACCGGCGGGGCACAATCGAGGCGCATACGGGCCGAAGCGGATAGAGCGGCGGGAACGCAAGTGATTGGGAATAATTGGGCCCATTACGCCGCTTCTAGGCGGAGGCGGAAAATAGCATTTGTAGAGCTCATCACGGTCCGCTCTCGGCGCGCACTGCGGACTCTGCGGCTGCCAATCCCGGCTCGGTCCTATAATTGCCGCTCGACGACGCTCCGAGCGCGCGCGTGGCGGGCTTGGGTGCGGGCGCGGACGGCGGCGAGCGCGCCGGTGGCGGATTCGGGCGGGATGGTCCGGAGGATTTCGGGCAGGTAGGCCGGGGTTTTCAGCCAGGCGCGGAAGTTCGGGGTCTCCATCAATGCCATCGGGGTGTGGATGCCGAGATGGCAGAAATGGTCTCGGGGAGGATCGGCGATCCCTGTCGGCGCATGCAGGCCGAACTCCATCGCCAGCATCTGGGCGTCGGCCGCGCCGACCCGGAAGGCGATCAGGGTTCCGACATTGCCGAGAACGGCCTGCCGGAGCTGCTCGGGCAATTGCGACAGGAATTGGTGGCTAAGTACGAGCGCGAGGCCCCATTTGCGCGCTTCCGACAGGATGTCGGCAAAGCTCGATGTCGCAAAATTTTGGAACTCGTCGACATAGAGCGTGAAGTCGCGCCGCTCCGCCTCGGCGATGTCGGCGCGGCTCTCCGCGGCTTGCGCGAAGGCGCTGACCAATAAGGCACCGAGCAGATGCGCGGGCTCGGCGCCCATGCGGCCCTTGCTGAGGTTGACTATCAAGACCCGGCCCTGATCCATGATCCGCCGGATGTCGATCGTGCTTTTTGGCTGCCCGATGATCGCGCGGATAAAGGGATTGCCGACAAGCTGCCCGATCTTGTTCTGGATCGGCGCAATGGCCTCTTGGCGATAGCGGGCCGTGTAGCCGGCGAACTCGTCTTCCCAGAAGCCGCGCACCTCGCGGTCGATGCAGCGCGTGAGGAGCCGCTCGCGGTACTCGTCATCGATCAGCAGCCGCGGCAGGCCGAGCAACGTCGCGCCGGGCTGATGGCCTGAGCCCGCGGAATTTTCGAGCAATAGCCGCAAGGCGCGGTCGAGGATGTAGAGCAGCCGCGGCGTGTCCGCGGTGGATAATTTCCAGATGCCGGCGAAGGCCTGCGCGATCTGCGCGGCCACGACCGAGCGCCGGTCGGGCTCGACCCGCTCCAGCGGGTTCCAGCCGATCGAATAGGACAGGTCGGCGGCGTCGAGATAGATCACGTCGTTGATGCGCTGACGCGGCGTGGCATCGGCAATCGCCGCGCTCTGGTCACCATGCGGGTCGATGAACGCAAAGCCGCACCCGCTCGCAAAATCGGCGCGCATCAAATTGTAGAGCAGCGATGATTTGCCGGTGCCGGTCTTGCCGACGATCTCGATATGGCGGCGCCGTTCGTCAGCGGTGAGGGCAATCGGCTCGCCGTCAGCGAGGGTGCCAAGAATGTAATTCGTATCCATGGGTCGCTCGCCGAGCCGTGCCGGTGTGGTCGAGCCCGTGGTCAACCGTGCCGGTCGGTGGCGGAAAGCGGCCTTTGTGCACGAAAGAACCTTCCTGGTGCATTGTACAGGGAACCCGTGACCGCTGACCGTCCGTCGTTGGCGCGCGAGCGCCACGACCCAATGCGTTTGCCTGTCCCCCCCGCTCGGCGGCGGCGAAGACCTCGGGTCTCTCGTCCGATCGGCGGGCCGGGGTTGGCCGTGACGCCGCAGGCCGCGATCCGCTGACGCGGGCGCGGCCGAGAGGCTCCGGACAAAGACGTGAAAAAGCATTGGGTCGTGGCGCAAGCCCGACGGACGTGTCATGCGGAAACGTATAGGCCGCAACGGATTTGCGGGATCGTGGTGCTGTGCTCGGGCATATACAGGGTATGCCCTCGTCTATGCCTCGCCCTTTTCATGCCCGAGGACATGCCTACAGGAGGTGCCTACAGGGCATGCCTACAGACATCCCTACTGTAGGGATGCTCTGGAGGGATGTGTGTTCTGCGACGAAACCGCGGAATTCTGCCACTTTTCGCGCCCTGTCCGCGCCTCCGAGCGGCACGACCTTCCTAGCCGAAAGGTGCTTATTTGCACCTTTTCCGCTATCGCTCGTCTAGGAAGACGACGGCTCACGCCGGCAAGGTGCGGCTGCCGCTTCCTGTAGTGTTACGCGCGCGCGCCCAGAGGCATCGTCAACGGGAGGCAGAGATGCTTCTGCGCTGGGGGACCCGAGCGTCCCATACCTGTGTCCTGGTCCGCGCGTGTTGCGCCGGCACTGGTGCAAGGCATAATGCGCATAGTATCTGGGATACCCGGCTCGTCATTCCGTCCTGCATTTCGCTGTCCGAATGGTCGGGCATCGATAGCCGGACGGAGCTATTACAAATGGCTGCTCTTTCGAGACCACAGCGGGCCGGCAAGCTGAAGAAATTGTGCGAGATCGAAGGCTACGATGATCCGCTCAAACTCTTCGAAGCCTCGATTGCCGATAGCGTCTGCCCGGCAATCTGCGTCGCTGAAGGATGCGATTACACCTGCGACATGGAGCCCGATCAGGACCGCGGTTATTGCGAGGCCTGTGGGCAAAACACGATGCAATCCGCGTTGGTGCTCGCCGGTCTGATATAAGCACCACATCGACGCAGGTGAGGGTGTCGGTTCGAGTTCCGACTCCTAAGATCGAGAGTTGTCCCGTTCGGCTGCCGCCGGACGGGTTTTTTAAAAGCCAAACCGATTGCAATTCTTCTGAAGCACTGTCAACCGAACGAATAATGGAATGTGTCAAGTGGTAACCCCGGCGGGCTCGGGCATAACGTGACATGAGCGAAGCGAGTGTTCGTTATCGAGCGAGCGTGTTCCGAAAAGCGAAGCGACTTCGGACAGGCGAGCGTCCCGAGGCTGGCGGGGTTACCACTACATGATTCGGTCTCGTCCCTTGGGATGAGATTTAGAGGAGAGGGGATGAAGTACGGAAGGGTACGGAAAAGCCGCTTGCTCGGGGCGGTAAGCCGCCGAGACAATGTGAGCCGAAAAGTGAGGAATAGAGCCGTGGTTCACGGTTTCGTCCCGCGCGTTTCCGGCGCGCGGGCAGTGTGAGCGGCATCGAGTCGGGTCGAGCGAGCGGGTCGATGAATCGCCAACTCGGACTGACGGTTTTGCCGAGATAGCAACGGTGTTTTTTGCTGAGGTTGATGGCGCAAAGCTGGTTGTTGATTTGATTGAGCATTAGTTTCATGTTCTCGGTACGTCAGGCCCGCGCCATGTTCGGTGCTGCGCTTACCCCGTCGCTGCTGGATGAAGCCCTGGAAGTTCTTCGGTATCTATACTCTCCATGGTCGATAGAAGGACTTGTAATTTGGTTTCCCACTTTTGTACAGCCTCCCGCATCTCGGGAAGGTAATCATGCCGTTGGTAGACGGAGACAATGCCCGCAAACGACCCGGAGGCGTGGTTGAGCAGTTTTTCAGTCACCTCCATACGAACGCCGAGCTTCTGCATCCCGCTCGCAAACGTACGCCGGAGGTCGTGCAAGGTCCAATTCTCAACACCGGAAGAACGGAGAAACGAGACACCAGTTTTTGACCAGCCGTTGAACGGGCGATCTTCGTAGCCGCGGGCTGGGAACAAGAAATCCCCCTGCCTCGGGATGCGTTCGAAGACAGCCGCCGTCATCGCGCCATAGGGGATCGTATGGCGTCGGCCATTTTTCACCGCCTCGGGGGGCCAGGTGATGGTACCCTCACTCTGGTCAATGTAGCTCCAGCGCAACCCACCGATCTCGCCTCGGCGCTGGCCTGTCAGAATAAGCAGGTGCACGATCTGGTTGATCGCCAAACCGCTGGAAATGGCCTTTCCAAGCACGATTGCGAGTTCCGGGTCTGAAAGTACCCGATCGCGGCTTGCGCTCGCCCTGGGGGCTTTTACGCCGCCTAGGGGGCTGTGTTCGATCAGTCGGCGGCTGACCGCCCAATTCAGCACGACGGATATCGTGCTGTAAGCGTGTCGGGCCTCCGAGGGGGTGGCTCGAAGCCGGTCGAGGATGCGTGTGAGATCATGCGTGGTCACCCGTTCGAGAGGTTCGAGTCGCAGCTTCGGCAGGAAATGCCGGTTCAGGATGCGCCGGTACTCCGCCATCGTGCTGAGGCGGGCATCGTGGGTGTCCAGAAACTTCCCCGCGGCTTCCCCAAAGGATATGTGCGACGGCGCGCGCGTCTTCCCGAGCACCCGCTCGGCCAGTATCTCTTTCGCCCGCTGGCGAGCCTGGGACAGCGATACCAGCGGAAAGCGCCCGATGGTCGTGAGCTGACGGCTGCGGCCGTGCATGACGACGAAGCTGCGGGTGCCTCCCTGGGACACGCGGCATCCGAACCCCGGCAGGCTTGCATCCCAATAGGTTTTCTGTCCCTGATCCGGCGCGGCAAGCGAACGGACGGTGAGGTCGGTGAGCCGCATTAGTCGCTCCCTAGTCTCCTAAAACGGCCGCGTCACGGCGGTTTACGGCGAGGAACTATGCGACATTCCGGAGCCAAATTGCGAGCAGTTTCAATACGGTTATGAGGAACTATGCGCAACTATGCGCAACCTTAGACGGGGTTTCCTAAACTGTGGGTCGCAGGTTCGAGTCCTGCCGGGGACGCCAGGCGAGCCCGACCGGGTGAGAAATCCGCTGCGATCGTCCGTTATCTCTCATCGTCTGGATCCGACCGCATGGGCGTATTTTCTGGGCTCTACGATCACCCGCGGACATTCTCACGGATCCTCGTTCACCCGACCCAGGAACTGCCCAGTCCGCAAGCCTTCCGCGGCGGCCCGGATTGGCCCAATTTCGAGGCGCAGATATTCGCCCGCCATTGCTGGGGCGCAATACCGCGCCCGATCGACTTCAAGCCCCATCCGGCCTGTGCCGAATGGCCCTATTTCGATCGCGCGCGCTATCTCAACCCGCGCTACTCTTCGCGTCGGCGCTGGCGCGCGATCGTCAGGATACCAGAGCCGAGGGAAGCCGCTCCCGAGCAGGAATTCGACAGCGTCGATCACGGGTTCTGGTGCGGTGCCGTAAACGAGCATTTCGGCGTGATGGTCGCGCATTACGGCATGCGCATCGCCGCCTCGAGCCATATCGAGCCCGAGGCGCCGCTGGTGTTCAGCATCTACCCGCTGCACGATGCCGAGCCGCCCGCCTTCTTTTGGGAAATCATCAGTCACTTGGGGGTCGATCGCCGCCGGGTCATGCTGGTCCGGAAGCCGACCCGCTTCTCGCGGCTCAGCGTGGTTCCGCAAGCCGAGCGGCCGTTTGGCGGCGGCCCCAGCGCGCGTCACCTGCGACTGATGGAAGCGTTGACGGGCTCACCCTGTGCCACCGAGCGGGATCAGCCCGCGGTATTCGTTTCGCGCTCGCGCCTTGACCGGGGCAACATCGCCGGCGAATCCTTTCTCGACGAGGCCTTCGAGGCGGCCGGGATCAGGGTGTTTCATCCGCAAGCCGCCGACCTGCACACCCAGCTGCAGCTTTACCGGAAAACCCGGCGGCTGATCTTTTCGGAAGGTTCGGCCCTGCACGCGCTGCAATTGCTGGGGCGCATCAACGCCGAAATCATCGTGCTGACGCGGCGCCCGGGAGATCGTCTGGCCGCCGCCTCGTTGCGACCGCGAGCGCGCTCGCTGCGCTACCTCGACGCCATCAGCGGCATCGTTCACGGCGTCAACCAGGCGGGCGAGGCGCTGCTTGCCAAAGGCATATCCGTTCTCGACGACAAAGCCTTGCTGGCAAAGCTGAAGACCGTCGGCATCGATCTCGCCCCCTACTGGGACGCAAGCGCCTACCGCTCGCGCCGCGACGCCAGCATCTCCGCCTGGATAGCTCAGCGTCTCGCGTCGCCGGTCCATCCCCTCGAGAGATCTACGATAGAGCGCTCCCTGGCCAGGGTAGGGCTGTCCGCCTGCATGCGTGAACCAGCCGGTCGCCTTGACCCGGGCAATCCGGATACGCTCAAGGTCGAGCGGGCGGAGCAATCGTAAGAGGCTCGCCCGCACTGCCGATCCATCCATCGATTTTCGCCGCGAGCCGAGAGCCGCCGCCGCCATGCCCGACAAAGCCGCCTCTCCTCCGCTGCGGAACCGGCCCTCCTTCCCCGCCGCCGTGCTTCCGGGCTGGCGCATCATCGCCGTTTTCGCCGGCCTCCTCGTGCTGCTGCCGATCGCTGTTTGGCTCGATCTGCGCGACATGGCCGAGCGGTCGCTGCTGAGCCAGGCGGCCGATTTGGATGCGGTCATCACCAGCATCCGCGATTATTACGCCGACCATATCGTCGCCCGCATCGTCGAGGGCGGCAACGCCACCCCTGTCATTCCCGACTACGAAACCGTGCCCGGCGCAATCCCGATCCCGGCCACCCTGTCGATAGAACTGGCGCGGGTCATCGACGAGCGCCAGCACGGTTTGCGATACCGCTTTGTATCGGATTACCCGTTCAAGAACCGGGCGCCGCATCCCCTCGACAAATTCGAGACAGCGGCCCTCGCGACGCTGCGGCAACGGCCCGGCGAGCCGGTATACCAGTTCGCGGGATCGCTGTCCGGCTACCGGCTGCGCTATGTCGCGCCGGTCATCATGACCGCTCCCTGCGTCAGCTGCCACAATACTCATCCCGACAGCCCGAAGCGCGACTGGCGCATCGGCGACGTCCGCGGCATTCAGGAAATCAGCCTCGCCGAGCCGATCCTGAGCAACGCCTTATTCTCCCGCTACTTGTTCCTGTATTTCCTATTGACCGCCGCCGTCGGCTTTTTCGTGTTCCTGTACCAGCGGCGGCAGGCGGCCGCATTCCAGCGCATCGCCCAGGATCTGGAGGGCGCCAACTCCTTCCTGAAAGTGGTGGCGGACAAAATCGCAAAATATTTTCCGCCACAGATCTACGAACGCATCTTCAGCGGCGAGCGCGACGTGAAAATCTCGACCGAACGCAAGAAACTGACGATCTTCTTTTCGGACATCAAGGATTTCACCGCTCTGGCCGAACGGATGCAACCGGAAGAGCTGACGCAGCTGCTGAATGAATACCTGACCGAGATGTCGGCGATCGCCGCCAGCCATGGCGCCACGGTCAACAAGTTCATCGGCGATGCCATGCTGGTGTTCTTTGGCGATCCGGAGTCGAAAGGGGTGGCGGAGGACGCCCAGGATTGCGTGGGCATGGCGTTTGAAATGCAACGTCGGCTCGCCGAATTGAATGCCAAATGGCGCGGTCGCGGCATCGAGCAGCCGTTCCGGGTCCGCATGGGCATCAATACCGGCTTCTGCAATGTCGGCAATTTCGGGAGCGACGATAGGATGGATTACACGATCATCGGCGCCGAGGCGAATTTGGCGGCCCGGCTGCAATCGATCGCCGAGCCCGGCACGATCGTGATCAGCTACGAGACTTATGCCGTTGTGCGCGATCATGTCGTCGCCCGCGCGCTGCCGCCGATCACGATGAAAGGGATCGGGCGGGCGATCGTGCCCTACATGGTCGAGAACCTGGCCGCGCGCGGGCGGGTGCTCAACGAGCACAGCACCGGGCTCGACCTGTTCCTCGATCTCGATCTGCTCGATCAACCCGCTGCGGCGCGGCTGGAACGGGTCCTGAACAATGCGCTTTCCGCCCTCAAGGCCAAACGCGAACCGCCGCCCGCGGCGGCAACCGCACCGCCGGAAGAGCCGGCCGCCGGCTGACGCATGCGCCGGATCCCTCGGGATATCGGACCGCCGCCCCCGGGAACTCCACTCGCCTCACCACCGCAATGCTGTGGCGTTGAGTTCGACGGCGCCGTTTTTCTGAACGGTCCCGATGATCCGTACCCCGCAGGGCAGCGCTGCCGGGCACCCCGGCCGCGCCATCGGGTCGGCAACGAGCGGCGGCGGCTCGAAAATGACCGGCTTGCCGGTATCGGCCGGCGATGGCAGCAGCAGCGGCCCTGCCAATGTGGCCCGGCCCGTCGCGGCCTGCTGCGCCCGGGCCGGCACGGCACCGACCGCGGCGGCGAGAACGACGACGACAAGAGGGGCTCGGATCATCCGGCGATATTACCCTTGCCGCGGCCGCAGCGGTCGCGATTTGATGGCCGGCAAGAACGGGATCGAAAGCGGGAGCGACCGGCCATGAAGATCACCGATGTCAATCTGACCCTGTTCGCGTGGGAAAGCATTCCCTCGACGATCTACGGCCACCACACCGCGCGGCCCACCGGCAACAGCGATCTCGGGCTGCTCGCGGTGTCGACCGACGAAGGCATCACCGGGCATGCCTTTCTCGGCACCTCGTCGAACCCGGCGAGCCTTGACGGGCCCGGCCTGATCCGCTTCCTGAAGCCGGCCGTCATGGGGCAGGACCCGCTCGACCGCGAGCGCCTCAACCGGCTGCTGTGGAACCGCGCCCGGGTGGCGAGCGTGCGGGCGATCGGCGCCGTCGATATCGCGCTGTGGGACATCGCCGGCAAAAAGGCGGGATTGCCGATCCACCGCCTGCTCGGCACCTGCCGAAACAGCATCGCCGCCTATGCCAGCTCGGAGATCCACGCCGGGCCCGAGGCCTATGTCGAGCAGGCACAGCATTACCAATCGACCGGCTGGGCCGCCTACAAGATCCACCCGCCGCAACGCTGGCGCGACGACATCAAGGTCTGCGAAGCGGTGCGCAAGGCGGTCGGCGACGACTACACGATCATGCTCGACTCAACCTGGAGCTATCGCTACGAGGAGGCGGTGCGGGTCGGCCGGGCGATCGAGGAAATGGGGTATTACTGGTACGAAGACCCGCTCCACGACCAGGACATCTACAACTACGTCAAGCTGAAGCAGCAGCTGTCGATCCCGATCCTCGCGACCGAATACCCGATCGGCGGGCTCGACGGTTATGCGCCGTGGATCGTGCAGCAGGCGACCGACTTCCTGCGCGGCGATGTCGCGGTCAAGGGCGGCATTACCACCCTTGTCAAAGCGGCGCACCTCGCCGAAGCCTTCCGCATGAATTTCGAGGTGCATCACGGCGGCAACTCGCTGAACAATGTCGCCAACCTTCACGTCATCATGGCGATCCGCAACACCGAGTTCTTCGAGGTCCTGCTGCCCGACGCGATGCAGAAATACGGCATGGCCGAGGAGATCGCGGTCGATCGCGACGGTTTGGTGCAGGCGCCGAGCGGGCCGGGTCTTGGCGCCGCCATCGATTTCGCGCTGATCGAACGCAACAAGGTCGGCGTGTTGAGCTAATTAAAACAGGCCCTCTCGTCTCGTCATGGCGGGGCTTGACCCGGCCATCCAGGGGGCGCCCCGGAGATCCCCGGGGCGAGCCCGGGGATGACGATTGGAAGGTGAACCAACTCGATCGGGATCCGCGCCAAGCCAGGCTTGAATTGCGGGGATTTGCGCAAGAGAACAAGGGCGCGGGGTGGTTTCGTTATCAAGGCCGCGAAAGCGGGTATCCACGCGGCCTCTGGAGTCGATAACGCCAAATCGGGGAAGGCGCCGGTTGATACCGAGATAGGAGGCAGGGATGGCTCTGGAGGTACGGCGGGTCGTGACCGGGCACGACGCGAACGGTAAGGCCATCGTCGCCACCGACGAGCGCCTGACCGGGGTCAGCAGTCCGGGGCGGGCGCATATTGCGCGGTGCGAGATCTGGTCGAGCGACCAAATGCCGGTGGACAATTCCGACACGGGCGAGGCGGCGCAGCGCGCCGGTTTGGTCAAGCGCTACAACTACGTCGGTTCCGGCCAGGGCACGGTTATCCGCATCACCGAATTCGCGCCCGGCGCGCCCAAATTCATGCACCGCACCGAGACGCTCGATTACGCGATCCTGCTGTCCGGCGAATGCGCCCTCGAACTCGATGACGGCGCGACGGTGTCTCTGAAGCCGGGCGATGTCGTGGTCCAGCGCGGCACGATCCACGCCTGGGTCAACAACGGCACCGAACCGTGCGTCTTCGCCTTCATCCTGATCGATGCCCAACCGGTCGAGGTTTCGGGGCAAAGCCTGACCACCCACTATCCCGGGCCGGGACCGCACGACGCGGCGCCGCAGGAGAAAACCTGATGGCTGCGGTCGAGCGACAGGGCGAGGCGCTGGCGAAGAACATCCGCCGCACCGCGCATCTCGACCTGATGGGCGCGGGGCAGGTCACCGTCGCCGGCAACTACGCCTATATCGGCCACATCACCAACCCGGAGGGGCTCGGCACGACGATCCTCGATGTCGCCGACCCGGCCAGTCCGCGGGTGTTGTCGACGATCGTGCTCGACGCGCCGGACTCGCACAGCCACAAGGCGCGGGTCGCCGGCGACATCCTGATCGTCAACAGCGAGCGCAACAATTCCGGCATCGGCCGCAAGGCCGAGCAACTGCCGGGCATGCGCTCCCGCCTGACCGAACTGCTCGGTCGCGCGCCGAGCCACGCCGAACTGGCCGAGAAGCTCGGGGTTGGCGAAGCCGACATCGCGTTGCTCGAAGCCGCCGAGCGCAACCCGTACCGCAATGGCGGCTTCAAGATCTACGACGTCTCCGACCGCACCCGGCCGCGCCTGCTGGCGTTTCAGCGCACCGGCGGCATCGGGGTGCACCGTTTCGACATGGACGAAAACTACGCCTACATCTCGACCGAGATGCCGGGCTATATCGGCAACATCCTGGTCATCTACGACATCCGCAATCCCGAGCGGCCGCAGGAGGTGTCGCGCTGGTGGATGCCGGGCCAGCACATCGAGGGCGGCGAAGTACCGAGCTGGCCCGGGCGGCAGAATCGCCTGCATCATGCGCTGCGCTTCGGTAACGAGCTATGGGCCGGATGCTGGCATGGCGGGCTGCGCGTCATTGATGTGACCGATATCGCCCGGCCGCGTACCCTGGCCGAATACAATTACCACCCGCCGTTCCCGGAGCCGACCCATACGGTGATGCCGGTGCCGTTCCCGGTCGGCGGGCAGCGCATCATGCTGGCGATCGACGAGGAAGATCAGTTCTATGGCGCCGCCGAGGCGGAAGCGCGGCGGGGCCGGCCGCATGCCGCGTTGTGGACCTTCGACGCCAGCGATTGGGCGCACATCCAGCCCTTGGCGATGTTCGAGGTCAGCGAGCTCGATTCGCCGTTCAGCCGCACCCCGGGCGGCCGCTTCGGAGCGCATCAGTTCGCCGAGCACATGAGCGACAGCCTGGTCTATTGCGCCTGGTTCAGCGGCGGATTGCGCGTCGTCGATGTCGCCGACCCGCGCGCCCCGCGCGAGGTCGCCTGGTTCATCCCGGAGCCCTGCGGCGGACATCCCAGCCCGCAAAGCAACGATGTCGAAACCGACGGCCGCGGCCTGATCTATCTCGCCGACCGCAACCGCGGCCTCGACATCCTCGAACTGCGCCGTTAGGCGGAGAGCGGGCGATGACCGGCGCGCTGGACGGATTGCGCGTGCTCGACTTCACGACCACGATCGCGGGCCCGCATTGCACGCGGCTGATGGCCGATCTCGGCGCCGAGGTCATCAAGATCGAAGCGCCCGAGGGCGACATGATGCGGACCCGGCCGCCGCTGCGCGCCGGCGCCAGCACCTCCTTCGGCCAGCTCAACGCCGGCAAGAAAAGCGTCGTGCTCGACCTCAAATCGCCGGCGGCGGCCGACGCCGCGCGGCGGCTTGCCGCCAAGGCCGATGTGCTGGTCGAGAATTTCCGGCCCGGCGTGATGCACCGCTTCGGCCTCGATTACGATTCCGTGCGCGCGGTCAATCCCGGGCTGGTCTATTGCGCGATCTCGGGCTACGGCCAGAGCGGGCCTTCGGCCGCGCTTCCCGCTTATGCGCCGGTGATCCACGCCGCTTCCGGCTATGACCTCGCCCACATGGCGTATCAGGGAGAGGTTCGCCGGCCCGATTACTGCGGCATCTACATCGCCGACGTGCTGTCCGGGACCTATGCCTTCGGGGCGATCCTCAGCGCGCTCTATCAGCGACAGACCGCGGGTCACGGCCAGATCATCGACCTGTCGATGCTCGAAAGCATGCTGTCCTTGACCTTGAGCGAGATCCAGCTGGCCCAGTTCCCGGTGCCGCCGCCGGGCCGGCCGATCTTCGGCCCGGTCGCCACCGCCGACGGCTACATCATGCTCGCCGTCGCCAGCGAGAAGACCTTCCAGAGCCTCGCACGCGGCGCAAACCGCCCGGACTGGATCACCGATCCGCGATTCGCGAACTATCCCGACCGGCGCGTCCATTGGGGGGAACTGATCGACGAGCTGGAGGCCTGGTCGACCCGGCTGACCACGGTAGAGGTACAGGCGGTTTTCGAACGCGCCGGGGTGCCGTCCTCGCCATACCGCACGGTCGAAGAGGCGATGGCCGACCCGCAGCTGTCGCATCGCACCGCCTTCGCCGAGATCCGCGACGCCGGCGGCAGCTTCAAGGCGCTGAACCCGCCGTTTCGCATGTCGGCCTCCCGTACCGCGGCCGGCGCTGACGTCGCCGCGCTCGGCGAGCACACCGCCATGGTGCTCGCCGAGGCCGGGTTCACCGCCGACGAGATCGCCGCCCTGGCGCCAAGGTAAGATGGCGGCAGCGCACTGGACAGCGAGGCAGCATGATCGGGTGGAGAGCGCGGCTCGGGTTTCTGGTGCCGCCCGGAAACCCGACAATCGAGCCGGAGATGATGATGCTGACGCCGGCCGGCGTGTCATTGCATTTTCACCGGATGGTGGCCCGCGGCGAAACCGGATCGCTCGACGGCCAGACCGAACGCGACCGCACAATGGTCGAGAACATCGACGCCAGTCTCGAGCTGCTGGCGATGGTCAAGCCCGATATCGTCGTGATCGCTCATACCGCGACCAGCTACTATCTCGGGCGGGACGGCGAAGCGGCGCTGCTGCGGCGGCTGCGTGAGGCCAGCGGGCGGCATGTCGTGACCGCGTTCGGTTCGGTGCTGCAGGCGCTCCAGCGGCTCGGGGTGCGCCGCCTGGCGCTCGGCGCGCCCTACTCGGCCGAGACCACATTGCAGGGCAAGGCGCATCTCGAAGCGCACGGTCTCGACGTGGTCAAGTTCGATAACCTGAAAGGCGTCACCAACATCTACGACGAAACCCCGGAGCGGGCCTACCGGCTGGCGCGGCTGGTCGATGCCGAAGATGCCGAGGCGGTGTTTCTCAGCGGCACCGGCATGCCGACCCTGCCGGTCCTGGAGATGCTGGAGCAGGATCTCGGGAAGCCGGTCATTTCGAGCGCGACCGCGATGATGTGGCATGCGCTGCGCACCACCGGGGTGAACCAGCCAGTTCCCGGCTATGGCCGTCTGCTGACCCTGGCCTGAGCGATGGACCCGGTCACCGACCCGCAGAGCGGGGCGCGCTGCTTTCAGACCATGGTGCCGATGCGCGACGGCGTCGGGCTCAACACCTTCGTGTTCCTGCCGGCTCAGGGCGGGCCGCGCTGGCCGGTCATCCTGCACCGCACGCCATACGGCATTACGGCCACGGACGCCGGCGACAAGTTCGACTGCACCAGGGCGTGGCTGCCGAGCGCGGCGGAGCCGTTCCGCGGCTCGATCCTGCGCGGCTGGCGCAATATCGTCGCGAACGGTTATGCCGCCGTCTACCAGGACACCCGCGGGCGCCACGGCTCCGAGGGCGAGGACCGGGTCTACGCCGACGACGCGGCCGACGGGTACGACACGCTGGAATGGATCGCCGGCCAGCCCTGGACCAACCACCGGGTCGGGGTCTCCGGCTCGTCGGCCGGCGCCACGACCGCGTTTGCCGCGGCCTCGACGCGGCATCCGAGCCTGCGCGCGTTTTTCGCGCAGGCCGGCGGCTCCAGCATCTATGACGACGTCGTCTATGAGGGCCAGTCCATCGAGATGGAGCGGCTGTGGCTGTGGGTGGCGCGCAACATCCCCGGGCTGTCCGCCTCGCATCGCGACGCGGTGATGCGCCGGTTCGGGATCGGCGCCGCCGAACTGGATGCCGCGGCGAGATCGGCGGCGGCGCGATACGAACGTCTCGAAGCCGCGCGCCGGGCCGAGCCACCCTTCATCGGCTCACCGGACTGGATGCGGCTGCCGTTGGCGGGCACTCCCGATTTCGCGACCTGGCAGCCTTTTCTCGACGAGATCATCGCTCACCCCGCGCCGGATGCATTCCGCGCCGCGCACGATTTCCGGCGCACGATCGACATCCCCGGTTTTCATGTCACGACCTGGTTCGACATCTTCCAGACCAGCGTGCTCACGGCGTTCAACGACATCCAGGCGCGCACCGGTACCCAGAAGCTGTGGATCGGCCCCAATGAGCATTATTTCGTCTACAGCAGCAGGTTCTGGCCCTGGGACCCGTATTTCGACTGGTTCGGCTTCTTGCTCAAGGACGAGCCCACCGACCTGATCACCTGTCCGCCGGTATTCTATTCGCCGCGGGCCTGGGTCGATGATGCGGCGAATTATCGGCCGGCTGACTGGCGCGAGGCAGAACGCTGGCCGCCGCCCGGCACGGTGCCGCAACGGCTTTATCTCTGCGGCGACGGCACCCTGGGGGAGACCCCCCTGGGGCTGCCGCGCGGCTACCGCTACGATCCGCGCCGGCCGGTTCCGAGCCTCGGCGGCCGCAACATGCTGATCGATGCCGGCCCGCGGGATCAGCGGCGGGCCCAGGCATCGCCCGATTACGGCCTGATCTACCGCGGTTCGATATTGGCAGCGGATCTCACCATCGCCGGCGCGGTCCGCGCGAGCCTGCAAGTACAGTCGGACTGCCCGGACACGGATTTCATCGTCAAGCTGATCGAATTGATGCCGGACGGCCGTGCGATGCTGCTGATGGACGGCGTGGTGCGGGCGATGTTCCGCGACGGCACCGCCGAGCCGCAGCCTCTGGAGCCGGACAGGACCTACCGCGTGACGATCGGGCTCGGAGACATTCACCATACCTTCCGCGCCGGCAGCCGCATCGAAGTCGATGTGACGAGCAGCAACTTTCCGCGGCGGGCCCGCAACACCAATAGCGGCAACCCGGTCCTCGCGCGCGACGCCGATGCCGATATCCGCGTCGCCGCGAATGCAATCCATCACGCCGCGGCCGCCCCGTCCTTTGTCGAGCTGCCGGTACTGCGCAATTAGACTGAGCTTAGCCGCGCAGGGTCACTGCGAGACCGGCCACGATCAGTGCGATGCTTGCCGCCATGTCGAGCGTAATCGCGCCACCGAACATGGCGGTCGACAGCAGGAAGCCGACGATCGGGGTCAAGGTCAGCACCTGCCCGGCCACCGCCGCCGGCAGCACCGCAAGAACCTTGTTCCACAAAAAATAGCCCAGCGCGGTGGTGACCACCCAGTTATAGGCGAGAATCGCCACCAGCCCCGGAGTCCACTCCACCGACCACTCCGGCGCGAAAGCGAACGCGATCACGACAACTGTCACGGTACCGAAGGCGAGCTGGCACAAGGTCTGTGCCCAGAACGGGGACCGCCAAAGACGGCCCCGATAAAAGCAGGATCCCGCTGCCCACAACATCGCCGCCAATAGAAGCAGGGCATTGCCGAGCAGCACGCGGGGATCGCGCCAATCGAGCAGGCTCGGGTTCATGAACAGGAGAAGGCCGGCAAAGCCGACCGCCGCCCCCAGTTTCTTATTTCGCGACAGCTGCTCCGGCGCCAGCCACAGGCCGATCGGGATTGCCCATAGCGGCATCGTGTAGGCAAGCACGATCGCTCGTCCCGGCGGCACGATCGCCAGGCCGAGGATGCCGCAGACAAGAAAACCCGAAACTTGCAGCTGTCCGACCCAGACCAGCCCGATTCGCTCGCCGCGAAGCGGCAGCAAAGGCTGCCGCAACGCCACCAAGGCCGGGATCAGGACGGCCACGCTGCCCAGCATGCGCATCGAAACGAAGACGAGAGGGTGTATATGGGCCAAAGCAAGCTTCATCAGAGGCCAGTTCGCCCCCCAGCTTGCGACGATGATGGCAAGATAGAGATAAACGAGACGCGATGTCGGGCGCGGTTCCGACCTTGATGCGTTCAACCGACGCGCGATCTCCCCACGCTGTCGAACAGTTTCTCCATTACTGTACTGCGACATCCTAGGCCAAATATTGGGGAGTTTCTCCGCATATCGGACAAGAGGCGACCTCGATTAACCATTGTTTCTTTCGGACTTTCGGCCGTTATTGTTCCGACGACTATGGATATCTATCCCCTGCAAATTAAGCAAGCCGCTTCGACGCCGCGATTACAGAACTTTACAAAAGGAAATCTTAACTATACCATTGATGGTGCGATAGAGCGGGTGCTCGGGAGAAGTCATGATTGCTCGCTTTTTCGGCTGGGTGGTAGGCCTCTCGCTGGTCGCTTTGCTGGCCGCTCCGTTTGCTCACGACTTGTGGAACCGGTACGTCTACATCAAGGAGATCTATCAGATTTCAGACCCGGTCGAGCGCGCGTTTCTGCAGCAGCGCTATGGCGGAATCGGCGGGTTTGCGGATGATCTGGCAGCGCGCTGCCGGGAATTGCACGGGGCCGATCAGGCCGGCTGTTTCCGATACACCGTCAACCGGCGCGATTGAGGCCGGCGCGATTGAGGCCGGCGCAATTGAGACCGGCGGGATCTGGGCTGGCGAAATAGAGGATGGAAGCGGGCCTTTTCCGGCACCGTCGCGATATCCACGTAGATGTCTGACTTGGTAGATGCCTGACTTGAGAACACCGAGGTGCGCCGATGATGCGCCGCATGTTGCCATGGATGTTGGGGGCCGCGTTGATCGCGCTGTTGTTGACCCCATTCGCACGCGATCTCTACCATCGCTATAGGTTCAACCGGGAACTGGCGCAGGTGTCGGATCCCGTCTCGCGCGAGGCGCTGAGGCAGCGATATGGCAGCCTGACCGCTGTCGGCGACGACCTGGCTCGCCATTGCGAGCAGATTTACGGCAGCCGCAATTCGGATTGCCAGCGCTATCGCCTGTCGCTGAGCGAGTGATTACACGCCGGAAAGGATTTTCAGCCATGGCCAGGTTTCTCGGCAGCCTGATCGCGATTTGCTTGATTTTGCTTCTCGTCACCCCGTTCGTGCGCGAGGCCTATCACCGCTACGAGCTGGGCCGGCACCTCGACACCGTGTTGACCGAACGAGACCGCGAAGCCTTCCAAAATTGGCAGGGCGATGCCGCCTCGTTCGGCCGCAGCTTGCTCGAGCGCTGCGAAATCGAAAACGGTCGCGGTGCACCCGAATGCCGGCGCTATGGCCGCTTCGCGGCGGAATGATTTTCGAAAACTCGACCCTGGCGGCCGGCACGATCGGCGGAGCCGCTCCAGTGACAGCGGCACTGCCGCGCCCGCGCGCCTTCGTCCGCCGCCGGCGTTTGACCGGCATCGCTGACGCTGGATGAAGCGGGTCGAATTCCTGAAGCGCGGCGATTTGCATCTCTGAACGATCGCTCAGCACCATTCGGCGACAGTGCCGGCCGGCTCCGGGGTCGCACTGCGGACGCTGATGGTGCCGGCGGCGGTGCCGAAATCAAGCCGCAGGCCATCGACGATGCGCACGGTTCGCGCCGGTTCCACGTCGCGCACGCCGCCGTCAGGCAGCACTCCTTCCCAGGTGGCGGTAGACAGATTGCGCAGCACCATGACGTCGGGCTCGGTCGGGTGCAGGCGAACCTCGGCAACGATGCCGTCGGCCGCCGCTTTCAGGCCGGGAATATCGCGCACCGTCAATGTCCCTCCGACGCGGAGCGGGACTCGGGTGGGGCCAATCGCAAGCGAGATGTCGTCCCCAGCCGTGAGATGCGGCGGAACCGAAGCGGAAGGCGGTCCGACCCACGGCGCGCGATAGGGCGGCAGGGCGCTGCGCGGCCACAGGAACTCGCGCGAGGGCGACAGGTCGCGCCCCTTCAGGATCATCGAGGCCAGCACCACGAACGCCATCACCGCCACGATCAGAAAGTGGAACGGGCTGAGAATAACGAACACCCCGGTATAGAACTGCACGACGTCCCACAAATCGTGCAGCACATTGGCGACGACGAAGCCGAGAACGATCGCCGCGAACACCTTCTTGACGTGACGGTGCTTCAGCACCGCGAGCCCGATGAAATAGCCGAGGGCGCCGGTGAAGGCGATATGGCAGAAGATGTTGTCGAGCAGCCGCGGGGTGCTCGTCAGGTCGCCGAAATGCGGCACGTAAATGAACATCGTCTCGAGGAACGCGAACCCGGTCGCCGAGGCGGTCGCCAATAGGATGCCGTCGAGGGGCTCGCGCAGGCCGTACTTGCGGCGTCTGTCCCGCGACAGGCGCCAGCTCCCCGCAAGCACCAGCAGCAGGGGCAGCGCCTTCACGGTTTCCTCGATCAGGCCCGGCGCGATCACCCGCGGCAGGGCCTTTTCGCTGGCAACGATCAGCGGCGCCAATACGGCATCCAGAACGAATGCGAAGACGGCGACGGCAAACAGATAAACAAACGGCAGTTTCTTGCCGCAGCACAGATAGAGCAGGTAGAGATTGGCGACAGAGATATAGGATGACAACAACCAGAAGAACCCGTTCTCGTCTCCGGTCGAGGACAACAGCCCGAGGCAGAACAAGGCGGTGACGATGGCCGGTCCCAAGAAGGCGCGCCGCAACTCGCGCCCGGCCAGAAACGGCAGCAATTCGGCGCGGGAAATGTCGTCGCCGTCGGCGGCCGGCTTGCCGTCGGGCAGGCTCATCGCGCGATTTCCCCGATCCTCGACATCGTTCACGTCTCCGGGCGTGGCGCCTCGGGGCGCGGGCCGGCGGCGGCCATGCTAGGGGCTGTACTCATAGTCTCGCCCGGCCCGGCTCGGCAACCGCGCCATGCTTCGGGCTCCGCGCCGCGCCGCCTGCGGCCGTGACGGGGCGTTGCCCATCCCACCTCACGCCGGCCGCGCCGCTGGCGCTGCTCGCGGCGGTGACCGCGATCGGGTTCTGTGCGCTGCACATCGTGGTGCCGGTGCTGCCGCTTCTCGCCGCGGTATTCGACCGCGGCCCCGGCCAGGCGCAGCTGGTGCTGACCCTCTATTTTGTCGGCATCGCGTCGGGGCAGCTGGTTTACGGGCCGGTATCCGATCGCTTCGGACGGCGTCCGGTCTTGATCGCCGGGCTGGCATTGTTCCTCGTCGGCACCGCCGTCTGCGGCCTTGCCGGCTCGCTGATCGCGCTGATCTGCGGTCGGGTGCTCGAAGCGTGCGGGGCCTGTGCCGGGATCGTGCTCGGCCGCGCCATCATCCGCGACGTGCATGATCGCGAAGCGGCGGCCCGCGGCATCGCGCTGGTCATGATGGCGATGACGCTGGCGCCGGCGATGTGCCCGGCGATCGGGGCCTATCTCGCCGAGTGGTTCGGATGGCGCGCCATTTTCGCCGTGCTCGGCGTGCTGGGTGCGGCGGTGCTGGGGCTCACCGTGGCGCGGCTGCCGGAAACCCGCCGGTGCCCGGTTCCGCTGGACTGGGCCGGGTTGGCGACGACCCACATGGCCCTGCTGCGCTCGCCGGCTTTTCTCGGCTTTGCGCTGTGCAGCGCCTGCAGCAGCGCCTCATGGTTCACCTTCACTGCGAGCGCGCCCTATCTGCTGTCGCAGCTGATGGGCGAACCGCCGAGCACCTACGGCGTGATGATTCTGCTGCCGATGGCGGCTTATATCGTCGGCAACGCGGTGGCGGCCCGGCTTGCGCTGCCCCTCGGCGGCGTGCGCCTGTTGACAGCCGGGCTCGTGGTATCGTGCGCCGCGGGGGTGCTGATGGCGGCGTGGTGCCTCTATGGGCTTACGGTCTGGGCGTTGTTCGTGCCGATCGCGCTGAGTTCGGTCGGCAACGGGATGAGTCAGCCGCCGGCGGTTGCCGCCGGCCTCAGCGTCGACCCGCGGGTCGCGGGCGCCGCCTCGGGACTGATCGGCTTCCTGCAGATGGCAGTCTCCGCCCTTGGCACCCTGCTGGTCGCGATGTTGCCGCATCAAACCGCGACCGGCATGGTGGCGGTGCTGGTGGCCTTCGTGGGCTTGGCGCTGGTTCTCGGGCTCGCCGCGCTCCGCTTCCCGCCCGATCCCGAGCACGCTTCCGCCCGGACCGCGGCAAGCCGGCCGCAGGCGGCTGATCGCAGCACCAGGGCCGCATCTGGGGCGGCCGAGATTTGCACGTGCGCGCGCGGCCCCCTGTCGGTAGAGAAGCGGCATCGTCAGCCATCGGGCACATAAGGGGCGGCAATGAACGCGATCGACGAGACCCATGATCAACAGCGCCGGAGCTGGGTCGCCTCGGCCAACGGCCATCCCGAGTTCCCGCTGCAGAACCTGCCCTTCGGGGTTTTCAGCCCCCGCGGCGGGGAGCCGCGCGGCGGGGTCGCGATCGGCGACAGCATCTTCGACCTGCGCGCCGCCGTGGCCGCAGGACTGTTCGCCGGCGAGGCGGCCGACGCCGCCGAAGCAGCCGCGGGGTCGACCCTGAACCCGCTGATGGGGCAGGGCGCGCCGGCGCGGCGCGCGCTCCGCCGGCGGCTGTTCGAACTGCTCGCCGCGGACGGGAGCGAAAGCCGGGAGATGCAGCGGAACGAGGCGGCGCTGCTGCACCGCGCCGCCGACTGCAAGATGCATCTGCCGGCTGCGGTCGGCGCCTTCACCGATTTCTTCGCCGGCATCCACCACGCCCGCAATGGCGGGCGCCGCCGCGATCCGCAGAACCCGCTGTCGCCGAATTACAAATATGTGCCGGTCGCGTATCACAGCCGCGCTTCCTCGGTGCGTCCGGCCGGGGTGCCGGTTCGCCGGCCGCACGGCCAGCGCAAGCTGCCGGACGAAGCGGCGCCGAGCTTCGGGCCGTGCCGCAAGCTCGATTACGAGCTCGAGCTGGCGGTATGGGTCGGCCCCGGCAATCCGCAGGGCGAGCCGATCCCGATTGCCGCCGCGGCCGACCATGTCTTCGGGCTTGGTCTCGTCAACGACTGGTCGGCGCGCGACATCCAGCAATGGGAGTCGCAACCGCTCGGCCCGTTCCTCGCCAAGAACTTCCACAGCACGGTATCGCCCTGGATCGTGACCGCCGAGGCGCTGGCGCCATTCCGCAACGCGCAGCCATCGCGCCCCGAAGGCGACCCCCAGCCCTTGCCCTATCTATGGGACGACGCCGACCAGCGCGAAGGCGCCTTCGATATCGCGCTCGAAGCGCTGCTGCTGACCGAAACCATGCGCGCCAAAGGCCTGCCGCCGCACCGGATGTCGCAAAGCAACACCTTGGACTTGTACTGGACTTTGGCGCAGCTGGTCACCCACCACACCTGCGGCGGCTGCAATCTGGAGCCGGGCGACCTCTTCGGCACCGGCACGATCTCGGGTCCGACCGAGGCCGGCTATGGCAGCATGAGCGAGCTCAGCCAAGACGGGCAGCGCTCGATCGCGCTGTCCTCGGGGGAGACCCGCAGCTTTCTCGAAGACGGCGACGAGGTCATCTTCCGCGCCCATTGCCGCCGCGACGGCTACGCCGCGATCGGCTTCGGCGAATGCCGCGCCCGGGTCGTCGGGGCTGACTGAAGCGGCATCCGATCACGCCCGATCGGCTTTCAGGGTCCCCTCCCGCGGCCTGACCCGCGGGTCCAGGTCTTCATCGGCGAGAGACGTCATAGAGGTGGATGCCCGCGGAAACAGGTTCGTGAGCTGAAGGCCCACGGATCAGGCCCGGCTACGAGGCCGGGGTGCGCCGGGGCGGCAGGTTGCGGCTCGGGGGGATGATGGCCTGTAGCGGGGCGAGGGCGGTCTGGATCGCGTCGGCGACGGCGAGGTGCGCCGGGTTATCCATGCTGAACCGGTCCTCGGTGGCCAGAAGAAGCAACCCGCCGCCCGGCACGGGTTCGACGATCGCGGCCGGCGGCGGGGTTATCAGCCGCGCGTGGTGCGGCGCCAGATACGTCATCCAGCCGCTGAAGAACAACGGCCAATGCCGATCGCCAAACGAGCGCTGGCAATAATCCCAACAGATGACGCCGCCGCAATCGGGTTCCCAGGCGGTTACCATGCTCAACAGCGCTGGCTTCAGGATATCGCTGTTGACCAGATCGGCGTTACCGGCGTTTGCGGGCTTGAGGGCAACGTCGATCGTGTTCGGGAAGGGGGAAAAGTTTGCATAGCTCCCCGGCCTGACCGTCAATGAGGCTCCGCGGGAGCCATCGAGCCCGTTCCAGGCCGACACCGAGTAGCCCATCTCCGGCCATACTTCGCGCGGGGCATCCTTGTATTGCCGCCCCTTCTCGAACACCGCCGTCAGTTCGTCGATGTCGGGCGGCATGGCCCAGGCCGGCCGGTCCGCGGCAGCGCGCGACCAGGCCTGTTTATTCCAGCGCGCAAAAGCCGGATGGGCACTCGCCAGCCCCTCCAGCATACCGGCAAGGCGAACGGCGCAGTCTCGCGTGCTCTGCGGACGAGACCGCCAATCGGCTTCGATCCTGAAAGGCTCGGCGGTCATGGCGCCCTCGCCGGCGTGAATATGACCATCACATTCACCAGTCTGCTTCTCTCCGCGAATGCACGGAAGATATCGGCGACCGGCTGCTCGACAAAGTGCCATTCGACGATGCGGCCGGCCGCGGCGTCTGCCTGGCGCCTCATCTGGGTTTCGATCGCTGGGGCGCCGGTAAACCATGACCCATCCATCATGGCGGCGTAGCCGGGGCCCTTGGCTTCGAGCATCGTCCCGTCCGATTCGCGGCAGCCGTCGAAACGCGCGCCATTCAACTCGACTTCGAGGCCGGGCGGCAGGCCGGTGATCTGCGATTGGTAGGCGATCGCGCGTTCCGACCGCCCGGCGATGTTCTCGGCGCTCGGGTCGGGACAGAGCTGCGGCTGATCCCGAGCGCTTTCCGCTTCGGCCCGCGCCTCGGCCCCGCTTCTTCCGACCGGAACCGGCAATGCATCGGGATCGACGATGACGGTGCTGCCGAGACCGCGCCCGATGACTTCGCCGCCGGCATCGCGGAACAGGCCATCGGTGCCGATGCGGCCCGACGCCAACAGCTGCCGGCCAGCATCATCCTGGCGGTATATATCGAGAACACCGGGATCCTGATCGTACCGGTAGGAGAGATCCGGCCGGCTAGGCAGCGTGCCTTCGCCAACGAGGTTGCTGTTCGTCGGCAGGAACAGCAAGCCAGAAAGGCTGCGGGACCGGTCAGGCCGGAGGCCAGATCGGAAAGGCCGGCCACAGCGGTGCGGCCGAGCGGCCCGAAGATCGACGTAGCGGTTTCGGCCGCCGCAGCGGCGGTCACGCCAACCGGAGCAGCAAGCGGAACCGTACCGTTCCCGTCATCGCCGCTACCGGTCCATTCGCCGCCGCCCGGCTCGCCGGCCGGAATCCGCGGTTCGTCGGGATCGAAGTTTGCCTTGATCACGGGCGCGACGGCGGCCAGCTTCTGCAACTGACCGCTGTCCAGATCCTCAATCGGAATGCGCAGTCCATAGATTTGGGCGAGGGCCAGCTCGCCTTCGCGCAGCGCCTTGGCGATGCCGTGGGGCCAGAGCGAACAGGCGATTTGGGTCGTCTGCCTGCGCCTTGAACAGCATTTTCTGGATCGCTGCCGCTTCTTCGGGCCGCACGCAGCGATAACCGGCGGCAGCGCGTCGGACGAGCACGCAATCCGGCCCGAGCATCGCGCCTTCGGCGTCGACCACAACCCCGCGGCTCGCCGGCCCGCGCGCGTCGAGCCGGCGCATGTGCTTGTAAACTAGCCCCATACCAACCTCGGAAGCTGAGGCGCCCGCTCACATCGGGTTCTTGGCACCCCGCTTGCGTCGGCTCATGATTGTCCGGATGGCACGCCAGGGATTTGATATGAGCGGGGTTGAGCCGATGACGGCGGCATCGCTGTTTCGCGACGGCCGCACCTATTCGAAATGGCTGCCGCGGTCGATCCCGGACGGCCTGATCGAGGCTGCCTTCGCGATGGCGCAGCTCGGCCCGACCAGCGGCAACTGCGAGCCGATGCGGCTGGTGCTGGTGCGCAGCCCGGAAGCCAAGGCGCGCCTTCTCGGCTGCGTGTCCTCGGGCAATGCCGAGAAGGTTCGCACCGCCCCGGTCACCGCAATCGTCGCCTACGACTTGGCGTTTTACGAACACCTGCCGCGGCTGTTCCCGCATACCGATGCGCGCGCCTGGTTCACCAGCAACGACGCGCTGGCGCGCGAGACGGCGTTCCGCAACGGCTCGCTGCAGGGCGCCTATTTCATCCTGGCGCTGCGAACGCACGGGCTGGATTGCGGGCCGATGTCGGGTTTCGACGCCGGCAGGGTGGATGCGGAATTCTTTGCCGGAAGCAGCTGGCGGGCGAATTTTCTGCTCAATATCGGCTATGGCGACACCGGCGGCTTGCACCCCCGGCTGCCGCGGCTCTCGTTCAGTGACACAGTGCGGTGGGAATAGCGGGGGACCCGGAGTTTCGGTTTTATCTAGGAAACACACCTTGCCGTTCTGATGACGGCCGCGTGGGATGCGCCGAAACACCCCTGATCCCAAATCGATTTCGGGGAACGCGCGCCTCAGTCCGTCGCTTTACCCGGAGCGCTTGGCCCTAGAGAATGATAACGGCATCGGGCGCTCAACCCACGGGCCGGTCAGTTTATGCTTTGGGCGGTTGCGCGGAATCCTATGGGTCGAGCTTTAAGGACACCAAATCGGCTTTCCGAACCGAGGCAGCTATTGCCTCGCGGACAGCTACATCTTGCAGAACGTCGACCGGCCCAATCAGTGCGTGAGCAACGTTTGCCTCTGGTGGAAGCTCGTCACATGGGTCTGCAACAATGGATGGAGCGCGGCCTGCGTTTGTGATCGCGGCGGCGGCGCTCGCAACCTGAACGAGGGCTAGCCGATGCGTGCTGGTGGCTTTTAGGGATATCACGCTGCGAACACAATTAAGCCGGTATTGTCTTAACCCGCCGAAGTATTCCATCCAAATCACAGAGATTCCGGTAGTGTCATCCGGTCGCGGTCTGAATGCAGCTTCAGTTACACCAACCGGCTCCCCATTAGGACCGCCATAGGCGAGGTGCGTTCCCCGACAGTGACGTGCAACGTAGTCTTGCAGCTGGAGCGCTTGTCCTTTCATGGCATTGCCGTGCGAACTTCGACAGCCGCTACGCCATTGCCTTTCGGCTGGGTATAGGGAATGGAGGTTCCTCAAAAGCATCCAACGCTGCGTACTCGCCTTTCAGAACCCTTACACCATCGAGCTCGCGCAAAACCGCAACCCATTTTGCGGCGTTAGCCTCTACGAATTCGACGGAAAGACGGTTTGGGCCGATATCCCAGATCGCCAGGAAGTGCCCTCCGGGAGTAAGGGCAATCGCGGGCGACGGCCACAAATCCGTTCGATAAGACTGGCCCAAAAACCGCAACAACCCCTCGAATGACGCCATTGACGGGGCCGCAAGCTCCAGGTCGTCCTTATCTTCCTCATGCGCAGCGACAACCGCCGTTACCGCTCGTTTGAGAGGACCCCGCAACTCACTGTGGACGTCGCGGTCCCGCTCGATCTTCTCCAGCAACTTCCGGCGCAAGGGCATATCAGCTAACGCAATGCCAGAAGCTTGCGCCATGTATATTCCCCCCGATGTCCTTCAACCCCTGCGTGCAGGGGCGGCGTGGCGGATGATCTGCAAAATGAGGGGCGATTGCAAGCTCCTTAGGCAGATGCCTAGCTGGTAGTGTGGTCCGATTGTGCCGGCCTGGTCTTAACAAGGGGTGAGCTTCTGGGATCCACGCTAACTTCGCTGTTCCGGTCAAGCCACGAAATCGGTGTCGCAATCTGGATGCCAAGAGCGCCATAACAGCACACTGAAACAACGGTCGTCGTGTGGAGAACAGTCCCGAGAGGAAACGCTCCGCGTCGCCTGATAGAATCGGGTGCGTCTGCTAGATAGTGCCGGAAGGTTCCGCATCGACGCAACCGCCAGCGAGCCGCGGCGCCGCTCTCGGTGTATTTTGCGGCGGCAGAAAGCACAGGAGGATCAGCCATGTCCCGCAAGCTCCGCGCCGCCGTCGCCCAGCTCGGACCCATTCACCTCGCCGACACGCGGGCTGCGGTGGTCAAGCGGCTGATCGCGCTGTTGCGCGAGGCGCACGGCACCGGCGCCCGGTTCGTGGTCTTTCCCGAACTGGCATTGACGACGTTCTTCCCCCGCTACTGGATGACCGAGCAGGCCGAGATCGACGGCTATTTCGAGCGCGAGATGCCGGGGCCGGAAACGCGCTCGCTGTTCGAGACCGCGAAGGAACTGGGGATCGGCTTTTATCTCGGCTATGCCGAATTGACCGAGGAGAACGGCGGGGTCCGGCACTACAACACGGCGATCCTGGTCGATCCCGCCGGGCAAATCGTCGGCCGCTACCGCAAGATCCACCTGCCCGGCCATTCCGAGCACCTGCCGCAGGCGCCGTTCCAGCACCTCGAAAAGCGCTATTTCGATGTCGGCAACGCGGGGTTCCGGGTGTGGCGCTTGTGCGATGCGGTGATCGGCATGTGCATCTGCAACGACCGGCGCTGGCCCGAGGCCTATCGCGTCATGGGCCTGCAGGGGGTCGAGATCGTCGCGCTCGGCTACAACACGCCGATCGAGAACATCCACCACCGCGAGCCGGAGCACCTGCGGATGTTCCACCACCTGCTGTCATTGCAGGCCGGCGCCTATCAGAACGCGGCCTGGGTGCTGGCGGCGGCGAAGGGTGGCGCCGAGGACGGGCACGCGATGATCGCCGGCTCGGTCATCGTCGCGCCGACCGGCGAGATCGCCGCCCAGGCGATGTCGGAGGATGACGAACTGATCGCGGCGACGCTCGACCTCGAGCTCGGCGAATATTTGCGCCGCACCGTGTTCAATTTCGCGAGGCACCGCCGGGTCGAGCATTACCGGCTGATCACCGAGCGCACCGGCGCCAAAACCGAGGTGTAACGGCCACCGCGCGAAAATCGGCTCAACAGTCAGCGCGAAGCCGGACCGATCGTGGTGGCGTCTTCGTCGCGGCTGCGGAAATAGCGGTCGATGGCAAGACGCAGGTCCGGCTTGTTGCCGGCCAGCTCGTGGACGCCCCAGATGTTGCGCTTCAGATCGGTCGCGGGGTCGAAATCGTTGCCGGTCAGGATGGTCCAGCGCCCGACATAGTTGCGGCTGCCTTTCGGGCCGTGCCAGAAGTGCTCGATGGTCCCGGGCACATACCCCAGGTTGAGATTAACGTGACGTAATGCCCGCTCCTGCCACCGCAACAGCGGCGCAAGGTAGCCTGCGGAGACGCCGCCGGGCACGCTGTCGCGCACCCGGCCGATCAGCGCCAGCGCCATGTGATGGTCGCCGGCGCCCAGAACCGCGGTGTCAATCAGGCCGCCGACTTCGTCGAGCGCGCGCCGCCGCGCCGCCCAGCCATAGCCGCAATGCGCAAACGAATAGCCGTGACGCGGCGGGTAGTAGATCGGTCCTCCCTGGTGCCAGATCTTGCAGAACGAACGGTGTGTTTCGAGATGGTCGTCATCGGGACCGAGATCGTAGCAATCGGCCCAGGGCTGGACGATGTCGTATTGCTGCAGCGCGTGCACCGTCTCGGCGGCCCAGCCCGGCTTGCGAAAGCGGATGTCGGCATCGATCCAGGCGAGGTAGCGCCAGTCCCCGGGTAATTGCGCGATCCCGAGATTGACCAGATTTTCCTTGATCCACAGCAGGGTGTGAGCGCGCACCCGGACGCGGCGCACATCGTCGCGCTCGGGCAGGTCCCAAGGCCGCTCGCCATAAGCGCATTCGACCGTGGTCAGCCGCACGCCGCTGTCGAGCATGTGCTGCTCGAATGCCCGGAACAGGCGCAGCCGGCTGGTCCAGCGCACCGGATTGTTGTAGACCGCGATCACGTCGAGCAGGTCGGCTCGCATTTGCAGATCCTCTATTGGCGGCCCCGCCCGGCTGCGTGCCCGGCGCGATCGAGAAGGGGGGGTGGCGTGCCGCACCGCCAAGCCGATGAAATGCCGGGGTTCTGGTCGTCGCGCAGAAGCCCCGTAACGGCACGGGCCGTTCGGGATGGCACCGAGGTGCCGGCCGGAGATCCCGCGCCCGCTACATCAGGCCGATAGCGGCGGCGGCCGGTACCAGCGCCTCGATCATGCCGGCGAGCTGGCCGAGCCAGGTGACCGTTGAAGGATCACTTGCCGCGGCGATGTTCTGACCCCGCAACACCGGCAGGCATACCGAAAGACCGTAACCCGCGACGGCCTGCGCCGCGGCGTTCGCCGAGGTCCTTCCGGCCGCGAGGCTTGGCAGCACAGAGAGGCACGCACCCGAAGTTGCTGAAGCGGGGGCCGCCGCGGCCGGGGGAGGCCCGGCCGCTCCGGCCGGGGTCAGCGAAAGAGACGGCCCTGCGGCGCAGGCCGCGACGGCCAGCGACAGAGCGAATGCCGCCAGGCAGGGAAGCGGTTTGCGGAACATCTTCTCCGGTCCTTTCGGTCAAGACAGGGAGGTCGGTTAAGACAGGGAGGCAGCGCCGGCATTGGCGGCTGGCGCGGATGCTGTCGGGCCCGCTTCCGAGCCCGCCGGCGGTTTCTCGGCCGCCAGCGGCAGCCGGCGCCGGACGGAGATTCCGGCCGGCGGCGGCGGTGGCGCGGGAGGCGGCGCGACGACGATTTCGTGGGTAGCCGACTGATAGAGCCCGGGGGGGACCGGCACCGGCGGGCTCGCCTGCAGCGGCGCCGCGAACCCCACCGGCCCCGTCGTCAGCCAGCGCATGACCAGGTTCGACCCGGCCAGCGCCGTCAACAGCGCCGCGACGGCATCGAGCGTGTCGCCCGACACCGCAAACCCGTATCGCGCGGCGATGATCGTCGTCATCGGCGCCAGCAGGTTGAGCCACACGGTCTTCGAGGCCAGCGGATTCTTGGGCCCGACAAGTAGTGGGTTCATTCGGTTCTCCTGGTTGCGGGACGGCTTTCAGTGGGGAACGAGGGGGGTCCATTGCGGCCACCAGGCCGGATTGCCGCTGGTGTACCAATCGGCGCGGCGCAGCCAGCCGGCCCGGAACGGGGCGTTGCGGCTGCCCGGCATGCTGATCGCAACATAAAAGGCGGCGCGCGCCGCGCTCAGCCCATCGGCCGCTTTGGCGAGGCCTGCCGCCATGATGAAGGCCGCGGTCGCCGCTGCGGTCTTCGCGCCGATAACCCCGTCCGGCACGGTCCCGACCAGCCGCTGCAGCATGTGGATGCCGACCGCCGGGCCCGAACCCCAGCCGATATCGGCGGCGATCTCGGCCAATGGCGACCAGCTTAGCCGCGCAAAGCCGGGCTGCTCGAAATAGAATCTGCGGTAGATCTCGGCGGCGACCGCGAGCGTTACCCCGGACTGCATCTGCGCCGGGGTGATCGTTTCGGGCGACACGCCGAGATAGGCGGCATAGGTCGAGACCGTGACCCCGCGCATCGTGCCGACGAGCTTGCCGCCGGGCGTGTAGTTGCCGCCATCATGCGGGCTGTCCTGCCAGCCGCCCTCCCATTTCGTGATCGCCGCCTCGAAACACTGGATCGGGCTCGGAATCGTCATCGAGTTCCTCCCTGCCGAGCGCGCGCGGCAGCGATATGCGCGGCGCCCCGGGGCGCCGCATCGGGCCGAGGTTCGGCCCCTAAGAAGCGGCGAAGTGGTCGGCGATGAAGCCGGCGCGTTTGCCGGGCTCCGCCGGAGGTTTTTCCGGCACCCGGCCGGCGCCGCCGCAGGCCGGGCAGAGTTCCTGGCGCCGGAAATCGAGCGGGTCCGGGGTGCCGTCGGCGGCACGGCGCGGCTCTCGCGGCAGCACGCCGCGGCCGGCGCAGCGCTCGCACACCTTCTTTGCCGGGGTCACGGGGGAGCTCAGTGGAAATCGATATGCGGCGCGATCGCGACGATGCCGGCGGCGGCGGCGACCAGCCCGGCCAGTGCCGCCGCCGCCTTGGCGATGGTCCAGCTGATGCCCTCGCGCTGATGGCGCTGCGCGATCAGCGCCCGCAGCTCGTCGCGCATGTCGGTGAAGGCACGCGCGCTATCGGTGACTGCCGCCAGGCCGCCCGCCATCGCCGTCATCTGCGCGGTCAGCGAAGTGACCTGGGCGGTCAGCGCCGACAAGGATTGCGCGCATTGCCGCTCCGCCCCGATCAGCGCCTGCATCTGGTTCGCGAAATCGTGCATCGTCGTGCGGATGCGGCCGGTGTCTTCCTTGAGGGCCTGATGGTGCGCCCCGAGCTCGGCGACGCGCTCGCCGATGCGCTGCAACGGCAGCAGATAAGCGGGGTTGCCCTCGTTCTGCTCGTCGGGCATTGGGCGCGCCTGGGGTCAGCCCGCCGCGCTGGCCGCGTCCCCGGCGGCCGTGAGCGCAACGAATGCGGCCAGCACGGCAGCGGCGGCCTCGCGCTGCGCCGCGCTGGCCCTCGGGGCGAAATCGATGCGCCAGGTCGCCTTGTCGGCGGGGTCGCCGATCGCGACCCCTTCGATCGGGCACGCCGCGGCGACCGCCTGATATAGGCGCAAAGCCGTGTCATCGAGCATGGTCACAGATCCAGGATGGTTTCGAGCTTGGTGAAGTTGCCGGAGGATTGGCCGTAGAAGGTGCCGGCGGTGCCGCCGCTCCACTCGACCGCCTGCGCGTAGTGCAGGCCGAGCCCGATCATCCGGTCGAAGGCGAGCAGCTGCGTGTCGCCGGCGGCGGTCATGCCGTTGGCTTCGGTCGCGGCCGGCGCGCCGGTGGCGTCGAAGGTCACGAAAGCCTGCGCCGGCGCCCCGCCCGAGGCCAGGATCGCATAGCGCGCCTCGACCACCGACTGGCCGAGCCCGTCCACCCAGGTGACGCGGTTGGCGGTGCTGTTGTTGGCGGCACGGTAGCTGCCGTTATAACTCCAGCTCGCGGTCGAATCCTGCGATTGCGCCTGAATGCGCACCCGGTTGAACGCATTGTAGAGGCCGAGCGTCGGATTGCCGCCGCCGGCCGCCGCGGCGGGCGCGAACTGCATCGCGGTCTGCCCGTTGGCGGTCGCCACCATCGTGCCGACATAGGTCGCCTGGTTGACCGCGACCGATACCGTATTGCCCGCGGCATTGCCGAAGCGCAGCGCGATCGTGACCGCGTTGGTCCAGATCCCGTTCAGCATCTGCAACTGGGTCGTGCCCGCGCCGCTGCCGCGCGCCGTGCCGCTCGACCACGCCGGCCCGGTGCCGAGCGCCAGCACTCCGGCATTGCTGAACAGGAACAGATCGTAGAGCGATCCCGCGGCCTGGTAGCCGGCATGGCCGCTGGTGCCGTCGAGCGCCAGGCTCAACTCGGCGAACGGCCGCGATTGCCACACCGTGCCGTTGTACAACGGCACGAAGCCGCCGACATAGGGCGTGTAATAGACCGTGCCGGCGGCGCCGGTGTTGCTGCTCAACACCGGGGTTGCGCTCGCCAGGGTCAGCCGCCCTTGCGGCGCCGGGATGTAGGGCACCAGCCGCGCCGCGCCGCCCGCGGTCGCGCCGTCCTGCACTGCCAGGCTGTAATCGTCGGTGTTGACGACGATCTCGCCCTGCGGGCCGGTATAGGCCGCTACCTGCGCGGTCGTGCCGCGGCCCCATTGCACCTGCGTGTGCGACATGTGCTGCCTCCTCGGGTGCTACGGAAGAGTGCCGAGATTGACATCGAGCCCGGTGGCGGCGGTCACCATTCCGAGATCGGCGGTCGCGATGACCGTGGTCCCGACGGTGCCCCATTCCTGCGAAGTGGTGCCGGCGAGGGCGGAGAGCAGCGGATTGGCGAGCGGGTTGGTGCCGGACCCGGTCAGCGTGTAGACCGTGGCCGTAACGCTCGACAGGTCCTGCACCGATTGGCCGTAATTGTTGAAAGCAGGCAATTTCAAATAGATCGTCTGCCCGATCAGGTTCGCGGCAAAGGTGTAGCGGAACAGCAACCCATTAATTCGGGCAAAGGACGCTGCCGCCGAATGGGCCGTGATCGGGGTCCCGTAAGCGCCGCGCACGAGATAGCCGCTCAAGCCGTATTTGTTAACGGCGATCAAGGTCGCGGTCTCGTAGGAGATCAGCTCGCCATCGACCCAGCACAGGGTGGCCAGCTTTTGCGCTTCCGCCACGGTGCCCGAGAGCAGCTGCCCCTGGCTCTCGGTCAAATCCACCGCCAGCGTATCGGTGGTATCCGGTGAGGCGTGCGCCGGAAACGGCGAGGTCAGCACCCCCGTGACGCAGCCGCGGCTGATCGTGCCAATCTGGCTATAGGTGTCGCCGTCGAGCGAGACCCAGATTTCGCACCCGCCCCAGTCTGGGCCGCCGGATGCCGCCAGCCAGACCTCGTTGGTGCCGTTGGTCAGTGCCGGCGGCGGCTCGAAGATGATCGGCGGATTGGTATCGCCCGGCATCACGAGCGGATTTGTGAGGGTTGCCTGCCAGGCCTGACGCGAATACGCCGCGGCAGTGCCAATGCCGATCGGCTGGATCGCCGGCAACGGCATCAGGGTGTCACTCCCGGGACTTCCTCGGCCTCGATCGTCAGTTCGCCATTGTCGTTCTCTTCGACGCTGATGATCCTGACCGCCGCGTTTGTCAGTCCCAGCTGCGCATCGGTGACCAGCACGATGTCCATCGGCTCGAGCAAACAGTACCTCCAGCCAAGCTGGAATTTGTAGGTGTTCCGGATATATTGCCGACGCTGCAAAATCAGCTGCGCCGCGGTTGCCGCGACCGTCTGCCGGCAGATCGCGTGCGCCGCGATCGCCGGCTCCATGCGCAGCCCGAACTGGTCGATGGCACCCTGGTCGAATGCGGCGACCATCGCACAGTCATAGAAGTTCGAACGATCGGCGAATTCGAGCGACAACCAGTTGGTCGCGTCCGCCGGGTTGACGCGGGTGACGATAACCGGATCGTCCGACCCTGCCGCCGCGGCACCGGCGCCGGCCCCTCGCGCGCTTTCCCAGGGGATGAAGTCATCGTCGCCGAGGCTGTAGACCGGCACGAGGTCCGGGCTCCAGGCAGCGCCGTTCGCCGATAGCGGCTGGTCCCCATAAGGAACCAGCTTCAGTTGGTTGCCCGACCAGATGACGGCGCTGTTGGTCACCGTCGCGATATCGCTGAGATGCTGCCCGGCGTCCTGTTGCGTATCAAGCACCGGCGACAGCATCAATCCGGCGGCGGCGCAGTAATCGCCGTAGCCGGTAAGATCGGCGAGGTTGGCCGCCGGGAACGACGCCCCGTACCGGGCATTGGTCAGGAAATCGACGATGATGTCCTTCGGGTTGGCATCGTTCGGAAAATTTACGTTCGACCCGGCAAACAGGCCTTCGACCTCGAACGAGAAATTCGGCAAGGCAGGCGAGTTGCTGAGCGCCAAAGGCGTGCCGGTGACATAGGCAGTGCCGGAATATCCGAGCACCGGCGTATTGCTGTCGGTGGTTTCGAAAACCGGGTCCACCACCTGGCCGTCGTCTCCGGAATAAAACGACAGTCCGGCGGAATCGAACCCTTCGACCCCTTGCGAGACCCATACCTGGTTGATTGCCCCGACCGGTCCCTGGCAGATCCCGAAAGCGACATAAACGCTGTATTGGGTGTTGCCGGATTTGCCGCCGATGCCGCCTTTGCCGCCCTTGCTGCCGCTCGCGCTCAGCCCGAAATATTCGATCAGATTGGGAGCGACCCGGTTCCAGCCGTAGCAGATCGGTATGACCGAGCCCTGCTCGCTGGTCTGATAGCGCAGGCTCTGGAGCGTCGAGCTCGACGCGGCGTTGGTCAGTCCGCTCATATGAGAATGATCCCGCTGTCAGAACGGATCAAAGAACTTCACAGCACGGCCGGCGAGCGGCACCTTCGCGGCATCGCCGAAAACCACCCCGGTGCGCACGAAGGCATGGATCACCCGCGGCCAGGCGGTGACGATCGCACCGTGCGAAAAGGTCCGGCCGAAGCGGAACACCGCAACATCGGCAGGCCGCGGCGGTCCGCCGACCTCGCGGGCGTATCGCCGAATGCCATCGAGGTAGCGCTCGGCATCGCGATGCATGTGCCAGTCGGGCGGGTAATGCATCGGCTCGGCATGCGAGATGATGCCTGCCCGCTCATAGACCTCGGCCAGCAGCATCAGGCAATCGACGCCGCCGCCGGCTACCCGTCCGCGGTGGTGATAGGGCGTGCCGAGCCAGCGGTGCGCTTCCCGCAAGACCGCCGCGCGACCGCTTGAGTCGGACACTGTCGTTGCCGACATGGTCACAGAGCGGTTTCGGGTGGCGGGATATACGGGAAGCCGCCGTAGCGGCCGAGATTGTCGAAGGTGCCCTGGCAGGTCGCAACGGTGTGGTCGCAGCCCGGCAGGAGGGTGAACCGGTCGCCGGCTGCGATCGAAAAAAAGAACGGTTTCAGCAGATAGGCAGCGCCCGCCAGCAGCCGGCTGACGGTTCTGACATAGCCGGCATTCTGGCCGGTGACGCCGGCTATCGTGCCCTGATCGTAAAGCGTCGCGGGGCTCGGCGACAGCCCGGTGGCGATCTGGGCCTGGCTCGATCCCGCTAGACAGGCGACGGTCGCCGCCAGGCTCAAGCGGTCGAAACCGCACATGACGTCGCCGAAGATGTGGTTGCAGCCGGCCTGATACAGCCGCCGCGGCATCTGGATCTTCAGCAGATCCTTCATGTCGACGGCCTTGATGTCGATCCTGGTGCGGCCGACCGAGATTTCGCCGGTGCGGCCATAGAACAGGATCGCCGTGCCCTGCACCACGCCATATGGCTGCATGAAGGCGCGGTCGAGTTCCACGACGGCGCCGTCGAACAGGCCGATGCGCATCGCCTGCTGCCAGTTCAACGTGCCGATCCGGTCGTTGCCGCCGGCGTTGATCGCGATGTCGAGTTCGCCGACCTGCACGCCGATATCGCTGCGGGTCTTGCTGCGGCTGAAGCCGGGGCCGAGGGCGAAAGTGGCCGAAACGCCGGCATTGACCGAGGTGGCGGCGAACGCGCCGGTCGAGATCGGAATCTGTGCCCCTGACAAGCGCAGGGTTTCGCCCCCGGCCAGCACGAAGGTGTAGAGATCGGCCATCGCCAGCGGCGATCCCGGGCCCCACCCGGCCAGCACATCGTCGAGCCCGGCGCTGAACGGTTTCATGGCAGCACCGACACGAATTGCAGCTTTTGCAGCTGCCACAAATTCTGCATGAAGTTCTCGAACTGGCTGGCGTCGTCGAGAAAACGGCAGCGGAAATAGTAGGTGAAATCGACGGTGATGCTGAGGCCGGCGTCGGGCGCCGTGGCAAAGGTGACGAGGCCGGTGCCGGCATCGACCCTGTAGCCGCCCTGGACGATGCCGTTCAGATACACGGCGCCGACCCGGTTCGGTGCCGCGATCGGCTCGAAGAAGCCGCCGAGCCCGCGCCCGAGCTGGAATACCGTGGTCGAGCCGTCGCCAATCCCGATCTGCTGGGCGAAAACCGCATCGTCGCTAGGATCGTCGAACAGGAAGGTGTCGTACGCGCCCTGGCGGGCCAGGAAGAACCCCATCAGGGTTTGCAGATCGGCCACCGGCAGGTAGGTGAAGGTCAGGGTGAAGGTCCATAGCGGGCTGGGCATGTCGAGCACCCGCAATTCGCGCCCCGAGACGGCGCGCTGGATGCGCGTAGCGAAACCAGGCGCCTTCGCCACCGACCAGCCCTGGCCGATCAGCGACGGAAAAACCGCGGTGCTCATCCCTCACCGCGCCATCGTCGCCGGGTTGAAGCCGCGCTGGGCGCGGGCCAGCGCCCGCGCGATATTGTGCGCCTGCGACATCACGAACTGCGCGCCGCTGCGGCTGTCGATCGCGTGGATATGGAGGTGGGTATCGCCGGCGCGGCCGCCGGCCCCGATCATATCCTGCAATCCTTGGCTCAGATTCGCCGGCAGCACCATCTCGCGGGCATGCAGCAATGCCGGGGTGGCGCCGCTGAAGCTCGGCAAGGCCCAGCCGCCCGCCGCCGAAGGGATCGCCGGCGGCACGATGCCGCCCTGGGCGAAGCCGAGCAGATCGAACAGGCCGCTGAAGCCCCACCCGCCGGCGCCGCCGCCGGCTGCCGCACCGGCCAGGTCGGTCCCGGCGGTGGTAGCGCCACCGGTCCCCGCGGCGCCGGTGACAGTAGCCATCGCGCTGTCAACGGCGGTGACCATATCCGCCATCGCGCTGGTCGTCGTGCTCGACATTTCCGTCATTGCGGTCGTGACTGCGGTGGTGTCCGCGGCGGCGCCGCCCGACATCAGACCGGTGCCGAACAGGCCACCCGGTTGGCTGATGCCGACCAGCGCCATCAGCCCGGCGCCGAGGCCGGTGCCGCCTTTGGCCTGTGCGCCGCCGACCGCACTGGCGACGGTGCCGCCGGCAAGGTCGGCCAGGCCGGAGGCAGCCCATTTCGCCGCCATCGTCTCGATCTGGTCGAGGAAGAACGTCTCGAAATCCTGCATCAGCTTGACGGCGCCCTTCTGCCAGGTGGTCTGCCCGGTCAGGATGTCGTTGAAGTTGCGCTGCGCCGAGCGGCCGAGCTCGTCGAAGGCCTGCTCGTAGGAGCGCTGGATCCGGTCCGCCTGCTGCCGCGCCGCGTCGGCGATCTTTTTCTGGTCTTCCTCGACCTGCGCGGTGTAGCGCGCGTCGAGCTGCATCAGCTGCTGATAGGTCGTGAGCTTTTCGGCCGCGCTCGCGTCATCGCTCGCCAGCATCGCTTCGAGCCGGCGGCGCTCCTGCTCCTCAAGCTGCGCCGTGTACTCGATGTCGAAGCCCAGCGCCTGCTGGGTCGTGATCTTTTTCTGATCGACCAGGATCTGCATGTCGCGCTGGAAGCCGGCGAGATAGGATTTATCCAGGCTCGCCTGCACCGCGGCATTCTGCTCGGCCAATCTTTGCATTTCCGCCGCGGCTTGCTGCTGAGCGCCGACCATCGCCTGCTGATTGCGCGCGAAGGCCGCGCCGGCCTCGGCGAATTGCGCCGAGCTGCGGGCGACCGGATCGGCGAGACCGCCGACCGCCTCCTTCAGCCGCTCGATCGCGGCAAGCGCATCCGCGACATCGCCGCCGAACTTGATCTGCACGTCATCGGCCAAGGGTCACCTCGAACAGGGTGCCGAAACGCCAAGGCCCCGCCGAAGCGGGGCCCCGAGGGGAAAGAAAGCGGCAGCGGCGGGTGTCCGGAAGTCAGCTCCGGTCCAGCCGTATCGTCGCGAAGGTCGTGAAACTGTGCGCTCGGGCGAGGTCCGGCGACCCCTCCCATTTGACCAGCCGGATGAATGAGAACGTCGCGCCGCAATAGGGCACGCCGGCAGCGTGCGAGGTCATCGTGTTATGCCCGGCGGCCGCGGTCGCATTTGCTTCAAGCTTCTTGTCGGACACGATCTTCGGCTTCACCGAATTCTCGAAGAAGCGGTATGTCGCAATCCTGTCGAGGTCCGGGCAGCCGCTCGGCCGCAGCCGCAACAGGGCCTCGTACAGGCCGGTGCGGTCATAGTCCTGCTCGGTGCGCGCCAGGCTGGGGTCTCCGAACAGGCTGGACTCGGCGCCGGCCACGGTTCCGTCCGGCGCCGCATGCAGCACGATGACCAGCCGCTCCTGGCGGCCGGGCAGGTTGCCTGCAAGTGCGACAAGAGGCGGGCCGAGCGGCTTTCCGTTGGCATCGACCCGATCGCGCCGCGCCAAGGCGGCTGCGAGCAGGTTGCGGTCGATCGTCAGCGACTGCCCCAGTGATGCCGCGCAGGCCTCAATCTCGCGTCCAAGGCATCCCTGACCGCCGACGGCCGCCATCGATGCGGTTGCGGTCGCCGGGCCCGCCGGCGGGCGCGCGGCGCAGGCCGCGAGCAGCATCAATACAGCGCCTATCGCGACCTTGCGCACCGGGTCCGCCATCTGTTAGGCCCGGCAGGAACGTAACCCGGGCACTCCCGCCCGACAATGCTGCGGACGTTTTCTTTCACGATGCTGCGACGGGCGATTGCGAGCCGCGCGCCGAGCCCAAGGCGCGGGCGCGGTTCCTGCGGCGCAGCTCTTCGACGTCGAAAACCGGCTGCGGCATGCCCAGAGCCGCGTCACCGGCCCTCGCCAGCCCGGGCGGCAGAGCATCGGCAGACGGTGCCGGACCGGAACGCCGGCTGCGAACGCCAAGGACAGCGGCGAGCAGCAGGTGTACCGGCGGGTGCCGTTCCCAATAGCGGAAGATTTCCCCGGCCTCGGCCAGGGTCATCCGATCGATCGCCGGGTAAGGGTAGCCGCAGCCGGTGGCGAGGGCGCCGTAGATCTCGGCTAGATCCCCGTCACCGGCGACTCTTCCCCCAGGGCGCCCGCGGCGGCACCTCCGCCCGCGTCTTCCCCGGCATACCCCCGGGCCTGGTGCTCGGGGTGTTCACGGCGTACCAGCCCGGCCTTGCGGATCACCGCGGCCACCGCGTCGTTGAGCTGGTCCAACGTGGCTTCCATCGCCAGCACATCGTCAAGGGTCAGCCCCGGACGGGCCCGGAGCAGGCCGGCATGGACGATCTTGGCGGCCGCATCGACGAGCCCGCCGGCGCTTTTGCCGGCCATGCCGTCGAGCGCGTCGAGCAGCAACCGCAGCTGCCCGAGACTGATCGGCGGGATCGTGAAGGTTTCGGCGCCGAGGGAAATGGTATCCTGTGTCACTTCCGGCCTCATTCGTTGGTCCCCAAGGTGCCGATCGTGCCGGTCGCATCCGCGAAGGCCGAGAAGTCGAACTCCTGGATCTCGTAATCGTCGATCTTGGTCGGCAATGACAGCTTGGTGGCGGTGCAGGCGTTGAGCACCAGGGACAGCGCCGCCGAGACGCTTTGGGTCGCCTTGACGGTGTAGAAGCTCGCCCGGAACACCGGGGTGTAGCCCATCAGCTGATTGGTGATGATCAGCTTCTTTCCCGTGGTCACGCTGTAGACATACGAGATCAGCAGCGCGGCACCGGCATCCGCGGCAGCGAAGGCGTAGGCTCCGGTCGCCAGGTTCACCGCATACTGGCCGGCAGCGGCGGGTGTCGTCACGCGGGTGAAGCGGTTGCCGGAGCCGGCGTAATAGACGCCCAGATCATCGACAAAGCTGCCGGCATTGGCCACCGTCGCGGCGAACGGGGTCGAAGCCGGCACGACCGCCGCCTCGTTCTCGGCTACGGTCAACTGCCCAGTGGCCGGGGTCTGGCCGAAGAACAGATCGCCATATAGGGCCCCGAAGATGCGGGCGAACTTGGCCTTGCCGGTGATCTTGCCCTGGCCGCGCGCGATATCGACCGGGAACTGGTTTTGGCCCCAGAGCTCCTTGACCGTCCAATCGATGTCAATGTCGATCTCCTGCAGGATGCCGAACTGGTCCGGGCCGATGCCGGAACCGGTGACATCGGTGCGGTTGCCCCACAGCGCTCCGGCGCCGAAAGCGAGCTGCATGTCACGCACCCTCCTGCAAGCGGCGCTTCAGATCCTCCTTGGCCGCGAAGGCGATGTTCCAGGTCACGGTATTCTGCGCCACCGAGGAGCCGGGAAAATGATCGCTCCACCAGCGCTCGACGACCGCGTCGGTATCGCAAACCGGGGGCCGCGCGGCATTTTCCGTGGCCGGCCGGGCGGCCGGTTGCGGCGGCGTCTCAGCCTCCGCAGTTTGTGGCTGCTCCATTGTCAGGCTCCTCTACAGGCACAGAATTTCGATGGGAATGATCGCAATAGCCTGGTCGCCGAGCACCCCCTCGTCGGTCTCGATCTTGCCGGCGATGCAGAGGTGGCTGACCATTTCCGGCAGGCCGAGATTCTGGATGCCGGTCACCGGCGATGGCGCCAGCGCCGCCTCGACCGCATCGATCAGCGGGTTCAGCAGCATTGCGGGTGCGAGGTAGGGGTCGCTCGAGTGCAGATAGAGGTAGAGATCGGCAGCCAGCGTCCACACCGTCGGGGCGCCGAGGGCCTTGACCGCGGCGGTCTCCGATCGCTGGCTCATGAACAGCGCCGGCTGCTCCGCCGGGTCGACCTCGCTCCAGTGGCGCAGCCGCCGCTCTGCCGTAACGAACCCGGCCGCTTCGCTTGCCAGCGCGAATAACGCGGCATAGATCGGCTCGCGCGCGATCATGAGCGCACCGCCTCGCGCACCGCCGCCGCCACCGCCTCGCGGATCTCCGGCGCCATCTCGTCGAGCGCGGCGCGGAGAAAGGATCGTTCGGGCATGGTCACGGCCGGGATCTCCACGCGCTTGAAGAAGCGCTGTTTTCCCTTCCATGGGAAGGCGAGGGCGCGGGCGCCTTGTGGCATGACTTCGCGGGCCGGCAACCTGCCGCCATATTCGTGAATGGCGGCATAGACGACATCGGTGCCGATGGCGGCCTCGGCCGCTCCGCCCACCGTTGCGAACCGGGCGGTGATACTTGCCGCGAGGCGGCCGCTGCGCTGCTGCAACACCGCGCCCGACAGTTTGCGCTGCACATCCTCGCGCAGCGCCAGCCCAAGGCTCTCGATGGTTTGCGCCAACCGCCGCGCCGCTGCCGACGGCAATGCCGCCAATCGCTCCTGCAGCGCATCGGCGCCGGTCAAAGCCGCGGTGATCATATCGCCGCCAGCAGGGCCGGATCGGTGGCGGTCGCCGCCGGCACCAGGGAAAAGCCCGACATCGGCGCGACCATGCGATATTGCGCGAGCACCGTCCGGATGTCGGCGCTCATATCCAGTTGCGAAAAGCGGACGGTCTCGCCGCCGAGCGATTTCGACACCGCGCCAATCCGGCTGCGCTCGCGGTAGCGCTGCGCTACCAGCTCGATGCAGGCCTGCGTAATCTCCGGCGGCGTGACGACGTAGCCGGCGGTATAGAGCAGGATGACATTCTGCGCGCCGCGGCTGAAGACATGCCCGTGCAGCACCAGTTCCGTCGAGGTAAACAGGTAGCCGCCGGCGAGGCCGCCGCCCGGCGACGCCGGCGAGATCGTATGCCCGTCGATGGTCACCGACAGCACCGCGGTGACCGGAGGGTTGGCGAATTGCAGCCGCTGCCCGCCGGTTCCATCCCGCACCTCCTGCCAGTCGCACGGCGCAATTCGGCGGTTGAGCCAGCCCTGGATGAACTGGCTCGCGGCCGAAATCAGGCGGGTCAGCAGCGCGTCGTCGGCGGCCGGAAACGGGTTTATCCCGGTTTGCAGCCACGCCTTGACGTCGCCGAGCATCGCGAGATCGCCATATGCCACGGCTCAAGTCTCGCCATCTTTGCCGGTGGCCGGCCCTTCGACGACGGCGAAGCCATGCGCGCCGAGCGGCTCGATCGCCCCGGCGGGCACCGTCACATGGCCGTTCTGGTCGGCCCGGTATTGGCGCCCGCCAAAGCTGCAGACGGTCGCACTGCCGTGCTTCAGCCTGACCATGCCGGAAGGCAAACCGTCACTGTCTTTCGCCATTCAACAAGCTCCTTTCCGTGGATCGCCCGGAGATCGGGCAAGGCTGCGGGACGCGCAGCAACGGCGCTCCCGGCATCCCGGTTCGCGCTCAGCCATTGGCGATGTTCGTGATGACACCGAGCGCGAACGGCGCGTAGACCGCCAGCACCTCTTCGGCATAGACGCCGACCTGACGCTGACGGGTGACCACCGGCCAGTCGATCTGGTAATAGTCCTGCCGGGTCTTGACCTCGGCAACGTTGGGCACCTCGTTCGATTGATACTGGACCGGCAGGTTTTCGGCCCAGCCCAGGATGGTGCCGGGCGGTACGCGCGGATGGATGCGGATCGGTATCCGCAATCCGCCATTGATCGCGAACGGGTTGTAATAATACGACACGGTGACCGAGGCGGCGAAGTCGAGAGCGGTGCCGTCGCCGCTGACCTCGTAGCGGACCAGCGGACCGGAAGCATTCGACAGCACCTTGTTGGTGATGTTCTTCAGCTCCTGCGAGTTGACATAAAGCACAGTCGGCGACAGCTCGTAGAGGTCCCACATGCGCTCGAACATCGCGTCGATTTCGACCACCGAGCCGCGGCCCGAAGCGGTCAGCGTCGTGCCGGTGCCGGCGGTGCCCGTCCCGAGGATGTTGACGTAGGCGTTGGAGCCCGCCTTCAACGCCGTCGTCAGCAGCCCATCATAGGCATAGCCGGGGTTGGCCGAATTGTCGGCGGTGACCGCCGCCGCCGCTTGATTGCCGCTGGACAGTGGCACCGAGAGGGCGAGGCTGTTGATCGTCGTGATCGCCTGCAAGGTCTCCGACCCTGCCGCCCCGACATACCAGGCATAGGCCACCGCCCCCTGGATCGGAGTGACGGTGGCGAACAGGGCCTGGCCCAGTGTCACCGGCTGCGTCGCGTTGGCGCTCTTGTTCGATGAACCGCCGGCGAGCGTGAAGGTCTTGCCGTCGGCGCCGGTAATGGTTTTGGTTGTGGCGATGCCGCCCGACAGGCTCGAATTCTGATAGCCTTCGAGCGTCAGCGCGGCGACGATCACCGAATAGGTCGCGGCCGGCAAGGTCGCGCCCGAACTGGACGCCGAGGTGACCGGCGTTGCCGGCGTCCCCAATTGCAGCGAGGCGTTGCCGGCGAGGATCGCCATCTCCTCCTTCAGCATCATCTTCTGCAGCAGGCGAAAGGTCATGCGGGCCTGGATGTCCTCGAAATAGCGGCCGGCGCTGATCGCCTCGTAGGTGGCCGCGTCTTCCTCGCCGATCGTCACGTAGGCGGCGGATTTGCTGGAGGTGGCGTAGCTCATCTGGCCCGAGCGCTGGCCTTCCGGCACCCATCCCATCGCGTCGAAGCCGGAGCCGATGATGGCCGTGACCTGGCGCCAGTTGGTTGCGGTGCCGGTGCCGCCGCCGACCCGCGGCATCGCGTTGCGGATCGGTGTCACGAACGGGTAGAGGTTTTTCGCCGGCGCCTGCAAATCGAAGGCAACGAGGCCGGTGCCGGTCGAGATCGTCTTGGCGATCTCGTCATTGGGGCGGCGCAGCGCACCCTTGACCAGATCGAGGGTTTCGAGTGTCGGATTCATCGGGTCACTCCCTGGACGCGGGGCATTAAAAAGCCCGGCCGCCGGCCGGGTCGCGGCGACGGCATCGCCGGATCGCTCAGCGGATGGTTTTGTCGCGGGGTTCCTCGGCCCCGAGGCCGAGGGGCCGGAACGGATTGGCGTGGGCGGCTTTGATCAGCGCGATCGTGCGCTCCTCGCCGCTCATCTCGGCGAGCGCGGTCACGACATCATCAGGCGCGGCGACGCGGTTGGCGTCGTCGCGTTTCGAGACGCCGGTCACCGCGCGGGCCGCGGTCAAAGGCGGCATCGGCGTCCGCGCGATGTCCTCGACCCGCTCGGTCAGGCGGTCGAGGCGCGGGACGATGTCTCCGAGGGTCGATATCAGGGCTGCATTATGCTCCAAGGCCTTGGCCAGAGTTTGGGTGACGGCGGCCTTGTGCGGGTGCACCTGATCCGCTTCCGCAAGAGCATCGTAAACAGCGGCACGCGGCACGCCGCAGCGGGCCCCGGCGGCGCAGAGATGATCATGCGCCGTCGCCAGGTGTCGCCGAGCCGCGGCCGATGGTGACGTGTCCTCGCGGTCGTGACGACAGCATCCGCCTGCGGTCAGAATGCTCAAGCATTCGTGCAGATGATCGAGCACTTTCTGGTCGAAGGCCGTGCGCCCGGCGCCTGGCCTGTCGCCGGCGTCGGCGAGCGGCATGGGGGCCGTGTACGGCGGCGGCTCGGCAAGAGCGTCGCCCGCTACCGGAACGGCGGTATCGGTTTCGGTTCGCGCCGCCTTGCCGCCTTGCTGCTCGAACAAGGCCGGCCCGGCGGCGTCGATGCGCGCCTTCCAGGCGGCAACGATCCGCTGCTTGATGTGGTCGACCTGGTCGGGCGTATACCGGGCCGCGTTGTCGGGCTTGTGGATATAGGCCCAGACGGCGCGGATATGGGCTTCGTCGTCCAGCGGATAGCGCTTGCGATGATCGGGCTGGTAACCCGGATCGGCGTGATCGGCCTCCGCATCAGGGCTCGGATGCGGGGTTTCGCCCGCGGCTCCAGCCTCGATGCAGCGCATCGCCGCCGCCTTGCCGAGATGCCGATGCCCGAGCATGCCGCAATCCCAGATCTGCACCGGCTGGTACCCGCTCGCCGGCGTCGAGCGCATCATGCCCGTGCCTGCAAGGGTTTCCGATGTAAGGGTCTCCGATCGCTTCCAACAGTCGAACACCGCTTCCGGATTGGCCGGCCGGTCGACCAGGCTGATCTCGTTCAGCACGAGCGCGGTGATGACATTGCGATCGGCAGGATGCCGCGCCGTGACCCGGCCGCCGATCGAAAAGCCCTTATAGACGCCGCTTTCGACCTTGGCCCAGGCCTGGCCATCGACGACCTTGGCCGCCACGTAGAGGCCCTTCTCGTCGAGCGCCGTCTCGATCGCGACCCCGACCGCCGAAGGCTGGTGCATCTCTCGGATATTGGCGAAGCGCATGTAGTCGTCGAGCGCCGCAGCCAACGCCTCGCGCGTCACGATCTCGCCCTGCTCGTCCTTCGCCTCCGTGGAGGCATATCCCCACACGGTCCGCTGTTCGGCATCGAGCTTCGCGATGGGAGCGTAAAAGCGCATGTCAGTTCCTCTTGAGTGCCGATCTTGACCGAGCACGGCGGGCTCTGCGGACCGGCGCGCCGCTTCCGAAGTGACCGGCAAGCGGCGGCGGCCGCGGATGGATCACCAGGCCGGCCGGTGCCGTGTCGAACACCGGCGCCTGGGCTTGCGGTGCGACGATCCGTTGTTCCCGCATGATGCGGGCCAGCCCGAGCGCCAGGCCGACTGCCCCGGCCAACCCGACCGCGCCGCCGAACACGATGACGGTGCCGCACACGGCCCGTATCAGGTCATGCTCAAGCATGGCTGCCCCTTGGCGCGGAATTGAGGATCAGGGCCGATACGTCGCGGCGTGCGGTTGGCCGAGGTCTGGTCGAGGCGCGCCGGACCAGCCGGCGCCGCCAGAGCCGCTTAGGGCGTGGGCGCAGCCCTTCCGGGGCCGCGCAGCGGCACGGGGCCGGCGGCGGAGTAGATCAGCGCCGTGTTGCCCTCCGCCAGCGGTGCCATCCCGAGCACCGCGCGCGCTTCATTGACGGTGAAAACCCCGTCCTTGACATAGATGTCGAGGATGCGCGCCTGTTCCGCCGGGTCCGTCGGCCGTATATCGGACCATGCGAATTCCAGGTCGGGATGGCCGAGGCGGTCCTGAGTGACATGGTCCGCGAGCCGCTTGATCCAGCCCATCAGCGGCGCCAGGCCTTCCTGCAGGGCGGCTTCCTGGGCCGTCTCGGCGGTGGCGCGGTTGACCTGGCGGGTGAAGGCGGTGGCCGGCAATGAGAAGGCGTAGCAGACGATGCGCGCCAGCCATTCGTCGAAATCGTCCTTGTAGGGTGCCTTCTTGAAGGCCTGGTATTTGGCGCCGGTCGGGCCCCAAACGAGCCGGGTGCGCTGCCCGGTATTGCCGGCGAGCACGCTGTCGAACCAATCCTGGAATTGCCGGATCTGCTCGACATTCCAGCCATCGGGCGCGTTGAGCAGACCGGGAGGCACATTTCCTTCCGTGAAATGCTGCAATTGCATCAGCTGGCGGCGCAAGGCGATGTTCACCGTCATGACGATCTGCTCGACCGGCCCGAAGCCATAGACCCGGTTGGATCGCCGGTTGCGCGGCAGATAGATCAGCTCGTCGCCGGTCAGCAATTTCCACGGACGGCCGTGAATGACCTGCTCGTAAGCCGGCGCCGGCGGGCGCGGACGCCGCCCGGTATCGTC
>Ga0213875_10000292_pt1 | contig 48320 bp, 43 predicted proteins | sample BarmaccomBMRX_R8_FD_160105 | JGI IMG/M metagenome (GOLD analysis project Ga0213875, IMG submission 160105) | Root-associated microbial communities from Barbacenia macrantha in rupestrian grasslands, the National Park of Serra do Cipo, Brazil - RX_R8 | ecosystem: Host-associated > Plants > Roots...
CGTCACGTACTGGTCGCGGATGCGGCCGGGCGCGCGGGCCAGCGCCGCCGCCCGGGGCTGGCCGGTTTCGCTGAGCACGCCCATCCGCGGCTCGTTCAGCGCCAGCCACAACCCCAGCCCGTCGAACAGCTGGGCCGGGCCCGCCAGCACCCTGGTGAAACGCTCGGCGGCGGGCTCGTCGAGGGCGCGGCCGAGTACGGTCACGTCCAGCGGGCGGCCGTCGGGCAGCATCAGCGCCAGCTCCGGGTAGTCGCCGGTGACCCGGGTCCGTTCCGGGCCGGCCAGCGTGCCCCGCATCCGCATGAACCCGCACGGGACCACCGAGCGGCTCCGCCAGCCGCCGGCCGGGTCCCGTTCGAACGCGACCGACCGCTGCGATCCGCGCAGGTCGAGCGGGACCACGATCCGGCCGCCGGGCGCCAGCTGGGCGAGCCAGGCCGGAGCCAGGTCGCTCACCCCGACCGTGGCGATGATCCGGTCGTACGGGGCGCCGTCCGGGTAGCCGTCCGCCCCGTCGGCGGCGACCACCGTCACCTCCGGGTAGCCGGCCACGGCCAGGTGGGCGGCCGCCTCGGCCGCCACCTCAGGGTCGAGGTCGACGGTGACCACGGTCCCGTCCGCACCGACCAGGTGCTTCATCAGGGCGGCGTTGTAGCCGGTGCCGGCGCCGATCTCCAGCACCCGCTGGCCGGGCGCCAGCTGCAGCTGGTCGAGCATGATGGCCATGATCATCGGCTGCGAGGAGGAACTGGTCGGCTGGCCGTCCGGCCCCCGCCGGGTCACGATCGCGTCGTCCCGGTAGGCCAGCTCGGGCGCGATCCCGGGCAGGAACAGGTGCCGCGGCACCACCCGCAGGGCCCCGGTGACCGCGGCGCTGACCGGCTGGCCGCTGGTGGCCAGCTCGGACACCATGCGGTCCCGCATCCGGGCCAGCTCGGCAACCATCACGACAAGCGGGGCGCGTTCCGCGGCAGGCTGCCCAGCCAGGCGGCGGCCGGCCGCCGCAGCCGGATCGCGGCCACCGCCAGCCCGGCCAGGGCCACCAGACCGGCCAGCACGAACGAGTTGCCCGCGATGATCTGCAGCAGGTTCCAGTGGTACTCGTGGTAATTGGGGTTGTCGCCGTAGGCGAAGTACTGGGTCGGGCCGTACCAGACCCAGCCGGCCGGGGTCAGGGCGGTGCCCGGCGCCCAGAACTGCGGCCAGCACCCGAACACGAACAGCAGCGCGGCCGCCGCCAGCGACCACGCCGCCCGGGCCAGGCCGCGGGCCCGCACCGCCAGGTGTCCCAGGTAACCGATGCCCAGCGCCACCCACACCCAGTGGTGGTCCCAGCTCAGCGGGGACACCAGCAGCGCGGTCAGCGCCGCCCCGAGCATGCCGGCCACCGGGTGCCCCGCGTGGTAGAGGGTGGCCGCGATGACCAGGCCGGCCACCGCCACAACGGCCGCCACCGCCAGGTAGGCGTGGGCGGCCCCGTCCACGCTGCCGGTGAACCGGATGATCATCCCGTGCAGCGACTGGTTGCCGCGGGTGCCCAGGAACACGATCCGGTTCGCGTTCAGGAACGTGCCGTCCTGCCAGTAGTGGGCCGAATCGTGCGGCAGCACCGCGTAGCCGATGCCGATCGTGGCCGCGAACGTCGCCACCGCCACCCCGGCCTGCCGGAACTTGCCGGTCAGGAGCAGGTAGGGGATGAAGATGAGCGGGATCAGCTTGATCCCGGCCGCCAGCCCGATGCCGGCCCCGTTCCACCAGCGGCTCCTGGCCGCCATCAGGTCCAGCACCACCAGCAGCATCAGCAGGATGTTGATCTGGCCGAGGGCCAGCGTCTGCTGGACCGGCTCGGTGGCCAGCGCGGCCGCCGCCACCAGCAGGGTGGCGCCGGTCCGGACCCGCTGATCGGTGTAGCCCAGGCGGCCGAACATCAGCCAGGCCGACCAGACCAGCGCGGCCAGGCTGGCCCCGGTCATCACCCAGCGCAGCACCAGCCACGGCAGCAGCGAGCCGACCGCGAAGATGACGGCCGCGATCGGTGCGTAGGTGAACTGCACCCCGCCGGTGCCGGTCCAGGAGTACAGCGGGGCGTACCTGGCGCCGTTGTAGGGCGGTGAGACCTGCCGGGTGATCAGGCCGCCGTCCCGGTAGACGACCAGGTCGCGCATGGCGGTCATCGTGGCCAGATGGGTGCGCAGGTCGGCCACGTAGACGGCCAGGACCGCGAGGAACACCACCAGCCCGAGGGCCAGCAGCCAGCCGCCCGCCCGGTGGCCGGACCGGGGCTCCCCGTCCGCGGCCGCCTGGGAAGGGGCCACCGCTTGGTGTGCCTCCGCCACGCGCTTCCCTCCGTCCTCAGGCCTGGGCCGATGATATCGGGCAGCAAAGTGGCCGGCGGCACAAAGCCACCGGCCACTCGGGATTGCCGCCCGCGGTCAGGCGCTGCCGCTGGTGTCGCCGATCTTGGTCCCGGCGACGTGGGTCTCCTCGACCGGGGCGGTGGCCGGGGTGACATTTTCGGGCACGGTGTCGCCGTCGACCCGGGTGTCGTCCAGGCGGCTGGCCGGCACCCGCTCGGAGGCGCCGTACGGCCGGGTGACGTTGTCCTCTTCCGGCACCTCCTCGACCGCCGGGGCCTCAGCCGCCAGCCGCTCGCGGTGACCGATGACGGTGAAGCGGCCGAGCGCGACCGCGGCCAGGAACACGATGACGATGCCGAGGCCGGTGAAGAAGCCGATCTGCTCGGTCACCCGGTGCAGGTTGTCACCGACCGGGTGGCCGGCGTTGCCGCCGATCGTCCACAGCGTGCTGAGCAGGCCGCCGAGCGCGAACCAGGCGCCGCTGAGCGCGGCCAGCCAGGCGCCGAACAGCCCGGCCGGGCGGCTGGCCGACCAGCCGACGATCAGGCCGCCGAGCACGGTGGCGGCACCCGGGAGGATCTCCAGCCAGAGCCGGCCGGTGGAGTAGGCCCAGGCCTTGTCGGGCGTGTAGGCGTAGTGGAAATAGGGACCGACGAAGGCAATGAGGCCGCCCCAGATTCCGAGCAGGACCAGCAGCGCTCCGGTGAGGGCGCCACGGCTCCGCGGAACACGCAGCATCCCTGCCATGACAATCACTCCTCCCGCGAAGGGGATGGGGGTTGGTGAGGTTGTGAAGTTGTGCCAACGCGATACCCCTGAAAACGCTTGTTATTCAAGGCCTCCCGGTCTCGATCGTGTCACCGTGAGCAAGGGCCGTCACGGCGGGTAGGGTCGCCTGCGTGGACACCCGGCGCCTCGTGCCGCGCACCGACGCGCTGCTGGCCGACCCGCGGCTGGCCGACGCCGAGCGCAGGCTCGGCCGCGCTCTGGTCAAGGCGGCCGTGGCCCGGGCTCAGGATCAGGTCCGGCAGGGCACGCTGGCCCCCGGCGACGTCCTCGCCGCGGCGCTGGCCGAGCTGCCCGCCCGGGCCGCCACGCTGACCCCGGTGATCAACGCGACCGGGGTGCTGCTGCACACCAACCTGGGCCGCGCCCCGCTGTCGGGCGCCGCCACCGACGCCTTGCTGGCCGCCGCGGGCTGCACTGACGTTGAGTTCGACCTGGCCACCGGGGCGCGCGGGCGCCGTGGGCGGGGCACCCTGGCCGCGCTGGCGGCGGCGGTGCCGGCCGCCGAACGGGTGCACGTGGTCAACAACAACGCGGCCGCCCTGGTGCTGACGGCGACCGCGCTGGCCGCCGGACGCGAGATCGTGATCAGCCGCGGCGAGATGGTGGAGATCGGGGACGGGTTCCGGCTGCCGGACCTGCTCGCCTCGACCGGCGCCCGGCTGCGCGAGGTCGGCACCACCAACCGCACCTCGGTGGCCGACTACCTGGCCGCGATCGGGCCGGACACCGGGTTCGTGCTCAAGGTGCATCCGTCCAACTTCCGCATCGAGGGCTTCACCGCCGAGGCGGCCGTCCCCTACCTGACCGCCGCGATCAAGGCCGGCCCGGGCCCGGCCGTCCCGGTCGTGGCCGACATTGGCTCCGGCCTGCTGGCCCCGCACCCGGCCCTGCCCGACGAGCCGGACGCCCAGACCATGCTGCGGGGCGGGGCGGCGCTGGTCACCGCCAGCGGCGACAAGCTGCTCGGCGGCCCCCAGGCCGGCCTCCTGCTCGGCCAGGACGGCCTGGTCCAGCGGCTGGCCCGGCACCCGCTGGCCCGCGCCCTGCGGGTCGACAAGCTGACCCTGGCCGCGCTCGAAGCCACCCTGACCGGGCCGCCGGTACCGGTCGCGGAAGCGCTGGCCGCCGATCCCATTTTCATTATGAAAAGGGTCCAACGGGTCGCGGCTGACCTCGAAGGCGCGGGGATCGACGCCCGCCCGGTGCCGGCCGAGGCCGCGGTCGGCGGTGGCGGGGCGCCCGGAGTGCCGCTGGCCAGCGCGGCCGTGAGCGTGCCGGAAGAGCTGACCGGGCCGCTGCGGACCGGCCCGGCGGTCCGGCAGGGGCGGTTCCCGGCCGTGATCGGCCGGGTCGAGGCAGGCCGGCTGCTGCTCGACCTGCGGGCGGTGGCGCCGCCGGACGACGGGACCCTGACCGCGGCCGTGATCGCCGCCAGCCAAGCCCGGCCATGACGATCACCCAGGTCATCGCCACCGCCGGTCACGTCGATCACGGCAAGTCGACGCTGGTGCGGGCGCTCACCGGGATGGAACCGGACCGCTGGGAGGAAGAACGGCGCCGCGGGCTCACGATCGACCTCGGGTTCGCCTGGATGCAGACAGCGGGCCCGCGGGTGGCGTTCGTCGACGTGCCCGGCCACGAGCGGTTCGTGCCCAACATGCTGGCCGGACTGGGGCCGGTGCCCGCGGTGCTGCTGGTGGTGGCGGCCGACGGCGGCTGGATGCCTCAGTCAGCCGAGCACCTGGCCGCCATCGACGCCCTCGGCATCGCCCGCGGGCTGCTGGTGGTCACCCGGGCCGACCTGGCCGACCCGGCTCCGGCCCGGCGCCGGGCCCAGGCCGAGCTGGCCACCACCAGCCTGCGCGATGCTCCGGCGCTGGCGGTCAGCGCGGTGACCGGAGCCGGGCTGCCGGAGCTGCACCAGGCGCTGGCCACACTGGCCGGATCGCTGCCGGTGCCCGACCCGGCCGCGCCGGTCCGGCTGTGGGTGGACCGGGCGTTCACCATCCGCGGCAGCGGCACCGTGGTGACCGGCACGCTGCCCGCCGGGACCGTCGAGGCCGACGGCGAGCTGCTGCTGACGCCGTCGCTGCGGCCGGTCCGGGTGCGCGCGATCGAATCGCTGGGCCAGCCCGCCACCGCGGCCCGCGGCGTGACCCGGGTCGCGCTCAACCTGCGCGGGGTGCCCAAGGAGGTCCCGGCCCGGGGCATGGCCCTGGTCGAGCCGGGCCGCTGGACGCTGACCGGCCTGCTCGACGTCCGGGTTGATTCCGACGACCCGGCCCGGCTGCCCCGGGAGCTGATCGTTCACCTGGGCTCGGCCCGGACCCCGGCCCGGCTGCGGGTGCTGGGCCGGGCCGAGCCGGACGGGGGCAAACCCGCGGTGCTGGCCCGGCTCACGCTCCGCGACCAGCTCCCGCTGCACGTGGGGGACCGGATCCTGCTGCGCGACCCGGGCGCGGCCGGCCTGTTCATCGTCGGCGCCGCCGTCCTCGACCTGATACCGCCGCCGCTCAAGCGCCGCGGCGCCGCCACCGCGGCCGCCGCCGAGCTGGCCCGCTGGCCGGACCCGCCCGCCGCCGGCGACCTGCTCCGGCGCCACCGCCTGTTGCGGACCGGCACACTGACCGCCATGGGGGTGACGGGCGGCCCGCCCCCGGTCGCGGGCGAGTGGCAGGCCGACCCGTCCTTCTGGTCCACCGCCGCCGACCGCCTGACCGAGCTCACCCGCGACCACGCCGAGCAGAATCCGCTGGCGGTCGGCCTGCCAGTGGAGGCGGCCCGGGCCGCGCTCGCCCTGCCCGACCGGGCGCTGGTCGAGGCGCTGGTGGCCGGCGGTGCGGTCATCCTCCGCGACGGCTACCTGACCGTTCCCGGCGCATCAGCGGGCTCAGCCACGCCAAGCGCGGATCAGCCGGGCCGGGCGCGCGCGAAGGGGCCGGCCGAGGCAGGATCGGCGCCCCTGCCCGACCGGCTGCTGACCGCCGTCCAGGCCGTCCATTCCGACCTGGCCGCCACCCCGTTCCGCGCCCCCGAAGCCGCCCGCCTCCGCGAACTCGGCCTCGACACCAAGTCCATCGCCGCCGCCGCCCGCGCCGGCCTCCTCCTGCGCGTCAGCGACCAGGTGGTCCTCGCCCCCGGCGCCGACCGGGCCGCCGCGCAGGCCCTGGCGGCGCTGCCCCAGCCGTTCACCACCGCCGAAGCCCGCCAGGCCCTCGCCACCACCCGCCGGGTGGCGATCCCCCTCCTGGAATTCCTCGACCGCGCCCGCATCACCGAACGCCTCCCCGACGACCGCCGCCGCCTCCGCTAGCCGACGCCGTCGAGCAGGAGGTGGGCGGCGACCTCGGCGCCGTCGGTGCGGATCGTGCCTGCCACGGCGGCCGCCCGCTCACGCGTTGCCGGGGTGAGCGCGGCGGCGAGGGCGGAGGACAGGGCTTCGGCCGACGGGGGTGATCCGTCGTGGCTGGCTTCGACACCAGCGCCGATGCTCAGGTCGGTGACGCGGCGGGCGAAGTAGGGCTGGTCGGCCCACTGGGGGACCACCACCTGGGGGACGCCGGCCCGGGTGGCGGTCGTGGTGGTGCCGGCGCCGCCGTGGTGGATGACGGCGGCCACCCGGGCGAACAGGGCCTGCTGGTTGACCTCGCCGACGGCAAAGCAGTCGCCGGTGTCCTCGGGTGGGGTCAGACCGGCCCAGCCGGAGCCGATGAGCGCGCGGTGGCCGTGGGCGCGGATCACCTCGACGGCCAGCCCGGCGATGTTCTGCGGGGCGCGCATGCTGCCGAAGCTGACGTAGACCGGCGGCGGACCGGCCGCCAGCCAGGCCACCAGGTCGGGCGGCAGCGGGCGGTCATCGGGCAGGATCCAGGCGCCGGTCTGGGTCACGTCGCCGGTGTCCGGGTCGGGCCAGGGGGCCAGCACCGGGTCGGCCGCCAGCCAGGGATGGCCCTTGACGAAGTCGCGCACGTTGTTCACCGGCGGCAGGCCGTGGGCGACCCGGTGGGCGTTGAGCGGCGGGCCGAACGCCGCGTTGTAGTTCTCGATGTCGAGCTCGTTCAGTTCCCGCGGGTCGGTCACCTCGGGCGGGACGGCCCGGCCGGGCAACGGCTGCGGCCGGTGGTGAGGCGAAGGCAGGAAGATCGGGCAGTAGTGCACCAGCACCGAGGGGATGCCGGCCAGTTCGGCCACCGACCGGGCCGCCGCTGCGGCCGGCACCACGCCGCTCGCCACCACCGCGTCGCACTTGGCGGCGATCGGCCCGACCTGCTCGAACCAGGTGGCGATGAGGTTGTCGATGGTCCGGGCCACGTCCGTCTGGGCGGGCGGCACATCGCCGTGCACCAGCTCGCGCACCGAATCGCCGGTCGGCACCAGCGGCACCCCGACCTCGTCCAGCCGGGCGGCGCAGTCCGGTGGCGCGCACACCACCGCCTCGGCTCCGAACGCCTGCAACCGCACCGCCAGCGCCGCCAGCGGTTCGATGCCCCCGCGTGAGTCATACGTCGACAAAAGCACCCGCATGCCGTGTCCCCATTTCGTCGATTCCAGGCACGGCCTGCGATTATGGGGCACCACGGGGGGCTTGCGGCAAGCCCCCGGGTCCGCTATAGCTTGATAGTGGCGGGGAGTTCCGTACTCCCGGCCTTTTTGTTGCCGCCCGGCCGGGGCTGGTTATCCGGCGATCTGGAGGAGCGGCGGTGGCCCACGCGCGGACGCTCGCACAGGCGTACCGGCAGTTCGCGGCGGCCGGGACGTCGTCGCTGTACCAGCGGGTCGCGGTCGCGCTCAGCGAGTCGACGGCGGCGCTGCGGGCCATCGAGCAGGCGCCCGCCCGCCAGCGCCGCCCGGCCGTGATCCTGGCCGCGCTGCACGATCTCGCGCTCGCCGGGCGTGCGCCCGCGCTGGCAGCCGCCTACGCGGCCGGTGACGGTGACGCGGCCGCGGCCGCCGCCGTCGGCACGCTGGTGCGGATGACCGGGCCGGTGCTGGCCGCGGCTGGGCGGTGGCCGGTGCGGGCCGAGGAGAGCGTCCCCCACGCGGTGCTGTACCCGGCCATCGCCGCGGTGGCCCGCCGGGCCGGTGCCGGCCCGGTCGGGCTGATCGACGTCGGGGGAGCGGCTGGCCTCAACCTCAACGTCGACCGCGTCGGCATCAGCTATACCGGCGGTTCCGTCGTGGGCGACCCGTCATCGCCGGTGCAGGTGACCTGCTCGAACGTGGGAAAGCAGCCGGTCCCCGACCGGGCCGTGCCCCCGGTGGCCTTCCGGGCCGTCGTCGGCCCCGAGCCGGTCGACGTGACCGACCCCGGTCAGGCTCGCTGGCTGCGCGCCTGCCTGCCGCCCGATCAGCTTGATCAACCCGCCCGGCAGGCGCGGCTCGGCGCGGAACTCGCGCTGGCGGCGACCGCCCCGCCCCGGCGGCTGGCCGGCGACCCGGTCGAGATCCTGCCGGCCGCCCTGGCCCAGGTGCCGGCCGGCGCGCTGCCGGTCGTCACCACCACCTGGGCGCTGTCCCGGTTCCCGCTCGAGCAGCGCCTGCGCTTCCTGCAGCGCCTCGACGCCGCCGCCACCCAGCGGCCGGTGGCGTGGGTGTCGGTGGAAGGGGTCGGGGTGGCCCCGGCGGTACCGACGTTCGGCGATCGCCCCGCCTCGGGCCACAGCGTCATTGGCCTGGCGGTGTTCTCGCACTCGGCCCTGCGGGCCGAGGCGGCCGGCCGCTGCTGGTCGCGGGGCCGCCTGCTGGCCTGGCTGGCCGGCCCCTGACTGGCCGGGACTGGCCTTTAGCCGGTCAGCCCTATCCGGCCAGCCAGGCGGCCGTGTCGGGCGGCAGCTTGCCGTCCTCGACCGGACCGCTGGCCAGCAGCACCTGGCGATGGGGCGGCAGCGGGACCGCGCCCTGGCCGAGGTTGGCGGCGAACACGAACCCCGGGTCACGGCGGAACACCAGCGTCCCGGCCGGGCCGTCCAGCCACGTCATCCGCGGCCCCGATGCGCCGCTGAGGTCCGCCGCTTCGCCGTAACCCAGGGCCGGGTGCGACCGGCGCAGCCGCAGCGCGTCCCGGTACAGCGTGAAGAAGGAATCCGGGTCGGCCAGCTGCCGGGCCACGCTGTACTGGCCCCAGTAGCTCGGCTGCGGCAGCCACGGCGGGGTGCCCGGGTGGTCGCCGGGGTCGGGGGAGAAGCCGAACGAGTGCCCGCCGGACGTCCACGGCAGCGGCACCCGGCAGCCGTCCCGGCCCGGCACCGTTCCGCCCGAGCGGCGGAACGTCGGGTCCTGCCGGGCCTCGTCGGGCAGCTCCACCACCTCGGGCAGGCCCAGCTCCTCACCCTGGTAGATGTAGGCCGACCCGGGCAGCGCGAGCAGCAGCAGCGCCGCCGCCCGGGCCCGGCGGAACCCGGCCGGCAGCTCCGGGTCGCCGATCCGGGGCAGCCCGGCGGCGCCGTTGGGCTGGCCGCCCTGGCCGCCCGCGTAGCGGGTCACCGGCCGGGCCACGTCGTGGTTGCCGATCACCCAGGGAGCCCGGTCGCCACCCGCCAGGGTGTCCATGACCTCGATCGCCTGCCGCAGCTCGGCCGCGTCCCAGCGGGACATGATCAGGTTGAAGTTGAACACCTGCGGTAGCCCGGTCGCGTCCAGGTAGGGCTTCAGCGTCGCGGGCGAGTCGTACCAGACCTCGCCCACCGCGGTGCGCGCCCCGGGGAACTCGTCCGGCTCGAAGGAGTCGAGGATGACCCGCCACAGCCGGTACAGCTCGTGCAGCTCCGCCCGGTGGAAGTAGGCCGAGGGAGCGTGGTCCTCGGCGGCCAGGCCGGACAAGTCGGCCAGCTGCGGGTCCTTGAACAGCCCGTGCGCCACGTCGATCCGCAGCCCGGCCGCCCGGCGGCCCAGCCAGAACCGGATGATGTCCTCGAAGTAGCTGTTCACGGCCGGGTTGCGCCAGTTCCAGTCGGGCTGGCCGGCGTCGAACAAGTGCAGGTACCACTGGCCGGGACGGCCGTCGGGCTCGGTGACCCGGGTCCAGGCCGGCCCGTGGAACACCGACTGCCAGTTGTTCGGCGGCTCGTCCCCGTCCGGGCCGCGCCCGTCCCGGAACAGGAACATCTCCCGCTCGGGGCTGCCGGGCGCCGCCGCCAGCGCCGCCTCGAAGTACGGGTGCTCGGACGAGCAGTGGTTCGGCACCAGGTCCACGATGACCCGCAGGCCCCGCTCAGCCGCCTCGGCCACCAGCTCGTCGAAACCGGCCAGCGAGCCCAGCCGCGGATCCACGTCGCGGTAGTCGGCGACGTCGTAGCCGCCGTCGGCCAGCGGCGACGGGTAGAAGGGGGTCAGCCAGATCGCGTCCACGCCGAGATCGGCCAGGTACGGCAGCCGCCGCCGGAGCCCGTCGAGGTCCCCGATACCGTCACCGTCGGCGTCCGCGAAGCTGCGCGGGTACACCTCGTAGACCACGGCCTCCTGCCACCACGGGCGCGTGCTGGTCACGGTGGACATCCCTCCCTCTGAGCTACCTCTGCATTCGGTAACCATCGTTGTCCGGTCGCAGCGTCACCGTGCTGGGTGGCACACTATTGCGCAGTATGTACGGAAAAGTGCGCGCAAACCTCCCGGCCTCCGGGCACCCGAGCCCGCCAGCCGAGCCGGGCCGCCGCCGGCCATGGCCGCTGGCGGTGGCCTGGCTCGCGGCCGGGGTCGCCGCGTACGCCGTTTCGGTCCTGGTCTACCACTTTTTGCTGGACACTAATCCGGAGCTATGGGGCCACAGCGACGAGTTCGTCTACTGGGCCGCGGCCGCCGAAGTCCACCACCACCCGGCCCAGCTCTACACCGCTTTGTTCGGCGAGCCGGGCCGGTCCCACCTCCCGTTCACCTACCCGCCGATCGCGGCGCTGATCTTCGCGCTGTTCAGCTCGTTCAGCTTCGCGGTCTGGCAGGGCGCGCTGGTCATCATCGACCTGCTGCTGCTGCCCGCCATCGGCTACGCGGCGCTGCGGATCGGGGGCCGCAGCCGGCTGACCGCAGCCGCACTCGCGTTCGCGGTGGCGGCGATGGCGCTGTGGCTGGAGCCCGTCTACATGACGATGTTCTTCGGCCAGATCAACCTGGTACTGCTGATCCTCGGGCTGGCCGACCTGGCGCTGCCGGACTCCTGCCGGTGGAAGGGCATCGGCGTCGGCCTCGCGGCCGGGATCAAGCTGACCCCGCTGATCTTCATCGTTTACCTGCTGGCCACCCGGCGGATCCGGGCCGGGCTGGTGTCCCTGGCCACCTTCGCGGTGACCGTGGTGGTCGGGTTCATCGTGCTGCCGACCGCGTCGCACGATTTCTGGTTCAGCAACCTGGAGGGCAAGACCCGGTTCACCGTGCAGAACCAGTCGATCGACGGCATCCTGGCGCGGCTGCTGCCCGGCCAGGTGGCCGGCCACAACATCTGGCTGGCGTCGGCGCTGGTGGTCGGGGTGGCCGGGCTCACGGTGGCGGCGCTCGCCAGCCGCCGGGGCTATGAGCTCACCGGGGTCGTGGTGTGCGCGGTGACCGGCCTGCTGATCTCGCCGATCTCGTGGTCCCACCACTGGGTCTGGGCGGTGGTGCCGGGCCTGGCGCTCACGGTGGCCGGTGACCGGCGCGGGTGGAGCGAGCGGCGCTGGGCGAACTGGACCGCCCGGGCCGTCAGCACCGCCGTGCTGCTGTTCCTGTTCGTCATGTGGCCGACCCGGCAGCCGGTCGGCCACTTGACCGAGCTGCTCCCGCGCGGGTTCCTGCGCATGGTCCCCTACGGCAACGGCCTGGAGAAGACCTGGCACGGCTGGCAGCTGATCCAGGGCAACTACTACGTCATCACCGGTGCCGTCGCCATCGCCGCGGTCGGGGTCTACCTGGCTCTAGGATCGTGGCGTGCCCACCGCGCCCAACATTGACACCAGCGCCCCCCACCCGGCCCGGGTCTACGACTACTGGCTCGGCGGCAAGGACAACTTCGAAGCCGACCGGCAGGCCGCCGAGGCGGCGATGGAGATCTTCCCCTACACCGTGCAGTCGGCCCGCGCCTGCCGGCGCTACCTGGCCCGGGTGGTGCGGTTCCTGGCCGTCGAGGCCGGTATCCGGCAGTTCCTCGACATCGGCACCGGGCTGCCGTCGGCCGACAATGTGCACGAGGTCGCGCAGGCGGCCGCCCCCGACAGCCGGATCGTCTACGTCGACAACGACCCGATCGTGCTGGTGCACGCCCGGGCCCTGCTGACCAGCTCGCCCGAGGGGGAGACCCACTACATCGACGCCGACCTGCGCAACACCGGCGCGATCCTGGACCAGGCCGGCCAGTTCCTGGACTTCAGCCAGCCGGTGGCGGTGATGCTGCTGGCCATCTTGCACTTCATCACCGACGAGCAGGACCCGGCGGGCATCATCCGGACGCTGATGGAGCCGCTGGCGCCCGGCAGCTACCTGGCCCTCGGCCACCACACCGCCGACATCTACCCCGAGCTGGAGGGCTTCGCCCAGTACCTGAGCAAGCTCAACCCCGACTACCGGGCGACGATGCGGACCCGGGACCAGGTGGCCGGCTTCTTCGGCGACCTGGAGCCGGTGCCGCCCGGTGTCGTGCAGCTGTCCCAGTGGCGCCCGGACTCGTCCTACGACGCGGACCTCCCCGCCGCCTTGTGGGGCGGGGTGGCCCGCAAGCGCTGACGTCTAGGCGGGCCGGGCGGGCCGAAGGTCCTGGCTGCGGGTATAACAGCAGGTCAGCGAGGAATTGTGGCATCGCGGAGCGATGACGGGGACTTTTTGAGCCGGTGTTCGGGTTGTGGGTCGAAAGGTCTCGGGTAACTGAACGGGACTGCCTGTACGCCACCGACCGCCGGGGAAACGTAGGCTCGCACTGATGCTGTCAGACTCATACGGCCGGGTTGCGACCGATTTGCGAGTGTCGCTGACCGATCGCTGCAACCTGCGCTGCGCCTACTGCATGCCAGCCGAAGGCCTGGACTGGCTGCCCAAGCCCGAGCTGCTGACCGACGACGAAGTGGTCCGGCTGATCCGCATCGGGGTGGAACGGCTCGGCATCCGCGAGGTCCGGTTCACCGGCGGCGAGCCGCTGCTGCGCCGCGGGCTGGCCGCGATCGTGGCCGAGACCGCCCGGCTGCACCCCCGCCCGGAGTTGTCGATCACCACCAACGGCATTGGCCTGGCCCGGCTGGCCGGCCCCCTGCGCGAGGCCGGGCTGGACCGGGTCAACGTCTCGCTGGACACGCTCCGGCCGGAGTCGTTCCGTCGGCTGACCCGCCGCGACCGGCTGGACGACGTGCTGGCCGGTATGGCCGCCGCCGCGGCCGCCGGGCTGACCCCGGTCAAGGTCAACAGCGTGCTGATGCGCGGCATCAACGACGGCGAGGCCCGCGACCTGCTCCGGTTCTGCCTCGAGCGCGGGTACGAGCTGCGGTTCATCGAGCAGATGCCGCTGGACGCCCAGCACGGCTGGCGCCGGGCCAACATGGTGACCGCCGACGAGATCGGCCGCGAGCTGGAGCAGGAGTTCGCGCTCAAGCCGGAGGACCCGGACGCGCGGGGTTCCGCCCCGGCCGAAGCGTTCCTGATCGACGGCGGCCCGGCCCGGGTCGGCGTGATCGGCTCGGTGACCCGGCCGTTCTGCGGTGCCTGCGACCGGGTCCGGCTGACCGCCGACGGCCAGGTCCGCAACTGCCTGTTCGCCCGCGAGGAGAGCGACCTGCGCGACGCGCTGCGGGCCGGAGCCAGCGACGACGAGCTGGCCGCCCGCTGGCGCCGGGCGGTCGCCGGCAAGCTGCCCGGGCACGGCATCAACGATCCGGCCTTCCTGCAGCCCGACCGCCCGATGTCCGCCATCGGCGGCTGACTTCGTGCTCGGCGCCGTCATCCTGGCCGGCGGCCGGGCCACCCGGCTCGGCGGGATCGACAAGCCGGCGGTGGCGGTGGGCGGGCGCACACTGCTGGCCGCCGTCGTCGCCGCCGCCCGGACGGCGGGAGCCGGTCAGGTGGTCGTGGTCGGGCCGGAGCAGCCCGGCCTGGCGGCCCGCTTCGTCCGCGAGGACCCGCCCGGGGACGGCCCGGTCCCGGCCCTGCGGCGCGGGCTCGACGAGCTGGCCAGCCGCGCGGGCGGGCCCGGGGCTCCTGGCCAGGTGGCCGTGCTGGCCGCCGACCTGCCGTTCCTGCGGGCCGCGGACCTGCGCGCGCTGCTGGCCGCCGCCGACGGCCGGAACGGGGCGGTACTGGCCGACGACGAGGGCCACCGGCAGTGGCTGATCGGGTGCTGGGACCGGCGCGCGCTGTCGGCGGCGGCCGCCGGATACCCCGGCTCCTCGCTGCGCGGGCTGATGACGCCGCTCGACCCGGCCCCGGTGGTGATCGACCTCGACCCGGGGGAGCCGCCTCCCTGGCTGGACTGCGACACCGGCGCCGACCTGGACCGCGCCCGCGGCTGGGGTCAGCGCCGGCCGGGGACGACCACGTTGTCCAGCGGCTGACCGGCCGCGAACCGGCGGACCTGGTCGGCCACGAACCGGGCGGCGGCCGGGTAGAACGCGGCCGCACCGCCCGCCACGTGCGGGGTGATGAGCACGCCGGGGCTGTCCCAGAGCGGATGATCGGCCGGCAGCGGCTCGGGATCGGTCACGTCGAGGGCCGCCCGCAGCCGCCCGGATGTGGTCTCGGCCAGCAGCGCCCCGGTGTCCAGCACCGGCCCGCGCCCGACGTTGACGACCAGCGCGCCGTCCGGCAGCAGAGCCAGCCGCCTGGTGTCGAGCAGCCCCCGGGTGTGCTCGGTCAGCGGGGTGACCAGCACCACCGCGTCGGCCGCGGGCAGCAGCCGGTCCAGGTCGGCCACCGCGTGCACGCCGTCGGCGGGCCGGGCCGACCGCGCCACCCGGGTCACCTCGGCCTCACAGGCCTGCAGCCGCCGGTCCAGGGCGGCGCCGATCGAGCCGTACCCGACGATCAGCACCCGGCTGCCCGCCAGCGACCGGGTGTGCTCGTGTTCCCAGCGGTGCCGGTCCTGGGCCCGGACCCAGCGCGGCAGCTCCCGCTGGGCGGCCAGCAGCAAACCCAGGGCCAGCTCGGCGGTGCTGGCGTCGTGCAGGCCGCGGGCGTTGGCCAGCGTGGTGCCGGGCGGCACCTGGTCCACCAGGTGCTCGTAGCCGGCCGTCAGCGCCTGCACCACCCGCAGGTTCGGCATCCGGCCGAGCGGTTCGGTGTTGTACGGGCGGTCGTAGGGCACGGTGAAGAAGACCACGTCGTTCAGATCTTCCGGGCCAGGCTGGTCACCGTCGAACACCTCGACCCGCAGCCCGGCCTCGCGCAGGTCGCCGGCCTGCTCCAGGCTGTCGCGCCACGGCACCAGCACCCTGTCGCTCACGTTGTCGCCGACCCTTCGCTCGTCCCGCCCTGACGTGGTCATCCTTTCAGGTCGCGGACCGGCGTTACCGCTGGTGGGGCCATTCGGTGACAACCGGATCAAGTTCACCAACCGGAGATTCCGGTCACGCTATGCTGCGCGAGGTTCCCGGGGAGTGGGACCGTTCCAACCACAGCGAGTGGGGGGCCTGGCCCATGTCGAACCAGTACGGCGAGAACTCCGGTAGCGATCCGCAAACCTGGGGACAGGGCGGCTGGCCGCAGTCGCCACAGTCGCCGCCCCCGATGGAGCCCCCCCAGGGCAGTTACGGGCAGCCGGGCCGCCATTCCGCCGCCAGCAACCCGTCCGGCCCGGGCGGTTACGGCCAGCCCACCCCGCCCCCGGGTTACGGCCAGCAGCCCTACAACGAGCAGCCCTATGGCCAGCAGCCGTACGGGCAACCGCCCCGGTCGCCGTACGGGCAGCCGCCCCAGCAGTCTTACGGCGGTCAGCCGCCGTACGGCCAGGCGCCCCCGCAGCCGTACGGCCAGGCCCCGACCGGCTACCAGCCCGGCCCGGCCGCGCAGTACCCGGCCGGCGGTTACGACTCCGGTTACGGTTACGGCCCGGTCCCTTACGCCTCCTGGCTGGTCCGGGTGGGCGCCTACCTGCTGGACGCGCTGCCGGCCTGGGTGCTGCTCGGTATCGGCGGCGCGCTGGTCGGCCACGGGGGCGCCGGCGCCGTGATCGGGTTGGTGTTCTACCTGGCCGCGCTGGCCTGGATCGGCTACAACCGCTGGTACCGGGCGGGCACCACCGGCCAGAGCCTCGGCAAATCGGCCACCAACGTGCGGCTGATCAGCGAGCAGACCGGGGCCCCGATCGGCGGCGGCATGGCCTTCGTTCGCGACCTGGCCCACTTCGTGGACGCCGTGATCTGCTACGTCGGGTTCCTGTTCCCGCTGTGGGACGCCAAGCGGCAGACGCTGGCCGACAAGATCATGAACACGGTCGTCGTCCCCAACGACGCGGTCCCGCCCCAGGGTTACCAGCAGCCGCAGCAGCCGCCGTCCGGTTACGGCTGGCCGCAGTAACGGTGACCGCCGCCGGCTACCCGCCGCGGCCGCGGCCGTCCCGGTCCCGGCGGCTCGCTGCGCCCGCTTCCGAGGCGCTGCTGGCCGGAGCCGCCACCGGGTTCCTGTACCTGGTCAACCCGCACGCCCACCAGGTCTTCCTGCCGTGCCCGTTCCGGCTGCTGACCGGCTGTTACTGCCCGTTCTGCGGTGGCCTGCGGATGGTCCACGACCTGGCCCACGGCCAGCTGGTGGCGGCCCTGCACGACGACGCGCTAGCCCTGCCGCTGCTGCTGATCGCGGTGGCCGCCTGGCTGAACGTCGCGGTCGGGCGCTGGCGCGGCCGCCCAGTGGTCCGGGTGCGGCGGCCCGGCTGGCTGTGGCCCGCCATGGTGGTGGTCCTGGTCGCCTGGACCGTCCTCCGTAACCTCCCGTTCCGCCCGTTCACCGCACTCCATCCCTGAGCAGGGCGGCGGCCCGACCGTGAGCAGCGGGGCCGGCGCGTGGTCCACCTGCAAGGTGGTGTGGGTGATGCCGTACTCCCGGCTGAGCAGGCCCTCCAGCTCGGCCCGGACGGCGTGGCAGTCCTCGCCCGGCTCCACCAGCACGTGGGCCGAGGCGGCGGGCAGGTCCGAGCTGATCTCCCAGATGTGCAGGTCGTGCACCTCGGTGACGCACGGCTGGCTGGCCATCACCGCCCCGATCGCGGCGGGCGCGAGCCCGGCCGGGGCGGCCTCCAGGAAGATCCGGTTGGAGTCCCGTACCAGCCCCAGCCCGGCCAGCAGCATCAGCACCACCACGATCAGCGAGGCGATCGCGTCGGCGCGGCCGAAGCCGGTCAGCACGATGACGGCCCCGGCGATGGCGGTGGCGATGAACGCGTACACGTCGGTCAGGATGTGCTTGAACGCGCCCTCCAGGTTGAGGCTGCGCTGCCCGCCCCGGCTGGCCCGGGCGACCAGCAGGGTCACCGCCACGTTGACCGCCACCCCGACCAGCGCCACCGTGATCACCGCGGCCCCGGTCACCGCGGGTGGGTGGATCAGCCGCCGGATCGCCTCGTAGGCCAGCCACACCGCCAGCACGATCAGCGTGATCCCGTTGGCCTGGGCGGACAGGATCTCGGTGCGCTTCAGACCGTAGGTGTAGCGGCCACCGGGTGGCCGGGCGGCCAGCCGCATCGTGATCAGCACCAGGCCGATCGAGGCGGCGTCGGTCAGCATGTGGGCGGCGTCGGAGATCAGCGCCAGCGAATGGGCGGCCAGGCCGGTGACGATTTCGGCCGCCATGAACGCCACGATCAGGCTGAGCGCGCCCCACAGCCAGCGCGGGTTGGAATCAGTGCTGGGCCCGTGCTGGTGCCCATGATCGTGACCCGGCTCCAGATCCTCACCAGGCCCGTCCCCGCTGCCCATACGGTCATCATACGTACGCCGATCTCAGCTGATCAGGCCTCGTTTGTAGGCGGCTGCGACAGCCGCCGCCCGGTCACGGACCCCGAGCTTGGTATAGATGTGCAGCAGGTGGGTCTTGACCGTGGTCTCGCTGATCAGCAGCTTGCGGGCGGCGACCTGGTTGGTGGCGCCGTCGGCGACCAGCTTGAGCACCTCCAGCTCGCGCGGGCTGAGGTTTTCCGGCCCGCTCTTGCCGGCCGGGGAGCCGACCCGGCCGACCAGGGCGCTCGCGACCTTGGGGGCGAGCACCGACTGGCCCTGGTGGGCGGCTCGCACGGCCCGGATCAGCTCGTCCCGGGGGGCGTCCTTGAGCAGGTAGCCGGTGGCGCCGGCCTCGATCGCGGGCATCACGTCGCGGTCGGTGTCGTAGGTGGTGAGGATCAGCACCCGGGCCGGGTGCCCGAGCGCCCGCAGCCGGGTGATCGCCTCCACCCCGCCCATGCCCGGCATCCGCAGGTCCATCAGGATCACGTCGGGCTGCAGATCCTGCGCCAGCCGGACCGCCTCGGCGCCGTCGCTGGCCTCGCCGGTCACCTCGAAGTCCTCGTCGCCGCGGAAGACTCCGCGCAGCCCGTCCCGCATGATCGGGTGGTCGTCGACGATCAGCAGCCGGATCGCGGTCATGCCTCTACCTCCGTCAGCGGAACGGTGGCGTTGACGGTGGTGCCCAGCCCGGCCGCGGACTCGACCGTGAGCGTGCCGCCGACCCGGTCCAGCCGCTGCTCCATGCCGGTCAGGCCGTAGCCGCCGGTGCCGCCAGCCGGGCGCGGGGCGGCCATGTCGAAGCCGGTCCCGTCGTCGGCCACGTCCAGCAGCAGTGTGTCACCCGCGTAGCTCAAGGTGAGCTGCACCCGCTGGGCGCGGGCGTGCTTGGCCACGTTGGACAACGCCTCCTGGGCGGCCCGGAACACCGCCGCCTCCACGCCCGCCCCGGCCTGGACCGGAGTGCCGACGGTGTCCAGCCGGGCGGTCACCCCGGTCTCCTCGGCCCAGCCGCGGGCCAGCTCGGCCAGCGCTTCCGGCAGGCTGGCGGTCTCCAGCTGCTCGGGCCGCAGCGCCCGGACCGAGCGGCGGGCCTCGGTCAGGCTGGACCGGGCCAGCCCGGCCGCCGAAGCCAGGTGCCGGGACAGCTCGTCCGGATCCCGGCGGGTGTGCTCGGCCGCCTCCAGCTGGGCGATGATCCCGGTCAGGCCCTGGGCCAGCGTGTCGTGGATCTCGCCGGCCAGCCGCTGCCGCTCCTCGGTGATCCCGGTCGTGCGGGCCTGGTCCACCAGCTGGGCGTGCAGCCGGCTGTTCTCTTCCATCGAGGCGGCCAGCCGCCGGTTGGCCTCGGCCAGCTCGGCGATCACCTGGCCGCGTTCGACGTTCTGGTCCACCGCGTGGGTGGTGATCCGGGCCGAGTTGTACACCAGCGCCACCAGCACCGCGGCGATCAGCAGGTAGCCGAGTGTGTGGCCGGTGTCGCGGGACGGGTAGCCGCCGTCCATGGCGGCCGACACGATCAGCGCGGTGGCGGTGAATCCGGCGATCCGCCAGCGCGGACCCAGGCCGTAGGAGTACAGGAAGCCGACGTAGGCGAACACCCCGAAGGCCGGGTCGACCCACACCAGCACCGCCGTCAGCGCGGTGTGGGCCGTGAACACCGGCAGCCGCCACCGGGTCGACGGGTCGCCCCGCAGCCCCACGCTGGCCACCGTCCACACGACGGCCGCGGCCGCGGTCAGCGGCACCCCCAGCTCGAATCGCGCCCACCGGTGGAACGCGCTGGCGGGAACGGCGAAGGTGATCGCCGCCGACAGCGCCAGCAGCGGCAGCGGCAGCAGCCGCCGCATCCGGTTCAGCCGGGCCTGCCACGGGTCCGCGATCAGGGCCATGATCACCTCCTGGTCCGATCGTGCCACCTGCCCGGCGCGGGCGGATCGTCCGGTTGCACCCATCCGCGCTGGCTCTTCGGGCCATACCCGCATCCACCGATCGGAGGATGTCTGAAAGGCTGTGCCTATGAGCAGCGCGATTGACCGGTGGGTGATGGCCGTGGCGGAGGAGCTCGGCGTGACCCCCAATCCCGCCGACACCCGGACCATCCTCGACCTGACCAAAGACGTAGCGCACAACGTGGACCGGCCGGCCGCGCCGGTGACCGCGTACCTGATCGGGATCGCGGTGGGCCAGGGCCGCCCGCTCCCGCAAGCCGTCAAGTGCATCCGCGATCTGGCCGACGGGTGGGAAGGCATGTCCGAGGAGAGCTGACGCTTTCCGTTTTATCCGTGGCCAGCGTTACCGGTGGCCGGTGAGCCACAGGCCGGCCCACAAGGCGACCGTGGCCACCGCCAGCCCGGCCGGCACGGTGGCCAGCCCGAGCCGGGTGAACTGGCCGAGGTCGACGTCCTGGTCCCGCTCGGCCAGCAGCCGCCGCCACAGCAGCGTGGCCAGCGACCCCGCGTAGCTGAGGTTCGGGCCGACGTTGACGCCGATCAGCACGGCCAGCACCAGCCCGGTCACGACCGCCGGGGCGGCCCCCGACGCGGTGACCGCGGCCAGCAGCACCAGCACGGCCGGCAGGTTGTTGACCAGGTTGGCGATGGCGGCGGCGAGGAACGCGACCCCCAGCAGCGCGGGCAGCGACGACCCGGACGGCAGCAGATGCCCGATGGCGATGCCCAGGCCGTGGGTGCTCAGGGCCTGCACCACCAGTCCCAGCCCCAGCACGAACAGCAGGAACGGGATCGAGGCGGCCCGGGCGATGCCGGGCACCGTGACCTCGCGCCGGATCAGGCTGCGAACCGCCAGCACGCACGCCCCGGCGGCCGCCGCCCAGGCCGGGCTGACCCCGGCGAACGAGGTGACCGCGAACCCGGCCAGCGTGGCCACCACCACCGCCAGCGCGAACCGCGGCACCGGGGGAGGCGCCGGGGCCGGCTCGGAGTCGGCGGCGTCGGCGCCCGGCGGAGCCAGATCGGCCCGGAAGAAGAACCGGAACACCACGTACTCGACCGCGATCGCGGCCAGCCACGGCAGCGCCATCACGGCCGTGAACCCGCCCAGGCTGAGCCCGCAGACCGCGAACGCCAGCAGGTTGGTGAGGTTCGAGACCGGCAGCAGCAAGGACCCGGAGTTGGCCAGGTGGGTGCAGGCGTAGGCGGCTGGCCGGGGCCGCAACCGCAGCCGGGTGGTGGTGTCGTGCACCACCGGGGTCAGCAGCACCACCGTGGTGTCCAGGCTGAGGACCGCCGTGGTCACCGAGGCCAGCACGAACGTCCCGGTCAGCAACCGGACCGGGTCGCGGCCGCTCCAGCGCGCGAGCCGGGCCCCGGCCGCGCTGAACAGGCCCTCGGCCTGGCACAGCTGGCCGAGCACGAGCACCGCGGCCAGGAACCCCACCACCGGCAGCAGGCGGCCGGTCTCGGACCGGGCCGCGGGCAGCGTCAGCGCCCCGGTCGCGATCACGATCACCGCGCCCGCCACCGCCGCCACGCTGTCGGGCAGCCAGCGGGGCCGGGTGACGGCGGCCACCAGGATGGCGGCCAGCAGCCCGGCCGCCAGCGCCTCGGCCGGGGCGCCGGTCAGCGGCCAGATCCCGGCGGACGGGAGGGCGCGGTCGCGGTCATTGACTCATTATGTCGGCCGTAGCTGGCAAGATGGCGACGTGGGCTCGCTCATGCTGCTGGATACCGCCTCGCTCTACTACCGCGCGTTCTACGGCGTGCCGGACACCGTCACCGCGCCGGACGGCACGCCGGTCAACGCTGTCCGCGGGCTGCTGGACATGATTGCCCGGCTGGTCCGCGCGCGCGAGCCGTCGCGGCTGGTGGCCTGCATGGACGAGGACTGGCGGCCGGCGTTCCGGGTCGCGGCGGTCCCGTCCTACAAGGCGCACCGGGTCGCCCAAGATAAGGGAGCAGGGCGCAACGACGAGCAGACGCCGGACAAGCTCGTCCCGCAGGTGCCGATCATCAACGACGTGCTGGCCGCGGCCGGCCTCGCGGTCGCCGGGGCCAGGGGCTACGAGGCCGACGACGTGATCGCCACCCTGGCCACCCGGGCCCGGCGGCCGGTCGACGTGATCACCGGCGACCGGGACCTGTTCCAGCTGGTCGACGACGAGCGCCAGGTCCGGGTGGTGTACACCGTGCGCGGCCTTAACAACCTCGACATCATCGACGAGCAGGCGGTGGCCGACCGCTACAAGATCCCCGGCCGCGCCTACGCCGATTTCGCGGTGCTGCGCGGCGACCCGAGCGACGGCCTGCCGGGTGTGCCCGGGGTCGGGGACAAGACCGCGGCCACCCTGATCAGCAAGTTCGGCACGCTGGCGGATCTGCTGGAGGCGCTCGACGCCGGGCACGGCGGCTTCCCGGCCGGCGCCCGCAACAAGCTCAGCGCCGCCCGCGACTACCTGGCGGTGGCGCCGGCCGTGGTCCGCACCGCGACCGACGTACCGCTGCCGCCGCTGACCGGCGACCTGCCGCTCACCCTGGCCGACCCGGACCGGCTCAAGGAGCTGGGCGAGCGGTGGGGGCTGGGCTCGTCGCTGTCCCGCTTCGTGGCCGCCGTCACCGGGCAGTAGCCTGCTGGGTATGGCGGACCTTGAGCTGTACCCGGCCAGCCGGGTGAACGACGTAGCCGCGCGGGTGCGGGCCGAGGGCCTGGACGCGCTGCTGCTGACCCCCGGCGCCGACCTGCGCTACGTGACCGGCTACGACGCCAAGCAGCTGGAGCGGCTGACCTGCCTGGTCATTCCGTCCGCCCAGCCCGCCTTCCTGGTGGTGCCGCGGCTGGAGCTGGCCGCCGCCCAGGCCTCGCCCGCTTCCGGGCTCGGCCTCGAGCTGATTCCCTGGGAGGAGACCGAGGACCCGTACGCGCTGATCGCGGGCCGGCTGGGCCCGGTCGCCAGCACCGGCCTGGCCGACCAGATGTGGGCGCTGATGGTGCTGAAAATGCGGGACGCGCTGCCCGGCGCCAAGCAGGTGCTGGCCAGCGCCGCCCTGCGTGACCTGCGTATCCGCAAGAGCGCGGCTGAAATAGAGGCCCTGCGCGAGGCGGGCGCCGCCATCGACCGGGTGCACGCCCAGGTGCCCGGCTGGCTGCGGGCCGGGCGCACCGAACGGCAGGTCGGGGCGCTGATCGCCGAGTCCATCCTGGCCGAGGGGCACGTGCAGGTGGACTTCGTGATCGTGGCGTCGGGGCCGAACGCGGCCAGCCCGCACCACGAGGTCTCGGACCGGGTGCTGCAGGCCGGTGACGCGGTCGTGGTCGATATCGGCGGCATGATGCCGTCCGGGTACCGCTCGGACTGCACCCGCACCTACGCGATCGGCACCCCGCCCGAGGATTTCCTGGCCTACTACCAGGTGCTGAGGGACGCCCAGGAGGCCGCGTTCGCCGCGGTCCGGCCCGGGATCCCCGCCCAGGACATCGACGCCGCCGCCCGCCAGCCGATCACCGCGGCCGGTTACGGCCCGGCCTTCATCCACCGCACCGGGCACGGCATCGGCCTGGAGTCGCACGAGGACCCCTACATCGTGGCGGGCAACGCTGAGCCGCTCGCGCCCGGTATGGCGTTCTCGATCGAGCCCGGTATCTACCCGGGCGCCAACGGGGCCCGCATCGAGGACATCGTCGTCTGCACCGAGGACGGGGTCGTGCGTCTCAACAACGGTCCCCGTGACCTGGTGATCGTCGACGCCTGACCCGGGCACCCCTACCGGCGTCAGATCAGGATGGCGCCGCCGTCGACGGTGAGCACGGTGCCGGTGACGAAGCGGTTGTCCATCAAAAAGAGGTGGGCGGCGGCGATCTCGTCCGGCTGGCCGACCTTCTTGGTGATGGTCCGCTCGGCCAGCGCGCCGAGCACCGCCGAACGCCGGGCTTCGGGCAGCGCGTCCCACATCGGGGTGTGGATCGCCCCCGGCCGCACCGCGTTGACCCGGACCGGGGCCAGTTCGACGGCCAGCCCCCGGGTCAGGCCCTCGATCGCGGCGGCCGCCCCGGCCGCGAGGGCGGCACCGGCCGGCGGCCGGACCACGATCGTCCCCGACGTCAGCCCGATCGAGCCGCCCGCCTTGATCCTGGGGGCGGCGTGCCGGATTGCGGCGACCGCACCCCAGAAGCGGACGTCGAACAGCCCGCGGGCCTCGTCCGGCGCCGTCTCGACCAGCGGCCGCGGGGAGACGCCGTCACCGGCGCTGTAGACCAGGTGATCCAGCTCGCCAATCTGGGCGAGCGCCTCGGCGAACGACTCCTCGCGACGGGCGTCGACCACGACTCCGTCGCAGCCGCTGGGCAGCGTGGCCAGGGCGGCGTCGAGCCGGCTCTGGTCGCTGGAGGCGATCGTGACCTTGGCACCCGCCGCCGCCGCGCCCGCCGCGGTGGCCAGCCCCATGCCCGAGCTGCCGCCGATGACGACCACGTGCTTGCCCTGAAGATCCATAGCTCGTCCTCCGTATCCGCCGACATGATGTCCCATTGAGTCATGAGTCTATCGAACGTTATGACTCAATGCGACATCACGGTAGGATCGGGCTCATGCCGCGCTGGGAACCTGAAGCCAGGGACCGGCTCCGTGACGCCGCCCTCGAGCTGTTCCTGGCCCACGGCTACGACAACGTCACCGTGGCCCAGATCACCGAGCGGGCCGGGCTGACCCGCCGGACGTTCTCGCGCTACTTCACCGACAAGCGCGACGTGCTGTTCGCCGAGTCCGAGCAGCTCCCGGCCGTGCTGGCCGCCGCCGTCGGCCGGGCCGACCCGGACCTGGCCCCGTTCGCGGCCATGCTGACCGCCCTCGGCGAGGTCGGTGACCTGGTCGCCGACGCGCACGCGGCCGAGCGCCGCGCGATCGTCCAGGGCAGTCCCGAGCTGCAGGAGCGCGGCCGGACCAAGTTCGCCGCCGTCACCAGCGCGCTGGCCGCGGCGCTCGAGCAGCGAGGCGCCAGCCCGGCCACCGCCACCCTGCTGGCGCCGGTCGGCATCGCCATCTTCCGGTCCGCGTTCGACCGCTGGTCCGGGCAGCCCGAGGCCGCGACCCTGCCCGACCGTATCCGCGAGACCGCGGCCGAGCTGGCCGCCAACCTGCAGCCCGGCCCCGCCGCCAGTCATTTTTGAAATACGGAAAACGCCACATCGCGTTGGGCTTCCAGCTCGGTCAGGCGTGCCCTCAGCGCGGCGTGCACATCGTCATAAGCATCGGACCCGAGCGTCAGGCGGAGCGGCGCCGCCTCCGAGTCGACCAGGTCGATCATGGCGCCCGCGATCTTGGCTGCATCGCTGGGGAACGTGAACGCGCCGCCGCTGATCGCCCGCCGCACCTCACCGGCGGGCGTGCCGTCTTAGGCGGCCATGGCCGGCGCGGTGTCGACGGCGGCGCCGAAGCCGGTCGGGGTCGCCCCCGGCTCGACGATGGTCACCGCGATCCCCAGCGGCGCCAGTTCCCGGGCGGCGGTCTCGTAGAAGCCCTCGATGCCCCACTTGGATGCGACGTAGGCCCCGAAGAACGGGTGGGCGGGCTTGGCCGCCGGCCGCCGAGACCTGCAGGATCCGCCCGTGCCCCTGCTTACGCAGAAACGGCAGCGCCGCCCGGATCACGTTCACCGAGCCGAGCGGGTTGGTGTCGATCACCCGGCGGAGCTGCTCGTCGGAGACCTCCTCGACCGAGCCCAGCACGCCGTAACCGGCGTTGCTGACCATCACATCGATCGGGCTCATGGTCGCGAACGCGTCCGCGACGACCTCGCGTGCCTGCCCGCTGTCGGTCACGTCGAGGCGGGCCGTCCAGAGCCGGTCACCGTACTGGGCGCTCAGGTCAGCCAGGACCTCCGGACGGCGGGCGGTGGCGGCCACGCGGTCGCCGCGAGCCAGCACCTGCTCGATCAGCAGGTAGCCGAGCGTGTGGCCGGTGTCGCGGGACGGGTAGCCGCCGTCCAGCAGCAGGTCGGCGACCTGCAGGACGCGCTGGCGATCATCCACCACAAGGTCGAGCTCTACGCCCAGCGCCTCCGCGAGGGCACCGCTGACCAGCTGTGGCGCAACGGCCCGGAGTGTTAGTTGTCGTTACGGTCCTGCTGCTCCAGGAACCGCTCGAACTGGGCGGCCAGCTCGTCGGCGGTGGGCATCTGGCCGCCGTCCAGGAGGTCGCCGTTTTCGCTGTCGCCGCTTTCGGCGATGGCGTCGTACTGGCGTTCCAGGGCGGTGACGAGCTCGGCGACCTCGGAGGACTCGGAGACCTGGCGGTCGATCTCGGAGTTGGTGCGGTCGGCCGCCAGCCGGAGCGCGTCGCTGGGCAGTTCGAGGCCGGTGACCGCGGTCACCGTGTCCAGCAGCGCGACCGCCGCCTCGGGGTAGACCGCCTGGGAAAGATAGTGCGGCACGTGCACGGCGAAGCCGAGCGCGTCCCGGCCGGCCTCGCCCAGCCGCAGCTCGATCAGGGCGGCCGCGCTCCCCGGGACCTGCAGCTTGTTCGGCATCTGCTGCTGGCCGGTGATCAGCTCGGGCCGGGTCGCGTGGCTGATCACGCCGAGCGGGCGGGTGTGCGGGACCCCCATCGGGATGCCCTGGAAGCCGATCAGCGAGCCGCCGCCGAGCTGCTTGGAAGCAGACTGCACGGCCGACGCGAACAGGTCCCACTCGTGGTCCGGCTCCGGCCCGGTCAGCATCAGGAACGGGGTCCCGGCGATGTCGTGCAGCAGCTGCACGACCAGCTCCGGGTGCTCGTAGGACTCCCAGTGGTCGGTGGAGTAGATCATCGTCGGCCGCCGGGACCGGTAGTCGATGAGCCGGTCCACGTCGAAGGTCGCGACCGTCACCGGCTCACAGCTCTCGGCCAGGTGCTCGGACAGCAGCCGGCCGGCCGCCCCGGCGTCCATGAAACCCTCGAGGTGGTGCAGCATCGGCACGCCGTCCAGGTCCGGCAGGTCCGCACTCAGCTCGAACAGGTCTTCCGGATCACGCTGCATAACGAAATTCTCCCACCTTCCGGCACCGCCTGATACCTGGTTATCTGACGCGTTCAACGCCCGGGCCGTGCACTTTCATACCCGCCCCCCATACGTCGAGGCCGGGCCGGCGGTGATCCGCCGACCCGGCCTCGTTGGCCGAATGCCTACACCGTCGCGGGCTCCGCGGCGGCCTGGGTGGCCTCCGGGTGACCGATCGACAGGCCGCTGTCAGCGTCGAAGAACTGCAGCTGGTTGGTGTCGACGGCCAGCTCGGCGGGGGAGTTCGGGCGGACCTTGGACCGGGCCGAGACCCGGGCCGTCCACAGCGACTTGCCCCCGACCAGGGCGGCGACGCTCTCGTCCGAGCCGTCGTCGCCGGTGGCGGCGTCGGTGATGCTGGAGTGCTCCACCTGCGGGGCGTCGATCGTGAAGATCACGTGGATCTCACTGCCGAGCTCCTCGGTGACGCCCACCTGGACCGGGAACTTGGCCCAGCTGGGGTCGGCCAGTGCGGCGTCCTCGAAGTCGGACGGGCGAATGCCGAGGATGATCTTCTTGCCGAAGTACTTGTCCAGGCCCGGCCGGGCGTCGATCAGCGAGGCGGGCACCGGCAGCTTGTAGTCGGCGAACGCGACCGAGGGGCCGTCGTCCCGGCTGAGGTCGGCGGTGACGAAGTTCATCGCCGGGGAGCCGATGAAGCCGGCCACGAACAGGTTGACCGGGGACTCGAACAGGTGCTGGGGCGTGTCCACCTGCTGCAGGCGGCCGTCCCGCATCACGCAGACCCGGTGGCCGAGGGTCATGGCCTCGACCTGGTCGTGGGTCACGTAGATGGTGGTGACGCCGAGCCGGTCGTGCAGCTGGTTCAGCGACGCGCGCATGGACACGCGGAGCTTGGCGTCCAGGTTGGACAGCGGCTCGTCCATCAGGAACGCCTGCGGCTCGCGGACGATCGCGCGGCCCATCGCCACCCGCTGGCGCTGGCCACCGGACAGGGCGGCCGGCTTGCGCTTGAGGTACTGCTCGAGGCCGAGCATCTTGGCCGCCTCGGTGACCCGGCGGGTGATCTCGGTCTTGGGCGTCTTGCGCAGCTGGAGGCCGAAGGCCAGGTTCTGCTCGACGGTCATGTGCGGGTAGAGCGCGTAGTTCTGGAACACCATCGCGATGTCCCGGTCCTTGGGTGGCAGGTCGTTGACCACCCGGTCGCCGATGCTGATCGTGCCCGAGCTGATCTCCTCCAGACCGGCGATCGAGCGCAGCGCGGTCGACTTCCCGCATCCCGACGGCCCGACCAGCACCATGAACTCGCCGTCCCTGACTTCCAGCGACATCTGGTCGATCGCCTTGACGCCGCCGCTGTAGACCTTGTCAATGTGGTCGAGGCTTATCTGGGCCATCGTGCTCCTTTGCTACGGGCCGTCGTATCGGTCCCAGTTACATGTCTGTCCTGGTCGGAAGCGTAACTTCGCGGTCGTCGGCCGTTAAGATCACGACCGTCAATGTTACGATAGCGTAACGACCGTTACCTTTTCGTTATCTGAGTCCGGGGCGTAACCTTGGCGGCCATCCGCCGCGGTGGCGCAACCAGTACCGTTGGCGGGTGGAGGAGATCGATCGGCAGCTCGTGACGCTGCTGTCCGCCGACGGGCGGATGAGCTTCACCGAGCTGGCCAAGCGGACCGGGCTGTCGGTGTCGGCCGCCCACCAGCGGGTCCGGCGGCTGGAGCAGAGCGGCGTGATCCGCGGCTACGTGGCCCTGTCCGACCCCGACCAGGTCGGGCTGCCGCTGACCGCGTTCATCTCGATCACCCCGTTCGACGCGTCCGCCCCCGACGACGTGCCCCAGCGACTGGAACAGGTCGCCGCCATCGAGGCCTGCCACAGCGTGGCTGGGGACGAGAACTACATCCTCAAGGTCCGGGTCGCCTCGCCATCGGCGCTGGAGGACCTGCTGCAGGAGATCCGCACGGTGGCCGGGGTGTCGACCCGGACCACGATCGTGCTCAGTACCCCGTACGAGAACCGGCCCCCCGACCTCAGGCCATGACGGCGGCTGGGCCGCCCGGGGGAGAGCCGGGGCTCCAGCGGCTGCGGGCCGAGCACGGGCCGGCGGTGCTGGCCTTTGAGCACGAGAACCGGGGCTACTTCGCCGCCTCGATCTCCGACCGCGGGGATGAGTTCTTCGCCCAGTTCGCGGACCGGTTCCGGGCCCTGCTGGTCGAGCAGGAGTCCGGCGCCTGCGCGTTCTACGTGGTGGTGGCGGCCGACGGCGCGATCCTCGGCCGGTTCAACCTGTACGAGGTCAGGGACGGGTCGGCCGAGCTGGGCTACCGGGTCGCCGAGGCCGCCGCCGGCCAGGGGCTGGCGACCGCCACCGTCCGCGAGCTGTGCGGTCTGGCGGCGACCCGGCTCGGGCTGCACACGCTGCGGGCGGCGGTCAGCCACGGGAACGCGGGGTCCCGGCGGGTGCTGGCCAAGGCCGGGTTCGTGCCGGTCGGCCCGGCCGACTCCGCCCGCCTGGGCGGAAAGCAGGGCACCCTCTACCAGCGCTCGCTGACTTAGTCAGTCGCGGATGCGCAGGCCGTCGAAGGTGAGCGAGAGCAGCCGGTCGGCCTGCTCGGGGGTGCGCTCAGTGGCCACCACCACGCCGTGCACCAGCATCATCACGTCCATCGCGGTCAGGTCGGCACGGACCGTGCCCGCCTGCTGGGCCCGCTGCAGCAGCCGGTCGGCCGTCGACCGGATGTTCTGGCTGCACAGGCTGATCACCTCAGAGTCCTTGCCCTTGGCGGCGATCAGCGCGCTGGCCAGGCCGCGCTTGGTGACCAGGTAGCTGGCCAGCGCCCGCAGCCAGCTGCCGAACGCGTCCTCGGGGGCCGGGCCCGCGACCAGATCTTCGCCCTGCGCGCAGACCACCGCGACCTGGCTCCGGTAGACCGCTTCCTGCAGGTCCAGCCGGGTCGGGAAATGCCGGTACAAGGTGCCGATGCCGACCCCGGCCCGCTTGGCGATGTCCTCCAGCGGCGCGTCGGCGCCCTTCTCCGCGAACGCCTCGGTCGCGGCCGTCAGCAGCCGCTCATGGCTGCGCCGGGCGTCCGCCCGCATCGGCGGCGCCTCGGTCAGCTTCGCGAGCTGGCTGTCAGTAGTCATGCCTGTCCACCAGAAAATAAATTGCCAAACCGGAGGGTGCCTCCATATAGTAACCGGAGTAGACCTCCGTTTCCCTTCCGAGTGTACCGCCCGGCCAGCGAGAACACCCGCCCGGAAGCGCCCTGATCTGAATGAACTTTCAACATGGAGGCACTGTGTCTTCTTCCCCCGTTACCCAACGTGGGGCGCCTCGCCGTGGCTTGGCCTTGGTCATCTTGCTGTGCGCGCAGCTGATGGTGATCCTCGACGCCACCGTGGTGAACATCGCGCTGCCGCAGATCCAGCACGGCCTGCACTTCAGCGCGACCAGCCTGTCCTGGGTCATGAACGGCTACACGCTGACCTTTGGCGGCCTGCTGCTGCTGGGCGGCCGGGCCGGCGACATCCTCGGCCGGCGGCGGATGTTCGTCGCCGGGATCGCCCTGTTCACGCTGGCCTCGCTGGCCGGCGGGCTGGCCGACTCGGCCGGGCTGCTGCTGGCCGCCCGGGCCGTCCAGGGCGTCGGCGGCGCGCTGGCCTCGCCCGCGGTGCTGGCGCTGATCATCGGCAGCTTCTCCGAGGGCCGCGAGCGGACCCGGGCGCTGGCCATCTACACCGCGGTGCTGACCGGCGGGGCCTCGCTCGGCCTGGTCCTCGGCGGCGTCATCACCGAGTGGCTGTCCTGGCGCTGGGTGCTGTTCATCAACGTCCCGATCGGCCTGTTTGCCCTGGTCGCGGCCCCGCTATTCGTGACCGAGACGCCCCGCCAGCCGGGCCGGTTCGACCTGGCGGGCGCGCTGTCCTCGACCCTGGGCATGGCCTCGCTGGTGTACGCGTTCATCCGCGCGGCCGCCGACGGCTGGGGTGACAGCCTGGCGATCGGCGCGTTCGCGGCCGCCGTGGTGCTGCTGGTGCTGTTCGTGCTGAACGAGCGCCGGGCCCGGCAGCCGATCACCCCGCTGCGGCTGTTCGCTGACGCCAGCCGGTCCGGCTCCTACGTCGCCCGGCTGCTGCTGGTGGCGGGCATGATGGGGATGTTCTTCTTCCTCACCCAGTTCCTGCAGGACATCCTGGGCTTCAGCCCGCTGCGGGCCGGCATCGCGTTCCTGCCGATGACGGTCATGGTGTTCAGCGTGTCCCGGGCCGCCCCGCGGCTGATGCAGGCGGCCGGGCCCAAGCTGCTGATGGTGGCCGGGCTGATCCCGGTCATCGTGGCGCTGGCCTGGCTGTCCCGGGTCTCGCCGGCCACCGACTACTGGACCGGCGTGTTCGTTCCGATGATCCTGCTGGGCGCGGGCATGGGTACCGTGTTCGTCCCGCTGACCACGGCCTCGCTGGCCGGGGTGCGGCCGGAGGACTCCGGCGCCGCCTCGTCCATGGTCAACGTCATGCAGCAGGTCGGCGGCGCGGTCGGCCTGGCCGTACTGGTCGCGGTGTACGGCACCTCCTACCGGGACGCCGCCCGCCATCCGCTGGCCGGCGTGACCCCGCTGGCGCAGGCCCGCCATCTGCAGGCACACGCGACCGCGAGTGCGTTCCTGCTGGCCGCGATCTTCGACGTGGTGTCGCTGATTGTGATCGCGGCGATGATCCGCAGCCGGACCCCGGCGACCCCGCCGCCCGCCCCGGCCGAGGCGGAAGAGGAAGCGATGGCGTCCTGATCAGCCGATATTGAAAAGGTCGCTGGCCCGGGGGGTTTACCACAGCCTTCCGGGCCAGATGACGATATCGTCACTTTCAGGAGAATACGGGACTTTTCCCTCGCGATCGACCACGATCCGTGGTTACTGTCGTGCCGCAAGGTGTGGCCCGCAGGGGCGGCCATGTCGGGGTGGAAGCCGGGAGGAGTTGGGCCCGCAGAGGGGCTGGGTCCTGAGAGGCCTCCTCTTGCGCTTCTGCCCCAGCAGTATGGTTCCGGTGGTTTTCAGCAGGACCGGCGGTCAGCCGCGGCCGACGTAGGGCATGTTCGTCGCCATCACGGTGAGGAACTCCACGTTGGCCTCCAGCGGCAGCGCCGCCATCATCAGTACGGCTTCGGTCACGGGCCGGGTCTGCATCACCGGCTCGGCCCGGATCGATCCGTCCGCCTGCGGCACGCCCTTCGTCATCGCCCCGGTCATGCTGGTCGCCGCGTTGCCGATGTCGATCTGCCCGCAGGCGATCGAATACGGCCGCCCCTCCAGCGAGATCGCCTTGGTCAGGCCGGTGATCGCGTGCTTGCTGGCGGTGTAGGCGACCGCGAACGGCCGCGGCACGTGGGCCGACAGCGAGCCGTTGTTGATGATCCGGCCGCCCTGCGGACGCTGGTCCTTCATGATCCGGTAGGCGGCCTGGGCGCACAGGAACGAGCCGGTCAGGTTGGTCTCGATGACCGCCGTCCAGTCGGCCGCGGCCAGGTCCTCGAACGGGCCGCCGGGCCCGAACGCGCCCGCGTTGTTGAACAGCAGGTCCACCCGGCCCCACTGGGCCGCGGTGGTATCGAACAGTTCCGTAACGGCGTCGGGGGACCGCACATCGGTGGGGATGTCGAGGGTGACCCCCTTGGCCAACTCGGCGGTCTCCCGCAGGGCGTCGTCGCGGCGGCCGGCCAGCGCCACCCGGTAGCCGGCGTCCGACAGCGCGACCGCGATATCGCGCCCGATGCCGGATCCCGCGCCGGTCACTACCGCTACCGGTGCTTCTGCCACTAGCTCTCCCCATCTCTGCTGACGTTCACCGGGACCGCCGTGCTGTAGCGGACCCGGCCGAAGTACATGACCTTGACCAGCGCCCACCACTGGCTGCCGGGCCGGGCGGTGGCCGGGATGCGGACCCCGAACCGGGCCGTGACCCGCTGGCCGGGGGCCGCCTGCAGGCCCTGCGTCCACGGGCCGATCGCGTCCCAGCTGCCGAACGGCGACACCAGCTGCGCTTCCGCCCGCAGCGGGGACGCCAGCTGGTTGGTGACCTCGACCGCCACCTCGCCGCTGGCCCCCGGCGCCAGTCGCAGGACCGGTGTGAGCACGGTCAGGCCGATCTCGGCCGCCAGCGCCTCGGTGCTGGCCTCTACGGCCGGGAGCGCCTGGTCCAGCGGCTGGTACAGGTCCGGTTCGCCCGGTCCGCCCGCCTGCACGAACGCCGCGTCCTCGATGACCTGGCCCAGGTCGTCGGAGATCTGGGCGGCGATCACGTAGCGGCCCGGTTTGGTCCCGGGCCGGGTCCGGACCTGCACGTCCCACTCCGCGTAGCCGCGGGCGGGCAGGTCGTAGGCGGCCGCGCTGGCGCCGTGCCCCGGGTCTCCGAAGTCCGCCTCCAGCTCGGGCGGTACCAGCAGGCGGAGCGTGCCCGAGGCGGGCTCGATCCCGCCCGCCACCGTCACCCGCAACGGGGCGGTCGAGCCTTCTGCGGTGGCCCCCGGGCCGTTGGAGGTGGTTCCCGGCAGCGCGAGCCCGGTCAGGCGGGGGGACAGGTGCACGGCGACCGGCAGGTTGCCGGCCGGGGCCGGGCCCTTGCCGTGCAGCCAGTACCGCGAGTAAACCGGCTGGGCCGGCTCCAGCAGCCCGGCCAGCGTGCCGTCCGGCACCGAGGTCTCGGCCAGCAGGTTGGTGGTGCCCTGGGGGACCGGCGGCTCGGCCTGCAGCGCTGCGGCCGGCGGCACCACCGGCCATACCACCGCGGTCACGGTGCCGAACGGCGGCAGGTCGACCAGTAGCTCCTCGTCCGCCAGGCTCAAGGCGGCGCCGTCGTGCTCTTCCAGCAGGTCGGTCAGCTGGGCGGCGGCGATGCCACCGCGCAGCCGCACCCGGGCCCGGGCCGGGCGGCCCTCGGTCTCCCGCAGCCGCAGGGTGAGCCCGTCGGTGGCGGCCGGCAGCCCCGGCCGGCCTTGGGCCAGCGGGTTGCCGCGGGGCTTGAGCGCGCTCAGCTGCACGGCCGGGTGGTCGACCTCGACCAGGCTCACCCCGGGGGCGAGGACCGCGGCCGGCCCGCCGCCCGGGCAGCTGACCAGCTCGTGGTTGTACAGCGCCCCGGCCGGCCCGAAACCAGCCTGGCGCCAGTCACCGGCCCCGCTGACCAGCGCGTATTCGAACGTGTGGCTCCAGTGCTGCCAGGCGAAGCTGCTGCCGTCCGGCATCAGCTGCCGGTCACCGTCGATCCACACCCCGGCCGGCCACGAGCTGCACGCCCGCATCAGCGTCAGTACCAGCGTGCCGTCCGGGCTGACCACGCTGCTCGGGGTGCCCCGGTTCAGCAGCGCCACCGACCAGCCGGCCAGCGGAGGATCAGCTGGGGCGCTTTCGGCCAGGTCGGCCGCGGGCACTTCGACGACCGCGTCGGCCAGGTCCTCGGCCACCGCGCTGATCGCCGCCGCCAGCCCGTCGGGGCCGGGCCCGTCGACCACCAGCACCGGCAGATCGGCCGGGCCGCGCAGGTCCTCGCTGGGCTGATGGGTCTCCGCCCGTGACCGGGCGGCCGGCAGCCACAGCCGGACCGGGCCGCCCGCCTCGGCCCGGGCCGCCAGCTCCTTGGCGTAGCCGTTGCCCGCCGTTGCCAGCGCCGCCGCGGTGAAGCTGTTGCCGTCCGGGCCGCCCAGCGCGATCCGCACGTCGGGCACGTTGGAGTCGGCGTCGATGGCGCCGTAGCGGGGGCCGTCCGCGTGCGAGCAGGTCGCGGTGACCCCGGCCGCCGCCAGCGCCGCGATCAGCGCCCGGACCTCGGCTTGAGCTTCACTGCCGGGGCCCTCGCTCATGTCCTCCGGGGTGATCACTTCGGCGACGCCGATGGCGTGGCCCGTGGCCGAGCCGTCGGCCCCGGTCAGCGTCACCTGAGCGGTCGAGCCGAGCCCGAACCAGTCGTGGGCCGGGTTGTCCAGCGTCCACGAATGCTGGTCGGTGTCGACGTCCGGGTGGCCGAACGGCCGCCCGATGACGGCGGTGGCCGTCTCGTACAGCGGCAGCCCGCCCGGCACGTCGGCCGGGAACCGGATCCGCAGCATCCGGTCCTGCCCGATCGAGCCGTCCACGTGGGTGCGGAACTCGGCCCGGGGCTCGCCGTCCCACAGCACGGTCTCCTGCACCACCGCCAGCCCGTCCAGGTCGAACTCGGCCACCAGCCGGGAACCGACCGGGCAGCGCTCGGCCCGCACCCGGGCCGGACGGCTGGCCGAGCCGGTCCTGGTGCCGTTGGGGGACAGGTGCCACGGGCCCTCACCCCAGCGCGGGTGGGCCGGGTACTCGCCCGCCAGCTCGGCCTCGTTGCCCGGGCCGCGCAGCAGCGACACCCCTGTCGTCTTGTCGACAATGCTGGCCAGGGTGCCGCCGTGATCCGGGTCGGCGGCGATCAGGAACGTCTCGTTCTCGATGGTCAAGCCGGGGATCGGGGCCCAGCCGGGCTCGTCCGCCTGGCCGGCCGGGTGCGGGGTGGCCGGGTGCGGGGTGGCCTCGAAGGCCCGGTACCCGACCGCGGGTACCCCGGTGGCGCGGAACGTGATCGCCAGCTCGGCCAGTGACCCGTCCGGGTGCCGCCGGGCCCCCTCAGCCAGGAACGGCACCTGCTCGCCGTCCTGGCTGGTCAGCGTCACCCCGCCGGTACCGGGGGCCGGGAACGTCAGCGTGGTCCGGGCCAGCCCGGACCGCGGCGCGGCCAGCGTGTTGAATACCGACACCGTCGCCTGGCCGCCGGTGCTTTCGTCGTCCACGGCACTGACCTGGGCGGAGGATGAGGAGCTGGCGGCCCCGGCCAGGTGCCGGATGGCGGCGCCGCGGGCGGCGTTGCCGCGCTCCCACGCCTCCCGCCAGCCGGCGACCAGGTCGAGGTACACCTGGTCGCCCTCGGTGCCGGTGATCGCGTCGTGGTGGGCGCCGTAGGCCAGCTGCCGCCAGGCCTTGTCCAGCGACTCGGCCGGATACGGCGCCCCGGCCAGCCAGGCCAGCGTGGCCAGCCGCTCGCCGTCCAGGCAGGCCACCTCGGCCGCCCGCTGGGCCTGTTTGGTGTCGGCGTAGGACACGTCCTTGCCGGTGTAGATCGGGTTCATGTCCCGGCTCTGCGGCGTGATCCAGGTCCCGCGGCCCTCGGCGTCGGCCCGCACCGCGGCGAAAAAGTCGGACGGGATCGCGGTGACGAACCGCGGCCACACGTAGCGCTGGTTCCAGTCCCGGTGGATCTCGGTCACCCAGTTGGCCGGGATCACGTGGTCGGTCCCGACCGGCAGCATCACGTTGCGGGTGGCGGCCACCGCCGCCAGTTCGCGGAACTGCTTGAGTGCCTCGGCTTCGGCCGCGGGCAGGTCGGGCAGCTGGTGGATGGCCCAGCCGGCGCTGTAGTGGTTGGCCATGTAGGCGGTCAGCAGGCCGGTGCCGTCCGGCGACATCCACTCGAACTCGGCCGCGAACTGCATCCGCGGGTTGCCGCCGTAGTCCTCGGCCGGCCCCCACTGGTGGAACGGCCCCCGTGCCCACGACGACGAGGTCAGCCCGGCCGCCGCCATCAGCCCCGGGAACCCCGGGTCGTGCCCGAACACGTCCAGCTGCCAGGCCGACCGCGGATCGCCGCCCATCACGTCGCGCTGGAAGCCGATCCCGTAGATCGCGTTGCGGATGGTCGACTCGGCCCCGGTCAGGTTGGTGTTGGGCTCGTTGTAGGTGCCGCCGACCAGCTCGACCCGGCCCTCGGCCATCAGCCGCCGCAGGTCCGCCCGGTCCTCGGGATAGGCGTCGAAGTGCGGCTTCAGATAGTCCAGCTCGGCCAGCACGAACTTGTAGTCGCGGTCGGTCCTGGCCTTGTCCAGGTGCAGCCGGACCAGCTCGAACGCGGTCCGCACGTCCGGCAGCGAACCGTCCTGCTCAGGCAGCAGCAGCCGCGACTCGGTGAACTGCCCCTGAGTGCCCCACCAGACCGGGTCATAGTGGAAGTGGCTGACCATCCACATCGTCCAGCCCGGCTCGGCCGCCCGTATCTGGGCGGCCAGCTCGGCCCGCGGCTGCCCGGCCCCGGTCTCGGCCACGGCGGTGACCGGCCGTGGGCTGCCGGGCTGATAGGGAGCGGCCACCTCCACCGGCACCTCGACCGTCACCGTTTCCCCTGGTGGTATCCCCGTCACCTGAGAAGGCGCCGGGGTCATCACCCCGGCGCCGTCGACCCGGACCGACACGGGCCCGGCTGGTTCGGACGACTCGTTGGCCACGTTGACCTGGATGATCTGCAGGGGCCGGGCCACGGTACCCGCGAACAGATCGGTTGAGGAGACGGCGGTGATCCGCATTTCCTCATCGTCCCACGCAAACCGTTGCTCAAACCGTGTCGCGAAGACCACTCCGCGTAAGGGCCGCCAGGCTGAGTTGGCCCACCTTCGGCAAGCTCGCCCCGACCACCTCCCCGCCACCTCCCGGAAACCACCCCACACCGGCTCTCGAAAGAATCCTTTCGAGAAGTATTGTGGAAAGAACTCTTTCGAGACTACTATTTCGAAACATGAGTTCCGAAGCAGAAGGGCCGGCGAGCCGGATCGCCGCGAGCGGGGGCCGCGACGATCCGGCCGCAGCGGCGGCAGACCATGCTTGCGGCTCAGCCGCGGGAGACCAGCGGGCCGCCACCACCGAGGACCAGTCCGGCAAGTCGGCGGGAGACCAGCGGGCCGCCCCATTCCGCCCGGCCGGCCAGTACCGGGTGACCGATCCGGCCGTGATGCGGGCGCTGACCCACCCGCTGCGCTGGGCGCTGCTGGAGGCGCTGGCCCACGCGGGCACGCTGACCGCCACCCAGGCCGGCGAGATCCTCGGTGAGACGCCCGCCAACTGCGCGTTCCACCTGCGCACGCTGGCTCGCTACGGCCTGGTGGAGGAGGCCGGCGGCGGCAAGGGCCGGGAGCGGCCGTGGCGGCGGACCACCACCGGGCTGACCATGGAGCTTGACCAGGATGATCCCCGGACCGCCGCCGCCGCGGGGGTCCTGCATGATTTCTGGCTGGGTCACACCCTGGACCGGGCGCGGTCGGCGCTGCAGGATCAGGCGGCCTGGCCGCCGGGGCTGTCCAAGGCGCTGCCCTCGACCCAGAGCCTGCGCTACGTGACCCCGGACGAGGCCAAGCAGATGCTGGCCGACATCGACGCGGTGCTGGCGCGTTACCGCGATCGCAACGACGATCCGGCCTCCCGGCCGGCCGACGCCGTGCCGATTGAGTTCTTGATGCTGCCCTACCTGCTGCGGGACCTGCTCAGCCGGCCGACTCCGCCCGAAGACACTCCGCCATCAGAAGACAACGAGGACTGAGAGGGAGAATGACATGCACCCGGACTACGCCCGCGCCGACTACGCCCTGCGGCAGCGGCCCACCCTGGCCCAGCGACGGCACGAGGAGCACGCGGTCCAGGCCCGGGCCGCCCACCGGGACCAGCCGCACCGGTCCCGGCGCTGGAAGCTGAACTGGACCATGCTGTCGCCCCGCGACGTGGTCAGCGACGCGCCCGGCAGCGCCCGTCAGCGCCGTACCTGGACGATCATCATCTCCGCGAGCCGGCCGAACTGAGCCGGACCGCCCCGGCTCAACCGCCCCGGCTGAGCCGACGCCGGCCAGGGACGACTCCGCTCAGCGCGACCAGGGCGCCGAGCACCGAGACGCCGGTGATGACGGCCAGCGCTGGCCGGTAGGCCCCCAGCGTGGCCTGTGCGGATGTGATCTGGCTGGCCCCGCCCGCATCGACCACCGCCGTCACCACGGCCAGCACGACGGCCCCGCCGACCTGGAACGCGGTCTGGAACAGGCTGGCCGCCAGGCCCTGCTCGGAGTCGGCCACCCCACCGGTGGCGGCCAGGCTGAGTGCGGAGAAGCCCAGCCCGAACGCGATCCCGACCCCGATCACGGCGGGCAGGATGACCCCCAGATAGTCGGCCCGGTCGCCCACCCGCAGGAACGACACGTAGCCGCCGACCAGGCAGGCGAATGCGATCAGGGTGATCGGGCCCGGCCCGAACCGGCCGATGACCTGGCCCATCCGGGTGGACAGGATCGCCACCACGATCCCGGCGGGCAGGAACGCGAGCGCGGTTGACATGGCCGACCAGCCCTCAACGCTCTGCAGGTACTGGGTGAGCAGGAACTGGAACGCGATGTAGGAGCCGAACAGGGTCAGCGCGCCCAGGTTGGCCCGGGTCAGCGCGCCCGAGCGGAAGATCCCCAGCCGGACCAGCGGGTCGCGGCTGCGGTGCTCGATCGTCACGAACCCGGTCAGCAGCACCGCCACCACCGCGAACGAGACGATCGTGCGGGCCGAGGCCCAGCCGGCCTGCTGGGCCGACACCACCGTGTAGACCAGCAGCAGCATGGCCGCGGTGACGGTCAGCCCGCCCGGCAGGTCGAACCGGCGGCCGTGGCGGCGGGCGCTCTCACCCCGGGGGAGGAGCGGGATCGCGGCCAGCAGGGTGATCAGCGCCACCGGGGCCGGCAGCAGCAGCGTCCAGCGCCAGCTCACCTCGGTCAGCACCCCCGACAGCACCAGGCCGAGCGAGAAACCGCTGGCCCCGAAGGCCGAGTAGATGCTGATCGCCCGGTTGCGCATCGGGCCCTCGGGGAACGTCGTGGTCAGCAGCGACAGCCCGGCCGGGGCGGTGACGGCGGCCGCCATGCCCTTGACGAACCGGGCCGCGATCAGCAGCCCGGCCCCGCTCACCACCCCGCCCAGCAGCGAGGCGGCCGCGAACAGGCCCAGCGCGACCAGGAACACCCGGCGGCGGCCGAGCAGGTCGGCGGCCCGGCCGCCGAGCAGCAGCAGCCCGCCGTAGCCGAGCACGTAAGCGCTGACGATCCACTGCAGCGACGAGGTGCTCAGGTGCAGGTCGGTGCGGATGACGGGCAGGGCCACGCCGATCATCGACACGTCCAGCGCGTCCAGGAACAGCGCGCCGCACAGCACGAACAAGATGGCCCACAGCCGCGGGCTCCAGGTCGGCGAGGCCGGCACCGGCTCGGGCCGAGCCGGAGCCACCTCAGAACGGGGGTCAGTGAGAACAGGGTCAACGGGCGCAGGGCACGTATCCATGGCCATGACTATATGTATGTACGTGCATTAGATGCAAGCGCAATTAATGTACTTGCATCTTGAGATCCAGGTCACTATGATGCCCTCGTGACCGACCTGTCTCCCGAGCAGATGGTCCGCACCTGGCGGGCCCTGGCCGCTAGCCACGCGGCCGTCTGTTCAGCGCTCGAACGCGAGCTGGGGGAGCGGCACGGTCTCGGCGTCAGCGACTTCGAAGTGCTCGAGCGGCTGGTTGAGAGCGACGACCACAAGTTCCGGGCCCAGGAGCTCGCGGACGCGGTGCACCTGAGCCAAAGCGCCCTGTCCCGCCTGATCAGCCGGCTGGAGAAGACCGGCCTGGTCGAGCGCTGCCTGTGCGGCGAGGACCGGCGCGGCATCTACGTCACGCTGACCGAGGCGGGCCGTCGCCGGCACGCTGAGGCGGCTCCCACCCACCGGGACGTGATCACCGGTGTGCTGGCCCACGCATTCGCCGGGGACTGACCGCCATGGCCGAACCGCCTGCCACCCTCCGCGATGTCGCCAACGCCGCCCGGGTCCACCCGGCGACCGCGTCCCGGGCCCTCAATCCGGAGACTCGCGTCCTGGTCAGCGACGAGACCGCGCGCCGGGTGGCGGACGCCGCGGCCGCGCTCGGGTACCGGCCCAATCCGGTCGCCCGCAGCCTGCGCACCCGCCGGTCGCACACGATCGGCGTGCTCATCCCCGACCTGAACAACCCGCTGTTCCCGCCGATGGTGCGCGGCCTCGAGGACGGGCTGACCAACGCCGGTTACGTGGCCCTGCTCGGCAACACCGACGGCGACACCGGCAAGGAACAGGCGATCTTCGAGCAGATGCGGGCCCGCCACGTGGACGGGTTCGTGCTCGCCACCGCCCGCGCCCACGACCCGGTGCTGGCCGAGGTGGCCCGCGACGAACTGCCGGTTGTGCTGATGAACCGGCTCGACCCCGAGCACGACTTCTCCTCGGTGTCGGTCGACAACGAACACGGCATGCGGATGTCGGTGTCCCACCTGGTGGCGCTCGGCCACACCCGGATCGCCCACATCGCCGGCCCACGCCAGGTCTCCACCGGTGAGGGGCGCCGCCGCGGCTACTACGAGGGGCTGAAGACCGCCAACCTCGACCCCGACGAGGATCTGATCGTCGCGGCGGCCGGCTTCACGGTCGAGGAAGGCGTCCGCTGCTGCCGTGAGCTGCTCCAGCGCCACCACCGGGACGGCCAGGCCAGGTTCACCGCGATCGCGGTGGCCAACGACATGCTGGCCGTGGGCTGTTTCACCGCGCTCGACGAGGCCGGGCTGAGCTGCCCGGACGACCTGTCGCTGGTCGGCTTCAACGATATGCCGTTCGTGGACCGGCTGCGGCCGCCGCTGACCACGATCAGGTTCCCGCACTACCAGCTGGGCCGGGAGGCCGCCCAGCTGCTGCTGGACCAGGTCGACCGGGCCGACGCCACCGCCAAGGTCCTGTACCTCGAGCCCGAGCTGGTCGTCCGCGGCTCGACCGGTCCGCCGCGCGGCTAGCTACCGTCCCGAGGTGCCGAGCGCCTGCAGGGCCGGGCCCGCCAGCCGGTAGGTGTCCCACTCGTCCATCGGCTGGGCGCCCAGCGCCTGGTAGAACTCGATGGACGGCGTGTTCCACTTCAGCACCGACCACTCCAGCCGCTGGTAACCGCGCTCGGTGCATACCCGGGCCAGCTCGGTCAGCAGCGCCTTGCCGTAACCGTGGCCGCGCATCTCCTTGTCGACAAAGAGATCTTCCAGGTAGATGCCGTGTTTCCCGGTCCAGGTGGAAAAGTTCAGGAACCACAGCGCGAACCCCACCACCCGGCCCTCGCCGCCTGCCTCCTCGTGCTCGGCGACGTGCGCGAACGCGGCCGGCTGACCGCCGAACAGCGCCTCCCGCAGGTCATCCTCGGTTGCCGCCACGCGGTCGAGCGAGCGCTCATACTCCGCCAGCGCCCGGATCAGCCGATGGATGTCCGGGACGTCGTCTACCTGTGCAGCCCTGATCACAACCGCCAACCGTATCTCGGTGAGCGGCCGAGCGGTGGGCGCTGGCCACCCAGGGTTCAGGCCGCGAAGCGCTCGCTCCAGGCCGGTCTCAGGCAAGACCGAGTTTGGCGCGAAGAGTGGCCTTGTCCGGATAGCTGGTGCTGATCGCGGTGACGTCGGGGAAGCCGTCGAGGATTTCGAGCGATCGCTCCCAGGCTTTCTGCGCTTCGGCGTCCTGGCCGGCGGCGTCCCGGGCATCGCCGAGGTGATCGAAATCAACGGCCTCGGAATACAGGTCGCCGAGCTTCTTATCAATCTGGATGGCTTGTTCAAAATATGTGGCGGCCTGCCCAGGATCGTCGCGGCGGAGCACATAGCCGATGGTGTTGAGGGTGGCGGCTTCACCCCACAAGTCGCTGAGATCCTGCAGCAGATCCAGCGACCGCTGTGAATAATCGATGGCCTTCGCGGTGTCGCCGAGCAACGCGTAGATCCAGCCCAAGCTGCTGAGCGAGGTGGCCTGGCCTTCACGGTATTCACCGCGGACGGCCAGGTCGCTGGCCTCCTGCAGATAGTGGAGCGCTTGGTCGTAATTCTCCTCGGAGTGGAAGGTCATGCCCAGGTAGTAATGGGCGTCCGACTGGCCGGCCAGGTCGCCGAATTCCACGAACAAGCCGAGGGCGTCCTGCAACTGGGTGCGCGCCTCGGTCAGGCGTCGCTGCCGGGCACGGGCTCGGCCGACGCCCAGGTGCGCCTGAGCCTGTCCGCGCCGGTCTTGGTGCTGACGGGCGGCCGTCAGGGCGGTCTCGTGGGTGGCGGCGAAGTCGTGCCAGTGGCCCTGCCGTTCGAAGAACGGCACCATCGCGTAGGCGAGCTGCCAGGCGTGGGTGGGATGGCCGGTGTCCGCGGCCAGCTGGATGGTGGCCAGCAGCACGAGGTATTCGGCGGCGAACCAGGCCTGGGCGGCGTCGCGGTTGGCCGGTTTTTCCGGCACCACCCCCGATTGCGGGGAGGCCAGGGTCAGGGCCTGCTGCAGGTGTGGGTAGGAATGCCCCCAGGCCGCGTGGGCGGAGTGCAGGTAGTGATCCAGAATGCGGAGCTGGGCCGCATTTTGCGCGGCACCGTCGCAGGCGTCACTTTCCCCCTTGGCGTAGTCGCGGAGCAGGTCGTGAAAGGTGAACCGGCCGAGGAGATGCTCATCGATGAGGCTGGCCCGGGTCAGTTTGATCAGCGGGTTTGGTGCATCGTTTGGCCAGGAGGCGGCGGCCAGGCTGGCGGCTGCGGGCCGGGTGAAATCAGGCCCGGGATGCAGGCCGAGCAGCCGGAAAAGGCGGGCTTCGGGTGGGTCTAGCTTTTGGTAGGACCACGAGAACACCGCTTTGACGCTGGTCTCGTCCTCACCCGTTGCCAGCGCCTGCATGCGCTCCTTGTCCAGTTCGGCCGCCAGGGCCGTCAACGTGAACTTTCGGTTGGGAACGGCCCGGGCGATCACGATGGCCAATGCCAGCGGCAGCCGCGCGCAACGGGTGATGATGTCGTCGACGGCCTCCGGCTCGGCTGCTACCCGGTCCGCGCCCAGGCGGCTGGTCAGCAACTGGCGCGCCTCCTCTTCGCTGAACAGCGGAACGGGCAGCAGATGGGCGCCCGCCGAGATCAGGTCCAGGTGGCTGCGGCTAGTCACCACGGCAGCGCACCCGCGCGAGCTGGGCAGCAGCGGTTTGACCTGCCTGGAGCTGGCGGCGTTGTCCAGCACCACCAGCACCTGCCGGGTGGCGAGCAGGCTGCGGTATTTGGCCTCCTGCGCCTCGAGGCTGATCGGAGTCGTAGCGGCCGGTACGTCAAAGGCGGCCAGGAGGTCCTGAATCGCCCTGGCTGATTCCTTGGGTGCCAGAGTGGCGCTGAAGGCGAGCAGATCGACGTAGAGCACCCCGTGCTCGAAACGGTCGGTGACGCGGTGAGCCCAGTGCTTTGCCAGCTCTGTTTTGCCGACGCCCGCGGTGCCCTGGATCACCGCGATCATCGCGGTTCCGCCCGGCCGGTCGGACTCCTCCAGCCAGCGGTCCAACTGGCCCAGTTCCTCGGTCCGGCCCGCGAATTCCGGGACACGAGCCTCCAGTTGCTGGGGCACAACCGGTTTCGGTAACGGGCTCCCGGCCGACACCGCCTCGTGCTCCGTCTTCCACGCCTGCTGCACGACCGCCGTCACGGCGGCCAGGGCGCCCACCACGCTTGCCCAAAGTACTGCTTCCGTCAGCCCGCGACGGATAACGACCGCGACTATGAACGCGCAAACGGCTAGAAGCAACGTGCCCAGCCCGATCTTCCGGCTCACACTGCCTAGCTAACACCCCCGGGGCCGAAAATTCAGCGGCTAGGACGGTGACTCGGAGGCACCCTCGCCGGTGACCGGTTCGAGCAGCTCGGCCACCTCCTCCTGGCCGAAGTGGCGGGCCCAGCCCAGGGGAGTGGACCGGTAGTGCTTGTCGGTGAGATCTGGATCGGCCCCCAGCGCCAGCAGCGACTGGGCCAGCGCCACGTCGCCGCGTTCGGCCGCCACGTGCAGGGCGGTGTGCCAGGGCTGGTTGCTGGGGACGTCGCTGCGGCCGGGGGCGTTGACGTCGAAGCCGGCCGCCACCAGTAGTCCGACCGCGTTGGCGGCACCCTCGGCCGCGGCCCAGGTGACCAGGCCGGGCCGCCGTTGGCGGACGGTGGTGACGACCTCGGCCGGCGTCTGCCGGACGCCTTCGGCGTCCCCGGCCAGCACCGCCGCCACGAAACTGTCGGCCGCCGACAGCCGCGGCGGCCGGGCGCCGAGCGCGAGCAGCTCATCGGCCAGCTCCCGGTGGCCGCTGAGCAGTGCGACCTTGACCGGGGTGCTCCGGCGGGGACTGCGCGGTTCGGTGAACGGGCTGACGACGTCCACCCCGTGGGCGGCCAGCAGCGCGACCCGCTCCCGCTGGTCGTGGCTGATGGCCCAGGCCAGCAGGGTGCGCAGCATGACCGCGGGCGATTCCAGCGACTCACTCAGCAGCCGGTGCCATGGACCATGGGTGTCGCGGCCGAGGCCGAACTCGAACAGCAGCACCAGATGATCGTCGCGGCGGCCGAACATCCGGTTGTAAAGGGCCTGCCCGTCGTTGGGGTCGGCGCCCCGTTCGAGCAGCAGCCGGGCGAACGCGATCGCGTGCGGATGCCAGGGCTGGCGCCCTTCCCCGTAGCCGAGCACGCCGGTGAGCACGGTGAACGGGGTCGGCAGGGCGTGCCAGAACCGGCCGTCGTTGGGGTCGGCGCCCGCGTCCAGCAACAGCCCGGCCGTCGCCAGGGTCGCATCCCGGCTCACGTCCGGGTCGTGCCTTGCGTAGGCCTGGTAGAGCAGCGGTGACCAGCCGTGCGGCCCGCCGGTCACGCTTGCCCCGGCCTGCCTGTTCGCCAGGTGGCGGCGCACCGCGGCCACGTCGGCGCAGGCGGCCGCCACCAGCAGGCTCTGCCGGGGCAGGTCCGGGTGGGCGTCCAGCAGCCGGGCGGCCGCCACCCGGTCGGCGGCCTCGTCGTCGGTGTAGGTCAGGCAGGCCAGCCGCAGGAACCGGTCAGCCAGCGGCTCATCGGCGGGCGGCGGCTTACCAGGCGTCCAGGCCCGGGCGGTCACGATCTCGACGTACCGGCGCAGCCGCGCCCAGCTGGGGAAGCCGTGCTCGCGGGCGAGCACCAGCTGGGCGGCGGTCAGCGGGAACGGGCTGGCCGGGGGTGGCCCGGGATGCGAGCGGGCCACCCGCGCCAGTGCCTCCGGTTCGCCCGCGCGAACGGCGCGCTGCAGCTCGCGGGCCTGGTTGCGAAGCTGGCCGAGGTCAGGGTCCTGGGGAAGCGAGGCGGTCGCCATCGCAGCCTCCTTTCGCAGGCCGGCCGGTCCGCGACGCCGGTCGAAAGGAGGACCAGAAACCAAACGCGGTAACGCTGTCCTCGTGGGTGGGCTCAGCCCTTTCCGCGGACCAGGAGGCGCCCCACGCGCCGACCTGAGTTTACCGGTCCATGGTCACGATGACTCGAACGGGCGGACCTCGATCGCGTACTGGCGGGCGGCCGGGTGGGTGGCGGCGAGCCGGACGGCCTGCTCGCGGTCGTCGCAGCGGACCACGTCGATGGCGGTGATGAACGACCCGTTCTTGATGAAGGTCCCGTCGCCGAGCATGGTCTCCCCGTCGCGGACGCGGAGCATGGTGGCGGTGTCGGCGCCCGCCAGCGTGCCGCCCAGGATGCGCAGGCCGCGCGCCTGCAGGTCCTGCCGCCAGGCTTCGGTCGCCGGGGCCAGGTCCGGGCCGCCAGCCGGGTCGGCGGTGGTCCGGTCGGTCCAGACCGTCAGCGCGTAGGGGTGGGTGCCGCCGTCCTCAAAGTGCCCGAATGCGGCCGCGTCCCGGTCCAGCCACGGCTCGGCCGCGAACGGCCGGATCTCGATCGCCATGAACCAGGCCACCGGGGCCTGGGCCTCGACCTCGATGACCTCGTCGAGGTCGGCGCAGTCGAGCAGGTCGAAGCCGGCGATGAACTCCTTGGCCTCCACGAACGGGCCGTCGGTGACCAGGGTCTCGCCGTCACGCACGCGGACGGTGGCCGCGGTGTGCGGCAGGTCCAGCGGGCGGCCGAGCAGCCGCACCCCGCGGCCTTCCATTTCCTCCACCCAGCCGGGGATCTCGCGCTGCATGACGGTCAGGTCTTCCCGGGCCGGCCGTCCGTCGGCCCCCACGAAACCCAGATACTTCATCTTCGTCTCCCTTTTTCCTCCGCCGAGGCGGTCACGGTGACCGCCTTTCGCACTGGCGACGAACAGAGGATCGCTGGATCGACACCGGCGGCCGAATTATTCTGGCCGGGATTTCTGGCTGGTCAGGGAGGAGGCGAGGATTGGTACCCGACGCGAGCCACACGGCCGCGGGCCACACCGGCGCGAGCCAACCGGTCCAGGCCGCGGTGGACAGCGTGTTCCGCGAGGAATGGGGACGGATCGTGGCCACGCTGATCGCCACCACTGGGGACTGGGACCTGGCCGAGGAGTGTGCCCAGGACGCCTTCACCCGCGCGCTCCAGGTGTGGGACCGCGATGGCGTGCCGTCCCGGCCCGGCGCCTGGCTCACCACCGCCGCCCGCAACCGCGCGGTCGACGTAGTGCGCCGCCGGGCCAACGAGGCGGTCAAGCTCCGGCAGGCGCTGCTGACCGAACCCGCCGCCGGCGAACCCCCGCCGGTAACGCCGGAGACCGGTGGCATCGCCGATGACCGGCTGCGGCTGATCTTCACCTGCTGTCACCCGGCGCTGCCGCTGGAGGCGCGGGTCGCGCTCACGCTGCGGACGCTGGCCGGGCTGACCACGGCCGAGATCGCCCGGGCATTCCTGGTCGCCGAGCCGGCCATGGCCCAGCGGCTGGTCCGGGCCAAACGCAAGATCCAGGCCGCGCGGATCCCGTACCGGGTGCCGCCCGCCGACCTGCTGCCCGAACGCCTGACCGGTGTCCTCGCCGTCCTGTACCTGCTGTTCAACGAGGGCTACACCGCCTCCAGCGGACCCGACCTGATCCGCCCGGTGCTGTCGGCCGAGGCCATCCGGCTGACCCGGCTGATGGCCGGGCTCATGCCGGGCGAGCCTGAGATCGGCGGCCTGCTGGCGCTGATGCTGCTGAACGACTCACGCCGGGCGGCCCGGACCGACACCTCAGGCGCTCCGGTGCCACTGCCCGCACAGGACCGCGGCCGCTGGGATCACGCCGAGATCGGCGAGGGCCTCGCCATCCTGGCCTCGCTCACCGGTGACGCGCCGCCCGGGGTTTACCAGCTGCAGGCGGAAATCGCCGCCTGCCACGCGCGTGCGGCCGAGCCGGACGGCGCCGACTGGGCCGCGATCGCCCGGCTGTACGCCGATCTGGCCGGGTACGTGGCCTCCCCGGTGGTCGAGCTCAACCGCGCGGTCGCGGTCGGCATGGCCGAAGGCCCGGCCGCCGGTCTCGTCATCGCCGACGAACTGGCGACCAGCGGCCAGCTGACCGGTTACCACCTGCTGGCCGCCGTCCGGGCCGACCTGCTCCAGCGCCTGGGCCGCCCGGCCGAGGCGGCCGCCGCCTGCCGGACCGCCATCGACCAGGCCGGTACCGACGCTGAGCGCCGCTACCTGCAGCGCCGCCTGGCCGAAATCACCGATCCGGCGCGCAGAACCTGACCTCGGGATA